>OKSA01004061.1_pt1 | contig 10076 bp, 12 predicted proteins | sample 1601181 | NCBI WGS metagenome assembly OKSA01 (sample SAMEA3541538, study PRJEB24748) | human gut metagenome | biome: human gut; feature: human-associated habitat; material: faeces | place: China | collected 2012 | reverse complement strand
CAGAAAAGCCAGTTTTGTTGGCATAAAATATTTTTACTGACATAAAAAACATACCTGTAACCCTTGCTATCACTAGCTTACAAGCCTTTTGTCTTAATAAAAAAATTGATATGGCATAAAACTTGTACTTGTATGCCATACTTTTACAACCCAGTAATGCCAACACTTCTATACCCCCATGCGGTATGCTCTGCCAGTAAAATGTCAGTAAAATTATTATGTCACTAATGACATTACTATTTTTTCATGCCAAATTTGGTCCAGTAATTGCAATATCTATGCTTCGTTTGTATATTATAACGTACAAAAGTCTAAGATAGCACACAATATAGTAGACAAGTACAGGCCTCGATAAGCGACAAGTGTAACACTACTCATCCACTCTTAAGACCTCATGCTTCTGATACTACTACAACACTACTACTCCAATACCTTATAACAGTCATGCTCTTATGCTCTATACTGCCCTTGCATCTATCCCTTATAAGTAATAGACATGAGAATCCTATTCTATCTATTGCTATTACTGGAGTTGCTCTTCCCGTAAAAAGTTTACCTAACAAATAATTATTAAAAATTTGATAATAAATTATTACACAATTAATAATAAATTACTAATAACAATAAATTACTAAAAAAATAATAATAAATTATTACGCAATTAATAAAATATTATTAGGTTATTATTATTGGATCATTGCACAATTATTAATTAATTAGTTCAAAATAAAAAACCAAAAGAGTCTTGATTATCAAATCTCTTTTGGTCTATAATTAAGTTAATAAAAAAAATAATTGATAAATAAAAAAAGAGAGAACTACATTCTATTTGCTTTAGAGTGATAGCTTCTTGATTTAATGATAATTAAAACTTTTGTTTAAAGATCACTCTTACGGCCATTTGAGCGATCTTTTATTTTTATGTAAAAAAACTTAAAACAGTCCCAAAGAACTGCTGCTAATAAACTAGCTAATATACTAAAAATAAAAGTGTTCATATCATTTCACCTCCTTTCGTAGGTTACTTTGACATGAAACTACCACTCTAATAAAATGTAATTCTCTTATTACATTATATCATAACGAAAAAAAACTCGTCGGAGTAAAATAAATAAATAAAATAAAAAAGAAGGTACTTTTTCGTACCCTCTTTATGCTTCAAATATATTTAATCCATATTTAATTTCTTGTACTTCTTTATCAATTTCTCTGACTTTTTTATTGATAAAATTTTTTAAAATTTTTTTATCAATTTCTGACCAATTATTTTGCTCTATTAAATCATCTAAGCTAGTAAAATCAACGATTGTAAAAATCCATACTCTTTTTTTTGGTTCATGAGTAGGAACCATTTTATAAAGAAATATACTAGCTACTCGTGAACCATTTCGGTAATAATTTTTATCTATTTTGAATATATTATTAAGTCTTATTTGTAATTGTTCTACTGTTAATTTTATAGGTACATTCTCCATAAAATCGTCTATAAATATTTGTAAATGTTCAGTTGTATAACTTAATCCAGGTTTAAACGTTTTAACTATTTGATTATATAATCTAGTCTCTAAATCTGTGTTATCTATATAGTCTTTATATTTCTTTTCTATTTTTCTATAAGCTATATTATTAATTTGAGCAAATATTTTACCTCTAGCCCTATCACCTTTTGTCGCTATGCTCCAGGCCATATTATAAGTAAAACCATCTTCTATAACATATGTACTATATAAATTTAGGATTTTAGCAATATTATTAATTGCTATATATTTATGGACCCCTAAATCTAGTAATCTAACATATTCGGTTTCGGTATCTGTTTTATTTTGTGCTAGATAATTTTCTAGTTTCTTATCTGTCTTATCAGTTAATATTTTTACTGCTCCGACTAATTTATCTTTATTTATTTCTAACTCTTTTAAAATCTTTTCTTTTTCAATTTTTACAACTTCATTATATTTTTTTCTTGCTGCATTCTTTGGATCATCCAATTTCACTATTTCAATATTAGAAAAATATTCTCCTAATAATTCCTTATAACCTTCTATAGTTGATTGATTGTAATAGAAAGTATAAGCAAAATTTCTGATTCCAATTTCATTAACTTTATATTTATTTTCTTCTTGATTGAAATAAAATTCGTTATTATCTGGTATAGTTATAGGTTTTTTATGTAATGCTTCACGGATATAGCTTGTATTTTTAGTTTTATTGAAAAAATATACCTTAACTTCTACATCTTCCTGCATTTGTTCGATTAACCATTCTATACTATATACTTTGTATTCTTCTTTGTAGTTGTTGAAAATATGTACATTTACAGATTCTAACCCCCTAAAGCGGGCCACATATTGTTTTAGCGTAGCTATGTCCTTTTCTCCAATTATTATTATATCTGTTATATCCTTATCGTAAATGTTAACCCCTGCAACTAGTACAGAAGTATTACAAAGTCCTTGTACGTTTCCAATATTCCTATTGAATACTATATCTGTATAGCACTTAGAAAAATCTCTTGTTTTACTTGTAATAACATCTATATTTTTATTTAGCATTGTTTCTTTTATAAAGTCTAAATACTTTTTATCGTCTTTAAATAATGCAAATTTTTTGCTTTTAGATGCAATATCCATTATTTTATTATCATCTATTTTGTTATATAGGAATACATTGTAATTTGTTTTAATTTCTTGCTCATATTCTAAGATATAATCATATTCTTTGAAATTTAACTTGTTAGGCGTTGCAGTTATATGTATTTGACCTTTTGTGTATGCTAGATTTTCAAATAGTTTATTTATTTTTTCGTCCCTAAACATGTCTATGTGTGTTTGATGGACCTCATCTAGGATAACTATGTAATCTTTTAATATGTTTTTATCTATTTGACCAAACTTGTCCCATGTAACAACAATTAATTTACCTTTTTCTAATTCTTTACCTATTGGAATATCTCCCCAGGCTCCAGGGATAGAGTATTCTTGTTTTATTTGCTCAACGTTTAGAGCATTCGGAACTATAAAAATTGCTTTCGTATCCGCTCTTTTTAAGCTATCTATAGTTTCTTTTGTTTTACCTGCTCCAGTAGGTGCAACAACTAAAGCCTTTCCACCTCTAAAAAATAAAGATTCTATTATTTGTTGTATATTTCTATTTTCATCTTCTCCAATATACTTTTTAATTTTTATTTTTTCTGCATTATAATTTGCATAATTATCTTTATTATTTATTTTCTTATAATGCTTATTATTTTTTAGATCACTAGCTTTCATATGGTATTCAAAAGCCTTTTCTAAATCTTTATTTGCAAGAGCTTCTTTTTCTAATTTTTCATATTCTTCTATTTGAATTTGTTTTTTTGATTTTTTATTTTTAGTTTTATTAAAACTTGATTTTTCGTTTATTTTAAAGTCAAGTCCGTATCTATCACATAAAATTTTTAATGCTTCTAAGAAGTTAACTCCTTCTTGTAATTGTACTAATCTTATAACATCTCCACCAGTACCACAACTGAAGCAATGATATATATATCCGTTGTTAGTTTCCTTGATGCTTAAAGCATCTGAACTTGTACAATGGCAACAATTATAGTGTGTTTTATTTTTGCTTAATTGACTTCCATATCTATTTAGTTCATCTAATAAGATTTGTTTATTTGATTTGATTATGTTAGTTAATTCTGTGTTTTCGTTCATAAAAAAACCCCCTTGTATTGCGTTGTATTATTTTCAAGAGGTTTTCTAATTGATTTCTATCGTTTTTTTTGTTACAATAAAAATAACAAATTGAATAACAAAAAATGATAGAAATAAGAGAAGTACCTCTTGTTTCTGAAAAGCTAACTACGGCCAATAGTTAGCTTTTTTTCTATAAATTAATTGTATCACAACGAGTTCTAGAAAAAAACTCTTGAAAATATTATATTTTTTTAAAAGCCCCTGGTTTTTCAGCCAGAGGCTTTTTTTTTGTTAGGAAAAATGATAATCAAATTTTAAGGTGTGTTTTTCACACATATGCTCTAATTTTATAATTTTTTTTTACATATGTTCTAATTTTATAAATTTTTACATACGCTCTAATTTTACAATTGTTTTTACAAAACTTACTTTTTAACTCTGTATTGCAACGTATTACTATACAATACCTTCTGGATTTACGACACGTGACTAATTAATTTAGTCAAAGTTATATTTTTTTTGTGGCTTATTGTTGAGCCTTTGCAGTTACCATCGCAAACGCGTCTTCGCGTAGTATGTTACTTGCCACACGCATGGTTACCCTTATACCACAAAGGTCTTCTTGTGCTAAATTGATAGTTTTACTGTCTCCTAAATCTAAGGTTGCTTCCCTAAGCACGTCATATGTTATTGATTGGTATATACCTGTTAATAGGTATTCTTTGAAGTTTCCAACTACTGCGTAGCCTGTAGTACTATCAAACTTATTTGTATAGTTCATCGGAACACCAAATAATTCATTGGTATTTGTATATAGGTACTCTCCAGTAGTTGTTTTTTGTTTTCTCAACTCATTCTTAATTGAGTTAATTGCTAATATGTTTGTTGCATTATAGTTGTTATTTTCAACTAATGTTAATGCATCGGCTATATCGTCTGCTATTGTTCCAGTAGTTCTTTCTACTTTCTGTTTTGCAGCAGTTTCCAAGATAGTGGTTGGAAATACTTTTGTAGTAGTTCCATCTATGGTATCTCCTGCAATTATGGCCTTGTCTATTGCTATAGAAAAGGCATCTACGATACTTGGTCTTAGTTGCATGAATGTACTAAGAACTGTATCGTTAAGAGTTTCTCTTGATGCAGTTAAGATGAAACCTATTTTCTTAGCAGTTAGTGTAACTGGTACTATAGTAGGTTTTACTACATTTATCTTTTTACCTTCTGCTACCCATGTAGGTCCTGGAAGGCTTGCAAGTACTGGTATAGTTTTCTTAACTGTTGTCATCGGTTCCCTTCTACTATTGGCTAAGCAAAAGGAATTTTGTTTGACTTGGTTAATTATTTCATTACTTATTGCTTCTGGAATCAAACCCGACATTTGGCTTGATAATAATGCTTCTCCACTCATTTTTTTCACCTCCTTTCAAATTACTCTCTAACCATTTTTTCAAACTGGCTTTTGGCAAATTGATTTGGTGTAGGTCCACCATTCTTAATTCCTCCGCTAGTAAGCTTCATCGGATTATTAATCATATCACCTTGGATAATTTTTACCGCATAGGAATCAAGAATATCTTTTATGACATTAATTTTTTCTTCTGCTACTTTTGGATCTGCATCCAAAGGTAGAAAATCTAGAAATCTAATATCGATATTTTCTTCTCTTAATTTGGTTGCTAATTCATATTTTCGCAAGTCTGTTTCAGCTGCTGTTTTCTTTTCTGCTAGGCTTTTAGTGAGGGCTTCCATTTCACCCCTAAAAGTCCCTAGATTATCTTCTATGGTCTTTGTAAATTGACTGTTATTTACTTCTAGGGCTTCTTGTATAAGGCCCCTAATTTCTGTTACGTTTTCAACACTTAATTTGTCTTTGTTGATTGGTTGTGTCGGTTCATTAACTTGTTCTTGTTGTTGGTTTTCTTCTGCCATGAGATGTACCACCTCCAGTAAAAAAGTCTATTATGATTATTTATTTTTCATTTTTCTAAGGAATTTTTCTGTTGTTTTTTCTAATTCATGTTTCAATTTCCAATAGGTAACGTAGTCTCCCATAATTTGAGCTTCTACATCTACATCTATAAGATTTTCATCTCTCACCTTAGTTGCTATATGTCTTATCAATTTTATTTCATCTGAAGTCATATATTCCATATATTCTTTTGTTATAAAAGTTACATTTAGGGCATTGCCTATTTTTTCTATGTATTCGATTGTAGGTTCATATTTACCATTTTCTATTTGGTTCAAATATGAGTAGTCTATATTAGCTTTACGGGCTAACCCTCTACAAGACAAGCCTTGTCTCATTCTTTCATCGCGGATTTGGTTTCCTATATTGCTCATGTTTTCACTCCCTTTGATTGTATTTTCTTTCAATCACTTCTTAATATAATTATAATCTTCCAATAATGTTTTTGCAAATAAAAAAGACTAGAAATTAATCTAGCCTTTTTCACTCCTAACAGGGTTGCAAATCAAATACGATAAATTTAATTTTTAGGTTACCTGGGAAGACCCTCCTGGGAGAAAAATACATCAAATAATGAAAAGTTAAAAAAAATTATTTTATCTACAATTAAATTATAATTTCCCAATAATATTTTGACAATCGGAACATATTCCTAAAAAAATAAGACATAAAAGTATTTACAAGTCTTTTTTGTCGTTCTGTGTCGATTTATGTCGTTTCATGAATTCAATTAGTGCCTGGCTTATTAAATCAGCCTTGCTAAATGGTAAATCCTTAGTAAATTGGAGCCAATCTCTCCATACATATTCATTTATACGGACACTCTTAGGCTTTGGATTAAGCTTCTTGTCATTTATAAGGTTAATTACAATATCGCTCTTATTATGGCTTGTAGTGGCTTTGTAGTTGTTTAGTAGTTGTTTGATTAAGTCTATATTTTCATCTAAAAATTGAATAGTATCCTTTTCTTTAATAGTTAAAAAATCGGCTCTATTTTCGATTTTAACGGGTTTTGTATTGTTACTTGAATAATTTATCATTTGATTACTTAAAACCTCTCCTACGGGCTCATACTGTCTAATTTTCTGATTATACTTATAATTTAATTCTCTTATTTGCTTTTGGAAGGATTTTTCTCCAATTTGTAAAATAGTCCTGATGTCTTTTACACTTTTTCCTTCCTGGAGCAACTCATTTATATATTTTATATCTAACATAAAAAATCCCCTCTCCAGTAGTTTACTTTGTAGTTATTTTACACTACACAATAAAAAACCTTCTAGAAGGGATTTATATAAAAGCAATTATGTTAAACAAATGTTATTTATATTATATCAAATAAATCTTTTAAATCGCATTTTAATGCTTTTGATATTTTTTCTAATGAATCTAAATATAATCTTGCTTGATTATTTTCTATTCTCGATAATGTACTTTTACTTATGCCTGTTTTGTATTCTAGTTGTCTAATAGTTAGTCCTTTTTCTTCTCTAATTTTAGCTATATTGTTTAATATCATGTTGCCCCCTATTCTCCTAATTCCTTTATATCTAAATAATCTATATTTTCTACTACCTTATTGCAAAATTGTAGACTTAATAGTTCTGTAATTTCCTTTCCAGTAGTCGTCAATTCGTCGATATTTTTTAATTCTAGATTATATTTTTCTACTTGTTCAGCTTCTATTGGTCTATGAAATTTAAAACCGGCAACTTCATAGAATAGATAATATAATTTAATTTCTTTTGTTTCTAATACATCTACAAAATTAACCATTGCCTTTAGGTCAAAGTCTACATACTCCCCCTGTTTTACTATCTTATATTTATTTTTATTTTCGATAATATCGTGGTATTTATCTTCATAATCATAATATCTATTTTTTCTAGTCTGTTCCTTAGTTTCAATATGTATGCAACTTGGTTTTAGATAATCTAATAGTATTTCTTTTTTCTTATACATTTCTTCCTTTTTTTCTCTGTTCTTAATATCATTGTCGTACTTATCGTAATAGTATCTATTTCTTAGATGTTTCATGAAATTTTCATGTCTATATTTTCTTTCCTGATCTCTATAATTTTTTGCTCGTTTGTTGAATGAAAATATAACTTCACCTAATACATTTGTGGTTATTTCTCCGTTTTTCAACATATCATTATATTTTTTAGGTGTTTTCATTTTTATACTCTCCCTTTACTTTATATTTTAACTTCTCCTACTCTTATCACTTTTAACCCCTCTCCCCCTGGTAAAAGAGTAGGTATATACCCCTTTTCAGGAAGTAGAGGAGTCTCCTTTTGTCGAAAGAGTGGTATTAAGTATATATTATTTTGCTAAAATATTCCCCTTGCTTTCGCTTCATTTACAGTGTCATTTTTTGCTTTTTCTCTCTTATAGTGTAATCTAATTCCTTCCTTCTGTCTTAGTGGATTTTCAACTTTTGCCCTTGGTTCTATGTCGCTATTAGTTGCAAATATTTGTTGTATCGCCATGTCCTGAAAAGAAGGTTCTTTCATATCCTTCGTTTGTAAATATTCATAGGTAACATTGAACGCGTTACGTTCAGCTTCAGCAATTAGAGTGAGTATGAAATCGTAAAATTCACGTTCATCATCTTCATCTAGTTCCCAACTGCCTATAAGGTCTTGAATGAATATCCAACTTGTTAGAAATTCCTCACTCTTTGGAAAGCAAAATTCATGCTTATAAGTTACATTGTCGTCCAGATGCTCATATATATTTCTTTGTCGTTGTATATCTATCTCTTTTAGATTGAATATCTTATATATTAGCTTCACTATCCAGTAGACACTTAAGCGAATAAATAACACTAGAATATTGAAAATCCTTTGTACAAGCCATTTTAAGGCCTTCCAAAGTAAATCATATATATTTAATCTATCTGACATACCTATCCCTCCAATATTTTTAATTTCGGTTTCATTTTGTCCCCCTTATTGAAAAAATACTGGCCATATAATATAATTAGTGTGTAATTGTTTTGTAGTTATACTACATAGCCAGGTGCTACCTTTTAGGTAGTGCCTTTTTATTTTTGTAAGGCTTCAAATAATTCCTGAAATGTCATACCTGGATTAATTGCAGCAATTATTTGTAATAATTTCAAGTTGCTTAAGCCTTCATTTTTCATATTCTCACCCCCTTTATAAGAGTATTTTTATTACTCTTTATAGTTAAGAGTATAACCATATATGATTATATTGTCAATCATTTTTAATTATATTTTAATCTTATAAGAGGATATTTAATATCGAATATGGTATAATACTATTAAAAGGAGTGATAAAATGGATGCAAGTAAAATAATTAAACAAATTATGATTGAAAAAAATATGACGGTGAAAGATCTAGCGGAAAAATTAGAGATGCAGCCGCAAAGTCTAAGCAACAAATTACATAGGAATAGTTTTTCTCTTAATAGCTTCATCAAAATAATTGATGCTCTGGACTGTGATATCCAAATAGTGACAAGAGAAAATCAGAAAATTTTTTCATAAAAAAAGGAAGGTAGTTAATTACCTTCTTTCTTTTTACCTACAATATTAAAAATCCTGTCTAAAATCGTCTCTAACCTTTTGTAACCCTTCAAAGGATAAATCTATCAATGAACACATTCGGAAAGTTCTCAGCCTTAATCGGAAGGTTTTTCCTGTGACAACATAGTTATTACTATGTATTCAATTCTATTTTTCGATACAGTTTGTATATTATGTATTCAGTTTTGACCATAATCCATATAAAAAGGAGTGATTGACTTGTTGCTATTACTATTATTTTTAATTTTAATTGGTGCTTTTATATGGAGTGCACTTTGGATAATTGCCTTCTGGTTAAGTTATTAATTTAACATGCTTATAACTTGTACTATTCTACCTATAGAATCCCTAATAACAAGCTGCTTGTTATTATTTTGTAACTCATAAGCAAAACTTATACTTCTAACCCCTTTTGCCACAATAAACTTTTGAGTCTCATAGTTAAGATCTAGAATTTTATATTTTTTTTCTATGTTGTTTTTTATATCGTCTTTTGTGACTTGTAAGAGTTCAGGCTCTTTTATCTTGGCTATAAGTGAATTTCTTATTAATTCGCTTCTTGTTATATCATTCTTTTGACAATACTCGTCTACCTGGTCCAGTAAATCAGTGTCCATTCTAACTGTTATATTTATGTTTGCCATAGTTTCACCTCCTAATTATATTTTATAATACCATGCAATACATCGCAATACGAAAGTTTCTAGAAAGTATACTGAATTTTTATTGCCCTTGGCGACGGGAGAAAAAAACGTTGATTTTTCAGAATGCACGCCTCCCTTCCTGGGGTACCCCCCCTAAAAAAAGGTCTGCGGAGTGGTCAGAAAAGCCAGTTTTGTTGGCATAAAATATTTTTACTGACATAAAAAACATACC
>OKSA01004046.1_pt1 | contig 10130 bp, 6 predicted proteins | sample 1601181 | NCBI WGS metagenome assembly OKSA01 (sample SAMEA3541538, study PRJEB24748) | human gut metagenome | biome: human gut; feature: human-associated habitat; material: faeces | place: China | collected 2012 | reverse complement strand
TGCGCGCAGACGCGTCGGTGGGTGGTGTTAGGACGCAAATACCATTGTTTCGTTCACTGTAAAGTAGCAGTAGCCATCAACGGTAACGCTGCATTGAATCTCTTCTTCGCCGAACAGCTTTGTGGAATCCAAATCGGAGAAGATAGTGTTAAACGGGGGAAGCAGCTTACAACTCCTTCGGTCGTGATTGTACGCTTGTGCAACACATTGAGAGGCTGCAATCGCTTCGCCGAGGTCAAACTCGATAACATCGAGTTCGGGCTTTACATAAGTTTTTTTCACGGGTATTCTCCTTATCTGCCGGTGATGGAAGCAATTGCGGGCTCACTCGCAACGCCGTTTGCATCATAGGCAAAGATGTAATATGTATCCGTCATTCCGCGGCGCGGAGCGCGAACGGTGAGGCTGAAGGCGTAGTAATCCATCCAGCCGAAATAGGTGAACAGGCTGTTCATCGGGCGCATGTTCTCGCGTACGGGAACAAGTGAACCGTCGTCCGCAAGCCTGTAAACGCTGACATGGTCAACATCCGTGGATGTTTTAACGCTGATGCTTGTGAACCAACCGGCAAGTGCGCGGCCGCTGTAGTGGAGTTCGAACCTTTCGGGCGTGAACACGGGTTCTTCAACGGGCTGATAAGCAAGGGTAACAAGGTTTGCAATGTCAGCCGCAATCTGAGTGCTTGTGGCGGGGATGATGTGGTTTGCAAGCTTAATGCCGCTGACGGACAGGATGGATCTTGTTCCCGCTTCGGCAATATTGCCGAGAACAAGCATATGCTTCGTGCCGTACTGCTGTACGCAAGCCGTAACATCATAGTACATTTCGGTCATCTTCATGTCGTAGGAGATTCCTTGGCTTACCATACCAGTTGAATTGAGATAACCGAGAATCGGCTCACCCGCAACCGCTTTCGCGCTGATCATAACGGTCTTACCCTCAGTGTAGCCTTCGAGGGCAAATCCGATATAATTACCGTTGGTGAGATAGACCTCGTTCTGCGGGCCGCGCTTCTGATAGTTCGCGATGTTTGCAATGCCGGTGTCGCCGTCGTACTCAACGTAAACCATTGAGTTATCGGTAATTTCATCCGGAATCAGATCCGCGCTGTTTTTGACATAGTCGTAAACGGGAGCGTAGGCAAGACCCTGTTCGTTTTCGACGTACTTCGTTTCATCTGCAAGGGGCTGATAAACGCGGAACGCATCGAGATAGACGTTTGCGGTCTGCGCAGCTGCTGTATCGCGCTTGCCGAAAGTCCTGTTCTGACTGTTCTTTGCCGCAATGCCCGTGCCGCCGTTAAGAACGCTGTTTTCGTCCATGAAGGAGGTTTCGACTTCGCAGCCGATGAATTCCTTCAGTCCCGCTTCGCGCAGGATTCGGTTCGTGTCAATGCCGTTCGCTCCGCGCGTACTGCCTTCCGCACCGGTTTCGCCGCCGTCCCAAGGTGTCGGGTTTGCAGGGCCAACGATTGCGCCCGCGGTGTCCGTAAGGTATCCGAGGATGCGAACGCTGTAATTTGCGTGGTCGAGACTCATTGCGCGGATAACGGGAACCTGGTAATCAAGGATTCTGTCGCCCGTGATAATGGGGGGATTGCCGCCAATACCGTTGTCGCCGCTGAAATAGGTGTCAACGATATAAACCTTGAAGGGATTGCCTCCCTTGGACAGTGCAACGAGAAGAAGTCCCGTATCGGTGCCGCATTCGGAAATAATGTCAAAACCCGTTCCGCTGAAACTGAATTCAACGGCATCGGTTGTGTAGGCGCGTTTGTCGCCTTCCAAATCGAGTGTTGCTTTCAGTGCGCCGCCGTTGCTGAAGGTGGCAAAGCCTTTGTATGCATCGGCATAGCCGTAAACGCTGTTTTCGTTGTCCTTAACAACGGTCGCGGTGTTGTTTGTGCCTTCGGCTTTCCATTCGCCGTGCGTCCCGCTGTTGGTCATAAAGTTCTCTTCGTAAAGAACATTTGTGGCGGGAAGGAAGGTGATGGATTTTTTGACCTGATAGCCGCCTGCGAAGACAAGCGCAAGGTCAATGGTTTCACCGCTGTTCACGCTCTGCGGAGTGTAAAGCAGGGCGTTTGTGGATTTATCATAGGAAACATAGGTCTTTGAAGAGTCAAGAACCTTAATTTCCGCTGCGCTCTTTTCAACATCGTTCAAAAGTTCGGAGTAGCTGTTTTGAACGCCAAAGTCATAGGTAAATACCTTTGCCGAGGGGGCATAGGTAATGGCCAGCGAACCGGGGTGATAAATGATTGTGTAATTTTCTAAGACAGTGCCCCACCAATTGACGACCTGAGAGTTCCCTTCGAAAGACACGGTGTATTTGCCGGGAAGAGTCTCCTTCTTTACGGCAGTGATATTTTTGATAGTGTTTCCATCTCCAAGCCGTGCTTGTGTCGTTCCTTCGGAATTCGAGACGGATATATCGGCGTATCCGCTCTGAGTGATTTTGACGTCATGAACAACGTGCTCGGTGCCGTCGTAGAGGACGGTAAGCTCACCTGCCCAAAGTTCGACGATCTTTTGACCGGAAGGAATGTAAACAACGTTGATAATATTGTTTTCAGAAATCTCGGTCACAGTGAACGGCTTCTCGATTTGAACGCCTGTGTTAACATCCTTATTTTTATTCGCTGTGATTGCGGCTGCGCGCAGATAATCCAGCTGGTTAACATCCGTACCGTTAACAAGGGTAATTTGGGAGCCGATGGTCTGGCCGGTCATAGTGGTTTCGCCGAGGTAATTGGTGTTGCCGGTGATTTCTCCGACTTCATTCAGCCAATAGCGAACCTTAACGGTGGAGGTGGTGGGCTTTTGCCTTGTGAGGCGGATTTCAAGCTCGTCCATACCGCCGACCTTATCGATATCAAAGCAGAACATTTCGATGCAGACTTTTTCACCTGCATTGATTCCGCTCTCGGCATACTTTTTGTTCAAAACGGTGGAAAGAGAGTTGCCGTCGATAAAGGAGTACCATCCGCCGGAAAGTGACAGTACGCTTTTAAGCTTTCCCGAAACTTCTGTTCTGGTATTGAAGTCATCAATGTCGGTGTTCGGCATGCAATTATGAAACGCTTTTAGTGCATACTGCGTTCCATAGAGACCCGGGGTTTTTGCTTGCCATTCCTCGCCCCAGTTCCAATTTGTGCCAATATTACCAAAAACGCTCCCACTGTACGGCTGATCGTTTTCCCAAGACCAAATGCCCTTGCCTGCCGTGCCGGAGAAGAAGGCAAGATAATCGGAATAGTTATCGCTGTCGAACTTAGGCTTGTCACTTGCCTTGTAAATAAAGAAGTAAACATCGTCATTTGTGGCAAAAACCTTTTTGCCGCCGTAGAGAGCGGTCAAATCGGGATCGTCCGCAACATGATCATATATTTCTTTGTAATAAGAATCGTTCTTTGAAACAAGTTCAATTGAATCGGAAAGGGAATAACCCTCTGGCCATTCAAATTCACCATAGAACTTACGAACGGTATATGACTTTCTGTAACCAATATCCATGGAACCCTCAGGAATAGTTTGACTACTATTAAGAGGAATTCCGTCTACCTCAGTAACAGAATATTCTTTATCCGTCCTGTTATTCCATGTTGCGGCCTTTATAGGAGAATCGGTCGTTGTGGGATCGGGCGTATAGGGCTTTATGCCGACGTCACCAATAGGGTTAGGGCTGTATGTATTTGCTGTATAGGGGAAGGGGATAGAATCCAGTGTAGGATCCGCATACTGGTTTTCTGTGCCGTAATCCCAAACATTGTTTGTTTCAGCAGCAGTTAACGCAGCACTAACTGTAGCCCAAGACCATTCGAGTTTGTTCTGATAAACACCGGAAGATGATGTAGACTGTGTCTTAAAATAACCGGATTTTTCCCCGGCATGAAGACCGCCGAGGTCGGTGTGCTGATGCTCCGTGTCATTGTGACGGTATTTGTATTCGAACGTTCTCGACCACGTAATCTTGGGAACGACCGTTTCGGATATGGTTCCGGAACCGTTGCCCGTGTCTCCGTCCGCTGCAAAGAGGGACGCGGGGAACATGCCGAAAAGCATGATTCCGCAAAGCAGCAGAGAGAGCAGCTTCTTGATGTTCTTCATTGAAAAACCTCCTGAATATTTTAAAAATAAAAAACAAACTTTATATGAACCGCAGCAGCCCGAAGGCATTGCCGCAGCACTGCGGAAAACGGCGGCGTCGGAAAGGGGCAAAACTAACACTGAATTGAGAGAATTTGGGGTGTGAATATAGTCCGTAGATTCAGGCTATTCAGCGCGCGTTGCTGACCGAGCCGAAACGCACAACCGAGTGAATGGGAGACGGGAAAACGCACAGAGCCAAGTATTATCCCGCTCGCTCGCATACATTATACCGCAAGACCATACGAATTTCAACATTTTTTTGAGTATAAAATGAATATATATAATCTGTTCGGAGAAAATACTTGCAACTGTGACAAAAGAATTTAAAATCACAAAGGTTCTTATATAATTGAAATGAAATATTAATAATTCAATACGTTCCGCATCTGACGGTTTCGGGTGATGCGGAACGCTGCCTGCTGCATTTATTCATTGCAAAAGAGTGCAAGTCTGTCGGCATGGGTCTTTTGCAGCTTTGAAATGTATGTTTCAATATCCTTGGGGTTCGGGACGCGTTCGATTCTTCCGCCGCTCGGGAAAACGCGTTTGTTCATTGCGCCCGCACCGTGAGCAATGATACTCAGCGAATCCTCCATCATATCGATGTTGTAGATGCAGATGCTGCCGGGTTTTGCATAGCCGACGTTTTCCATGTTGCCCGCCATGTATTTTTGACGGTACATATAATAAGGAAGCATACCCGTTTCTTCAGCACCGAGCGCACCGATTTCGGTCATTTTTTCAACTTCCGAAACATCGGGAAGAGCGTATTCGGAAAGATTTTCACGCAGACGGGAAGAACGCTTTATTGCAAGCGTGTGAACTGTCAGACACTCCGGAGAAAGCTCAACGAGTGCGTTTACGGAATGCTGCATGTCAGCTGCCGTTTCGCCCGGCAAACCGGCGATAAGATCCATGTTGATTGAATCAAAACCGATATCCCGCGCAAGGTTGAAACACGCCTTGATATCCTCGGATGTGTGATCACGGCCGACAAGCTGCAATGTTTTATCGCACATCGTTTGCGGATTTACGGATATGCGCGTTGCGCCGCGCTGCTTGATGATGCGAAGCTTTTCAGCTGTTATCGTATCCGGCCGTCCGGCTTCAACCGTGAACTCTGTGCCGGGTGCAATATTATAGGCCTCCTCTGCAAAATCTAAAAGATCGCGCAGCTCGTCTGCGGTCAGCACGGTGGGCGTTCCGCCGCCGAGATACAGCGCACGAATATTCAGCCCGAGTTCGCGAACCATTTGCGCACCGTTTACAATATCCGTCTTCAGTGCGGCAAGATAGGGCTGCATGTCCGTCTTTGCCGTGCGGAGCCGTGAAGCAAAAGAGCAGTACAGGCAGCGTGTGCGGCAGAACGAAATGCCGATATAAACATCAACATCGTTTTTCCGCACGGAAGCAAAAATCGGTTCCTGAACGGAAACTATCCGCTCCGCAAGCGCAAACTTTTGCGGCGTGACGTCAAAATCGTTCAACATCATGCTTTTGGCTTCGGCAGGACCGCAGCTGTGCTGAAGCTCGCGCAGCAGGCGCGTCGGGCGTATACCCGTCAGAGAGCCCCACGGGAGGTGCGCATCGGGGTATGCCTTTCGCATTGCGCGGAAGACAGCGATTTTAATGCAGCGTTTTGCGAAACGCTTTTCAATAATTGAATCATCATTGCGAAAGGGCGTTCGGCATGAGTATGAATGCTCCCGACCGTTCGAAACAAGGGCGGCTTCGGCAAAAAAATCCGTTCCGTCGTTTGAAAGAACAACACTCAGCGTCTTTTCGCCCGCGCCCGCTGCGTGAATTTCAGCGGGGGACAAAACGGCAGCAATCTCCTCTCCGGGCAGAAAAAGCCGTATTTCTTCGCATATATCGTTAAAAAAATCCTGTCTGTTTGTGAATAAAAACATATTGTTTGCCTCTTTAATGCAGCTGCGGCATTTTCTGTATTTTCCGTCAATAGTCTTGGTTTCCGCCGCCGCGCAGATACGGATTGTGTTTCCGTTCGAAATCCAAGGTTGTTTCACCCATGTGGCCGGGGAATACGCGGTAATCGCCTTTCAGCCTGCCTGTCAGCAGGAGCAGGGAGTTGTAAAGTGCATCATTGTCACCGCCGTCAAGATCGGTTCTTCCCACGCTGAGACGGAAAAGCGTGTCGCCGGAAAAAATCACACGTTCTTTTTCGATAACATAGCATACGCCGCCCTTGGTATGCCCCGGGGTGTGCAGAACGCTGAATTCAATGCCGGCAGCGGTGAAGCATTCGCCGCCGTGGAGGATGATGTCCACTTTGCAGGGCTTCACAAGCGCACCGCCGAGGTAGGCAAGGCTTGCTTTTCCGCCTGCAAGTGCGCCCGCATCCGCTTCGTGAATTGCAACAAGTGCGTTTTCATGCGATTTCAATTCAGCAACGCCCATTGTGTGATCAAAATGACCGTGCGTCAGCAGAATATGGGTGCAGTGCAGGTTGTTTTGATTTAGAACTTCAACCACCTTGTGCGAATTCGCCGGATCGATAACAACACAGGGAATCCTTTCGGAATTTGAAGGCGTTTCGGCGGATTCGTTAAAAACGATATAGGTATTTACGGAAAGCGGACCGGTTGGGACACAAAGAATTTTCATGCGGCTTTTCTCCTTTTTAAACATAGACTGAATATAGCGAAATTAAAACGTTTTTTTGCTGTCCAGCAGGATCGTGACCGGACCGTCGTTGACAAGCTCAACCTGCATATCCGCGCCGAAAATACCTGTTTCGGTGTGCAGCTGAGTGCGAAAAGCGTCGATGAGCTTTTCGTAAACGGGGATCGCCGTTTCGGGACGAGCGGCAGCAATAAAACTCGGGCGGTTGCCTTTACGGGCATCGCCGAAAAGCGTGAACTGTGAAATCAGCAGAATTTCATACCCGAGTTCACCGGCGGAGAGGTTCATCTTGCCGTCTGCATCTTCAAAAATGCGGAGTTGAGTGCATTTTTTAACGATATAGTCAATGTCGCTCTGCGCATCGGAAGGTTCTATGCCGATAAGCAAAAGCAACCCTCTTTCGATTTTGCCGACACATTCGCCGGCGACAGAAACGCTTGCGCGGCGGACTCTTTGAACAACAGCTCTCATACGGATCTCACCCTTGAAACGGATTTTACACCGTTAATTTTCATAAGATTTTTTATAATGCTGTCGAGATGCTCGGCATTTTGAACCTGAAAACCCATTGTGGCTTCGATCATTGTGCCGTCCTCAACAGGCTTTGCGTTGACAAGATTGATGTTGATTTTCATGTTCATCAGCATCTGTGAAATATCCATCAGCAGCCCGACGCGTTCCGAAGCGGTGATATGAATTGTTACGGGGAATTTTGCACTTTCGCCGTCCGCCCATGAAACATCGATTATCCTGTCCGCATCGGCAAGCAGTGCTGCGGCATTCGGGCAGCTTCTGCTGTGAATCGAAACACCTCTGCCGCGCGTGATATATCCGAAAATTTCATCGCCGGGCAGGGGAGAACAGCATTGCGCAAAGCGAACAACCATGTTGGCCTCGCCTTTGACAATGACGGCTCTTCCGTTTGCGTCAAAACTTTTTGCGGGAGCGTGTTCCTGCTCTTCAAGTTTGCGTGCAAGCTCCTCTTCGCGCTGAACTTTTCGCCGGGCTTCCATCAGTTTATGCAATGCCTGCCCGGTTGTGATTCCGCCGTAGCCTATGGCCGCATAAATATCATCCATTTCGTTCATGGAGAAGCGTTTCAACAGAGGTTTGCACAATTCGGCCTTCGTAAGGTCGGCAAGCTTCTGCCCCTGTCGTCTTGCGGCATCGGCAAGCATTTCTTTACCGCGGACAATATTTTCTTCACGATTCGCCTTTTTGAACCATTGTTTGATTTTTGCTTTGGCTTGGGATGTTTTTACAAAGTTAAGCCAGTCGCGGCTCGGCGTTGCCTGCGGGTTCGTAATGATTTCAACAACATCGTGGGTTTTAAGCTTGCAGTCAAGCTTTACAAGCGCACCGTTGACTTTTGCGTGCTGTGTGTGGTTGCCGACGTTCGAATGAATACGGTAAGCAAAATCAACGGGCGTTGAGCCCAGAGGCAGGTCGATAATCTCGCCGTTCGGAGTCAGAACAAAAACATAGTCGGAGAAAAAATCGTGTCGAACGTTGTCAACGTATTCTTTTGTTGAGTTTGCATCGGAATCATAGTCAACAAGTTGACGCAGCCACGCAAGCTTTGTGTCCAGCTCATCCTGCCGTGTTCTGCCCTCTTTATACATCCAGTGTGCGGCAATACCGTATTCTGCGGTGCGGTGCATTTCCCAAGTGCGAATCTGCACCTCAAACGGCATTCCGAGATCACTGAAAAGCGTCGTGTGCAAAGAACGGTACATGTTGGTTTTCGGCATTGAAATGTAATCTTTGAACCTGCCGGGGAAGGGACGCCAAAGCGAGTGAACAATGCCGAGCGCACCGTAACAGTCCTGCACGGTATCAACAATTATGCGAAGTGCAACAAGATCATAAATCTCGTTCAGTCCGACTTTTTTTATGTTCAGCTTGCGATAGATGCTGTAAATATGCTTTCTGCGTCCGCTGACTTCCGCTTTGATTCCGGCATCCTTAAGTGCAATTTCAAGCTTGTGCATGGCTTTTTTGAGCAGTCCCATGCGTTCTTCCTGCTTCGGTTCGATAAGGGACTGAAGGCGGCGGCATTCTTCGGGCATCAGATAGCTGAACGATAAATCCTCAAGTTCGACTTTTATCGCACCCATTCCGAACCTGTCCGCAAGGGGGGCGTAAACATCCATGGTTTCCCGTGCTTTGCGAACACGCTTTTCCTTTGAACAATAACCGAGTGTGCGCATGTTGTGCAGTCTGTCCGCAAGCTTGATAACAACAACGCGAACATCGTTTGCAATTGCAAGGAACATTTTGCGCAGATTTTCGGCCTGTCTGTCTTCTTTTGACAGCATGTGGGAAAGGTTGCTGTTGGTCAGCTTGGTAACGCCGTCCACCATTCGGGCAATGTCCTTGCCGAACATCTGTGCAATTTTTTCAACGGTGATATCGTGCCCATCCTCAACCGTATCATGAAGCAGACCCGCAATGACCGTGTCTGCATCCATGTCCATATCGAGCAGAATGAGCGCAACGGCTTCGGGATGAATATAATAAGGTTCCTGCGATTCGCGTTTTTGGTCAGCATGAACCGATTTTGCAAAATTAATTGCCTTTACTAATAATTCGGTTTTTTCCTTCGGAAACTTTTTTTCGAAGGCAGCGGTCAATCTGTCCATAGCACATCCACCTTTGGCTAAATTTTACCTTTGATAAATTTTGCAGGAATGAACGTTCGGTATCGTTCAAAAAGCAAAAAATGCATTCGGCGCAGGCACGCGGCCCGCGCCGAACGGTTGGCTCTGTCAAATCGGCAAAGTGCCGAGTCGGAGTTCTCGGAAGAAGGTTCGCAAAAGGTTCCGAAACGGGCATTGCCGGGAACATTCATTCGCGAGAGTTATCTTTGATATCAGTATTTGATAACTGAGTAAACATTATAATCACGGAGCAGGTCGGCACCGCCGAGATCGGTAAGTTCGATTGCAAAATCAGCAGCAACAACTTTTGCCCCCATTTTTTCCACAAGGTCGATAACAGCTTTTGCTGTTCCGCCGGTTGCAAGCAGGTCGTCAACGATTGCAACGCGCTGCCCCGGAAGAATTGCGTCTTTGTGAATTTCAAGGCGGTCGGAGCCGTATTCAAGTCCGTATGACACGGAATTTACTTCGCAGGGGAGCTTTCCGGGTTTTCTGGCAAGAACAAAACCTGCATGAACCGCATATGCAACGGCGGAGCCGATAACAAAACCGCGTGCTTCCGGACCGATAACGATGTCAACATCAAGCGGGCGAAGATTCTCGGCAATGGCTTCAACAAGCGTTTCGTATGCATCGGCATTCTTAAGCAGTGTGGTGATATCGCGGAAGAGTATGC
>OKSA01004044.1_pt1 | contig 10140 bp, 10 predicted proteins | sample 1601181 | NCBI WGS metagenome assembly OKSA01 (sample SAMEA3541538, study PRJEB24748) | human gut metagenome | biome: human gut; feature: human-associated habitat; material: faeces | place: China | collected 2012 | reverse complement strand
TTTTTGATATACTCATCGCAAAGCTGTGCAAGTGTAATGCTTTCGGCATATTCCTGAAGATATGACGACATCTTCGACCAAAGACTGTTGTCGATAAGTCTTATCATAACATCATCATCGCCCCGAGTGTTAAAATAAACATTGCTCAGAACATTTGCATCAAGTGCGTTTATGATATCCTTGAATGTAATCTCTTTAAGGTTTTTTGCAATAACATAACCGCCGTTTGAACCCTTCTGACCTCGCACAAGTCCTGCCGAGCTGAGTGACGAGAGAATCTGTTCAAGATACTTTTTAGATATATTTTGCCGTTTGGCAATTTCGGGAGTTGTTACCGCATTGCCGTTTAGTGAGTGTGACGCAATGTCAATAACAGCGATGATTCCGAATTCCACCTTTGTTGAAATCTTCAATTTTAGCATCTCCTTTCCGTGCGTTTTGTTTGCTGAAAGAGTATATAATAATGGTAACAGTTTTTAATTTAAAAATCAATACCTACTAAACAAATATGTATTGTAGGAAATAATGGAATTACGGCAAATTTTAAAGAAAAATTGTGCAAGAAGTAAAATCTTATAAAACCTATTGAAATACTATGATTAATGGAGTATAATCTACCTATATCAATCGAAGCCGTCAGACAAATTCTTACGACGGTCTTACACAAAAGGGTTGGTTGTATGAAATTAAGGGGTTGGTGATATTATGGAGTTTAACACCGCATTACTTCACAAGGGTTTTAACGGTGAAAAGGTTTTTGGCTCAACCTTAACTCCCATTTATCAGGTCAGTGCATTTTCGCACAGCTCTGCCGAACAGCTTGAAAAGGTGTTCAACAACAGAGCTCCCGGCTACGCCTACTCTCGAATAGGCAATCCCACGGTAACATCTTTTGAGAACAGAATTGCTTCCATTGAAAACGGTGTCGGTGCGGTTGCGTGTTCGTCAGGTATGGCAGCCGTTACGATGGCACTCCTGAACATTCTTGAATCAGGTGACGAAGTAATCGCAAGCGCAGGTCTTTTTGGCGGAACAATTGATTTGTTTGGAGATCTTGAGCCTTTCGGAATTGTTACACGATATGTCAACAAGGTGACAGCCGAGGAGATTGAACCGCTCATAAACGAAAAAACAAAAGCAGTCTTTGCCGAGCTTATCGGCAATCCCGGACTTGAAATTGCCGATCTTGACGCTGTATCAGAGCTTGTTCATTCACACGGTGTTCCGCTCATTATCGACAGCACAACGGCAACTCCGTATCTTATTCAGCCGTTTGAACACGGTGCGGACATCGTTGTTCATTCCTCGTCAAAGTACATTAACGGCGGCGGAAATTCAATCAGCGGAATAATCGTTGACAGCGGCAATTTTGAATGGAATACGGAAAGATACAAAGGTCTTGCAGAGTACAAAAAATTCGGTCGGCTTGCGTATGTTGCAAAGCTGAGAAACGGTATCTGGCGAAACATAGGCTGTTGCCTTGCACCGTTTAATGCTTTTATGAACTCTGTCGGACTTGAAACACTCGGACTTCGTATGGAGCGTCTTTGTTACAACGCTCTTGAGCTTGCAAAGTTCTTTGAAACACAGGACGGAATCGAAGTCAACTATCCGGCTCTTGAAGCTTCTCCATATTACAGCCTTTGTAAAAAGCTGTTGAAGGGAAGAGGCGGTGCAATCCTCACAATCAGGGCAGGAAGTAAAGAAAGAGCGTTTAAGCTTATCAACAATTTGAAGTACGCAACTAATGCAACAAATATAGGCGACACAAGAACACTTGTAATTCATCCGTCAAGCACAATTTACGCTCACGGAACAGAAGAACAAAAAAGAAACGCAGGCGTGTTTGATGATACAATAAGAATCAGCGTCGGCATTGAGGATATTGAGGATTTAAAGTCTGACTTCAAACAGGCTGTAGACAGTATAAATGTGAATGAATCGGAGGAGTAAGAGAAATGGCAGTTGATTATGCTACGCTTAAAAAGGGCGGCTTTATGCGTCAAAAACAGAAAAATAATTTTTCGCTCAGGCTCAGAGTTGTAGGCGGCAACCTCACAGCTAAACAGCTTGCGAAAATTGCCGAGGTTTCGGAAAACTACGGTGACGGTTATGTTCACCTCACATCAAGACAAAGTGTTGAAATTCCTTTTGTAAAGCTTGATGATGTTGAGGCAGTTAAGGACGCACTTGCCGAGGGCGATGTTGAGCCGGGCGTTTGCGGTCCGAGAGTAAGAACAATTACAGCCTGTCAGGGTGAGGCAATCTGTCCCAGCGGTTGTATTGATACATACGCTCTTGCAAAGGAGCTTGACGACAGATATTTTGCAAAGGAACTTCCGCACAAGTTCAAGTTCGGCATAACAGGCTGTCAGAACAACTGCCTTAAAGCCGAAGAAAACGATGTCGGTATCAAGGGCGGAATCAAGGTTTCATGGAAAGAGGACGCTTGCATCGGCTGCGGAGTCTGCGTAAAGGCCTGCCGTCAGGGTGCAATCACTCTTGAGGACGGAAAAATTTTCGTTGACAATTCAAAGTGTAACTACTGCGGCAGATGCTTCAAGGCTTGCCCGACAGATGCGTGGGACACAATTCACGGCTACATTGTTTCATTCGGCGGACTTTTCGGTAACTCAATCAATAAAGGTGAAACAATTATTCCGTTTATCGAAAATAAAGAAAAATTAATGGAAATCTGCGATGCCGCTCTTAACTTCTTTGCAGAAAACGCAAAGCCGAGCGAACGCTTTAAGTTTACAATTGACAGAGTAGGCAGAGAGAAATTTGAACAGAGAATTTTGGAGGTTTACAATGGCTGATTTTGTAATTGACGATACAGTAGATATTACCGATGTGGTATGCCCGACAACTTTTGTAAAGGCAAAGGTTGCCCTTGAAGAGCTTGATGAAGGTCAGATCCTTTCAATCAAAATGAATGACGGCGAGCCTGTTCAGAATGTTCCGAGAAGCATCAAGGAAGAGGGACACAAAATTCTCAAGCTCATTGACAACGAGGACGGCACATATGACCTGATTGTTGAAAAGGTTGGTGATTAAATGCCGCAGAGAGTAAGCAAAGACAATTTTCAGAGCGAAGTTCTTTCAGCCGATACACTCGTGCTTGCGGATTTTTATTCCGACAGCTGTATCCCTTGCAAAAGACTTTCACCCGTCCTTTTTGAGCTTGAAAAAGAGTATGAGGGCAAGCTGAAAATTGCAAAGATAAATGTTAATTTTGATTCCGAGCTTGCGTCGGAATATGAAGTACAGGCGGCACCCACACTCGTTTTTTTTAAAAATGGTGAAGAGAAAGAAAGACTCAGAGGTGCGGTCAAAAAATCAGAAATAATCGAAGTGACAGAAAAACTTATTAAGGAGTAATCGTTATGACAATCACAGTTGCAGGAAACAAAAAGGAAGTTGCAGACAATCTTACGGTAGCACAGCTCATTATTGACGAGAATGTTGAAACACCCGAGTATGTAACCGTTACAATCAATGACGAATTTGTTAAGAGCGGTACATTTGAAGAAACAACCTTAAAGGACGGCGATGTTGTAGAGTTCCTTTACTTTATGGGAGGCGGTCAGTAATGGCATTTTCAAACGAACAGCTTGAAAGATATTCAAGACACATTATTCTTAAAGAGGTCGGCGCAAAGGGACAGAAAAAGCTCCTTAATGCAAAGGTTCTCATTATCGGTGCCGGCGGACTCGGCGCTCCTGCCGCAATGTATCTTGCCGCCGCAGGTGTAGGTACAATCGGCATTGCAGATGCAGACGAGGTGGATCTCTCAAATCTTCAAAGACAGATTATCCACTCAACACAGGATATCGGCAAGCCTAAGGTTGAGTCGGCAAAGGAAACAATGGAGGCTATCAACCCCGATGTTACCGTAAAGACATACCACACATTTGTTACAAGCGAAAACATATTTGACCTTGTAAAGGAGTATGACTTCATCATTGACGGTACGGATAACTTTCCGGCAAAGTTCCTTATCAACGATGCCTGTGTAATGGCTAAAAAGCCTTTCTCACACGCCGGAATCATCAGATTTAAAGGTCAGCTTATGACCTATGTGCCGGGTGAAGGCCCTTGTTACCGTTGTGTATTCAAGAACCCTCCGCCAAAGGATGCAGTTCCAACCTGTAAGCAGGCAGGTGTTATCGGTGCAATGGGCGGTGTAATCGGCAGCCTGCAGGCAATGGAAGCAATCAAGTACATCATCGGTCAGGGTGAGTTGCTCACGGGTTATCTTCTTACATATGACGCACTCAAAATGGAATTTCGCAAGGTAAAACTTCCGAGTGACACACACAATTGCGCAGTCTGCGGTGACCACCCGACAATCACAGAGCTTATAGACTACGAACAGGCAGAATGTGACGGTGTTCATTTATGATAAAACTTACAAAAAGCGACTTTGAAAAAATACTTGCTCACGCTGTAAAGGAGCTTCCCGATGAGGCTTGCGGTCTTATTGCAGGAACGGTTGAGGGCGGTGACAAGGAGATTAAAAAGGTTTATCTCCTTACAAATATCGACCACTCAAACGAACATTTTTCGCTTGATCCAAAGGAACAGCTTGAGGCAATCAAGGATATGAGAAAGAACGGATTTGTTCCTCTCGGCAACTGGCATTCACATCCCGAATCGCCGTCAAGACCGTCTGAAGAGGACAAAAGACTTGCCTTTGACAGCAAGGCAAGCTATATGATTCTTTCGCTTATGGACAGAGAAAACCCCGTTCTCAATTCATTCAAAATTACGGGAGATACAGCAGAAAAGGAAGAGCTTGTTATAGAGTAAAGGAGGGAGATTATGTACGACATCGTGATTATCGGCAGCGGCCCCGCAGGACTTTCAGCCGCAATTTATGCACAGCGTGAAAACCTTAAAGCGGTTGTGGTTGAAAAAGAATTTATGGGTACGGGACAGATTGCCGAGAGCGAGAGAGTAGATAATTACCCCGGACTTTACGGTGAAACGGGCTTTGACCTCGGAGAAAAGTTCAGAACTCACGCCGAAAAACTCGGTGCTGAATTTGTTGAGGGAGAGGTTACCGAGGTTGAAAGAGTTAACGGTAACTTCTCCGTAAACATTGACGGCGGTGAAAGTCTTGAAACAAAAACCGTAATATATGCGGCAGGAACACAGCGCAGAAAGCTTGGTGTGAAAGGCGAAAAGGAATTTTCGGGTAACGGAGTTTCTTATTGTGCGGTGTGTGATGCGGCTTTCTATAAGGATAAAATTACCGTGGTAACAGGCGGCGGTGACACTGCTTTGGGTGACGCACTTCTGCTTTCAAGATTCTGCAAAAAGGTTTATCTCGTTCACAGAAGGGATTCCTTCAGAGCAGGCAGAGCCTTGCAGAACAGGGTGTTTGCCACGGAAAATATTGAAGTTCTTACAAATGCTACGGTATCTGAAATTAACGGAGATACAAAGGTGACTTCGGTCACACTTTTACAAAACGGAGAAGAAAAACAGCTTGATTGCAACGGTATTTTCGTGGCAGTCGGAAGTGTTCCCGATACAAAACCTCTTGCAAATCTTGTCAAAACCGACAAGGACGGTTACATTATTGCCGATGAAAGCGGAAAAACCTTTGCAGACGGTATTTTTGCAGGTGGTGACATCAGAACAAAAGCACTTCGTCAGGTAGTTACAGCCGTGTCGGACGGTGCAAACTGTGTGATTTCGGCAGAAAAATATCTTGACGAAAAACAATAACGGCAAGGGAGTGAAATCCTATGAAAACAGAAAAAATAAGCACCGATGTCCTCATTATAGGCGGCGGAACGGCAGGCTGTTATGCGGCTCTGACCATTTCCGAAAATTCGGACAAAAAGGTTCTTATCTGTGAAAAAGCACACATCAAAAGAAGCGGTTGTCTTGCCGCAGGTGTAAACGCTCTTAATGCATACATTGTTGAGGGCAGAAAACCGCAGGACTATGTTGACTACGCTAAAAAGGACGCTGACGGGATTGTCAGAGAGGATTTGCTCCTTACCATGTCCGAAAAGCTCAACGAAGTAACCGACAGGCTTGAAAAACTCGGTCTTGTAATTTTAAAGGACGAGAACGGAAAGTATGTTACACGAGGCAACCGAAACCTTAAAATCAACGGTGAAAACATAAAGCCGATTCTTGCGGACGCAGTCGAAAAGGCAAAGAATGTAACGGTTCTCAACCGTGTTAATATTTTTGATTACTCGGTAAAGGACAACAAAATCAACGGTGCATTCGGATTCGGCATTGAAAGCGGAATTTTCTACACAATCGAAGCAAAGGCTGTCATAATTGCCACAGGCGGTGCGGCAGGACTTTACAAGCCGAACAACCCCGGATTTTCCCGCCATAAGATGTGGTATCCGCCCTTTAACACAGGTGCAGGCTACGCAATGGGAATCAGAGCCGGTGCAGAGATGACAACCTTTGAAATGCGTTTTATCGCACTCAGATGCAAGGACACAATCGCTCCCACGGGAACACTTGCACAGGGTGTAGGCGCAAAGCAGATTAATTCACTCGGCGAGGTTTATGAAACAAAGTACGGACTTACAACTTCCGAAAGAGTTTACGGTACGGTAAATGAAAATCAGGAGGGCAGAGGTCCCTGCTACCTCAGAACAGAGGGAATCACAGCTGAGCAGGATGAATCACTTTTAAAAGCCTATCTCAATATGGCGCCTTCGCAGACAATCAAGTGGATTGAAAGCGGAAGAAATCCTTCACGGCAGAATGTTGAAATTGAGGGAACAGAGCCGTATATCGTAGGCGGTCACACGGCAAGCGGTTACTGGGTTGACACAGACCGTGCAACCACAATTGAAGGACTTTTTGCAGGCGGTGATGTTGCAGGCGGTTGTCCGCAGAAGTATGTTACGGGCGCTCTTGCAGAGGGTGAAATTGCAGGACTTTCGGCAGTTAAGTATATTGACAGCAAAGAAAGCTTTGAGAAAATCAGCGATGAAGATACAAATTATCACCTCATAGAAACCGAGAAATATCTCACAGACCGCCATTCACTCTACACCACGGAACAGCTTGAAGAGGCAATGCAGACGGTTATGGACAGCTACGCAGGCGGTATAAAAACAAACTACCGTTTCAACGAAAAACAGCTTGACATTGCCGACTGCAAAATCAGACAGCTTGAAACGCTCACAGATGATCTCTACGCAGAAGATTTTCAGGAGCTTATGTATATTTGCGAGCTTAAAGAAAGGCTTACGGTCTGCAAAAGCGTAATTGCTCACCTCAGAGCGAGAAAGGAAACACGCTGGCACAGCTTTGCCGAAAACCTTGACTATCCCGAAAAGGACGACAGGAACTTTAACAAGTATGTTAATTCCCGTCTTGAAAACGGCGAGATAAAAATTATTATTCGTGACCTTGTAATGGGAGGTGAAAAGTATGAGCATAGTAATTGACAAGTCCAAGTGCATAGGCTGCAAAAGGTGTCGCAATGTCTGCCCCGGAAGTCTTATCAAGACTGACGAAAACGGCAAAGCGTACATCAAATATCCCAAGGATTGCTGGGGCTGCACCTCCTGCATAAAAGAATGTCCCGCATATGCAATCAGCTTTTTCCTCGGTTCCGATATCGGCGGTATGGGCAGTAAGGTTCACACCGAAAAGAACGGAGATATCCTCTCGTGGTTAATTGAAAAACCGCATGGCGAGGTCATTAAGATTGATATAAATCAAAAAGAATCAAACAAATACTAAGGAAACACTTTGTAAGTATTTCCGTGAAAAGGAGATAAGGTATGAGTCAGCTTTCACATTTAGATGAGCTTGAAGCAGAAGCTATATACATAATCAGAGAAGTTGCGGCAGAGTGCGAAAAGCCTGTTATGCTCTACTCAATAGGCAAGGACAGCTCGGTTATGCTCCACCTTGCAATGAAGGCGTTTTATCCCGAAAAACCGCCGTTCCCGTTCCTCCACATTGACACAACATGGAAGTTCAGGGATATGATAAAATTCCGTGATGACACAGCAAAAAAGCTCGGAATTGAAATGCTCGTTTACACCAATGAAGAAGGTGTTAAAAAAGGCATCAACCCGTTTGATCACGGTGCGGCTTACACAGATATTATGAAAACACAGGCTCTCAAACAGGCTCTCAACAAATACGGCTTTACTGCGGCATTCGGCGGTGGCAGACGAGATGAGGAAAAGTCAAGAGCCAAGGAAAGAATTTTCTCTTTCAGAAATAAAGCACAGGCATGGGATCCTAAGAACCAGCGCCCCGAGATGTGGAAGCTTTACAACACAAAAATCAATAAGGGCGAAAGCATTCGTGTGTTCCCAATTTCCAACTGGACAGAAAAGGACATATGGCAGTACATTCAAAGGGAAAAAATTGATATCGTTCCGCTTTACTTTGCAGCAAAAAGACCTGTTGTTTACCGTGACGGCAACATTATTATGGTTGATGACGATCGTTTTCCGCTCAAAGAGGGAGAAGTACCCGAATTGAAATCGGTTCGTTTCAGAACACTCGGCTGTTATCCTCTTACAGGCGGCATAGAGTCAACTGCAACAACTCTTGATGAAATTATTGACGAAACCCTCAGCTCCGTTTCTTCGGAGCGTACCTCCAGAGTAATTGACAACGAGGCACAGGGCAGTATGGAACGCAGAAAAAGGGAGGGTTACTTCTGATGAAAGGTTTACTTAAATTTATTACCTGCGGCAGTGTTGATGACGGTAAATCAACACTCATAGGTCACATACTTTATGACGCAAAGCTTATTTATGCCGATCAGGAAAAGGCTCTTGAGCTTGACAGTAAGGTCGGCAGTCGCAGCGGTGACATTGACTATTCGCTTTTGCTTGACGGTCTTATGGCTGAGCGTGAGCAGGGCATCACAATTGATGTTGCTTATCGCTACTTCACAACCGACAACCGCAGTTTTATCGTTGCCGACACACCAGGTCACGAGGAATATACAAGAAACATGGCTGTAGGCGCATCTTTTGCAGACCTCGCAGTTATCCTCATTGACGCATCACAGGGCGTTCTTGTTCAGACAAGACGGCACGCAAGAATCTGTAAGCTTATGGGTATAAGACATTTTGTCTTTGCCGTTAATAAGATGGATTTGGTAAAGTACAGCAAGTCACGCTTTGATGAAATCGTAAAGCAGATTGAAGAACTTAAAAACGAGCTTTTACTTGACGATATCTACATCATTCCGCTTTCAGCAACAGAGGGCGACAATGTTACCGTAAAGTCCGAAAACATTCCGTGGTACAACGGTGTTCCTCTGCTTCAGTATCTCGAAACTGTTGATGTTGATTCCTCGGAGGAGGAAGAAGGATTCTATCTTCCTGTTCAGAGAGTTTGCCGTCCCGACCATACATTCAGAGGATTTCAGGGACAGATTGAGTCGGGCAGTATCAGCATAGGCGATGAAATCGTAACACTCCCGAGCAATGAAAAGGCTCATGTAAAGCAGATTCTTATGACAGATAAGGATGTTAAAACTGCTTTCAAGGGACAGCCCGTTACAATCACACTTGACAAGGAAGTTGATGTATCCCGTGGCTGTGTAATAACAAAGGACACAAATCTTGCGTCCTATCAGGAGCTAACAGCGTCAATTCTCTGGATGGATGACGAACAGCTTACAGCCGGCAAGGATTACCTTGTAAAGCTCGGCACAAAGACTATTTCGGGTATCGTTTCCGAAATCAAGTACGCTGTTGATGTGAACACAGGCGAGCATATTCCTGCCGATTCACTCACAAAGAACGGAATCGCAGTCTGCACAATTCTGCTTGCAGAGCCGATTGCGGTTGACCTTTTCTCAAAGCATAAAACACTCGGCGAGCTTATTTTGATTGACCGTGTGTCAAATATGACATCAGCCTGCGGTGTTGTTGATTCGGTTGAAGAAAAAGCCGATGATGCAAAAAAAGCGTCATTTGTACTCGGCTCACTTGAGGCAAGAGGTGATATTTTTGAAGAGTTTTTCTACGACACTTCAAACCTTAATGTTCTCAAATATCAGCCTGTTAAGGAAACCTATACAAAGGGGGACACAATCCCTGTTGAGGGCGAAAGCTATAAGTATCCCGACAGCTTTGATATTATAGTTCTTCGTGACAGCGTTGCCGTAAA
>OKSA01004043.1_pt1 | contig 10154 bp, 8 predicted proteins | sample 1601181 | NCBI WGS metagenome assembly OKSA01 (sample SAMEA3541538, study PRJEB24748) | human gut metagenome | biome: human gut; feature: human-associated habitat; material: faeces | place: China | collected 2012 | reverse complement strand
AGCGCAAGAAGCAGTGTTTTTACCTGCCTGTATTTTTTCTCATCCAGATTTTTTTCTAGTTCAAAACCATTCATTAAGGTTCCTTTTTCCTGACTTGTTACCGCCGTATGAACTGCACTTATAATAAGTGCCAGTGTACCAATCACATAAATTGCTATTGCTCCATGCCATTCCATACAAACACCCCCGTTATTTAAAATAAAATCCGGCAATTAAATTTTCTGTATCCAGAGAAATCGTATACACAATCTGACGCTTGCCATAGTCTACAGCCACTTGATAAACCTTCAAATCCCATCCTGCCTGAGTGGTTTGTGTCACACTTAATAACTTCTCATTTTCTGCTTTTTCAATCATCTGTGATGAAGCTATTTTTTGTGCATCTTCCCAATTTTTCTTAGAAAATGCCGCCTGCATTTTCGCATCACACCGAGCGATAAATTTTTCATATGCGCCATCCGAAAAATCGGTAATTACCTCTCGTACAACATCAGGAATTTTCTCGATTTTCTGAGTTTCAACATTCTTTGTCAACTGCTGCCCGCTGTTTTTTTCGTGCGAGTGTGCAAACCAAACACCTGCCGCCACACAAGCAAATAAAACAAGCACTGCCACGCTGCCAATCAGGATTCTTTTCCCTTTTTGCATGCTCCGTCCATCTTCATTAAATTCACTAACAAACTGCTCCGGTGTTCCCCACTCCTGCCTTATCTCCTCCCAGCTCTTTCCACCTTCTTTCGCACTCGCAATGTCTGATTCAAGCTGGCGCAGTATCTCTCGTTTTTTGTCCGCTTTACAATGCAGGAGCCGCTTTATCTGTCGTAAAAATTGTTGTTCTGTCATTTGCCGTTCCCCCTTAATAATTCATCCACTTTCTTTTCAAACAAAGTCCAATGCTCCTTTTGAAACAAAAGTCTCTCTCTCCCCTTCTTTGTTATTTCATAATATTTCTTGGGTGCCTTGCCATCTTTCGGCTCAGACCAGCTGCTTTTTGCAAAATCATTGTCCTCCAAGCGGTACAAAATGGGATACAGCGTTCCTTCTTTTAAAGCGAAAAAATCCTCGCTCGCCGCTTTCAAGGTTTGTATCATCTCATACCCATACATACTCTTTTTTGCCAAAAGTTCAAGAACCAGCATCTCTAATACACCCTTTTTTAACTGTTGTTCAAAACTCGCCGTATGCCCTCACCTCTTAACTATTTAGTATTACTAAATACATTGTATCGCTTAGGTTTAGTTCTGTCAAGTTTGAAAATAGGCCTGTTTGTGTCAATTGTTCATTGGCACTTTTTTAGTTTCCGTAATTTCGCAGAAAAGCTTTGCGTCTCGTGGGCGTTCCCACTAATTGAGTGCGTAGCGGTATGGACACTGAAACTACCAGTGGTCTCCGCTCCGCTTCGGTCGTTGCAGAACAGAAGTCCACTGGACTTCTTGCAACACATACCGACGTACTCAAACCCACGAGTCACAAAGCTTTTCTACGAAATTACTGGAAACCAAAGAAACTAGCAGCAAACAATTGTCACAAACTCCGCAGGAATTGCTTATGGTTTCTGCGGCCACACGGTAAGGTGATTCCGTTACCATCATTGCTATCTTTTCTGCAAGTTCTGTATCATAGGCTTCCAGTATGAATGCAACAACTTTTATCCTTGTAAATGCTTTTCATATTTTCCAACCACAGACATCCCATCTTTTACAATTACAAATGCATGCTCATCCACTTCTTTTAATTCCCGCTTTAAATGAGCACATTCATATTTGGACAAAACAACAATAACCATATATGTATTTTCTTCCGTATAACCGCCTTTTGCTTCCCACCAAGTCGCATCGCGGTGATATTCATTGACAATGTAATCAATAATCTTCAAAGGCTTCTTTTTGGTAAATATTACCACTTCCGTGTTAATATTCTGCGTATGAGCCCGATCCGTCATCAACATACTTACTGCCGAATATATAATGCTATATACTGCCGTAGGAAGTCCGAACAATACTGCACAAACAATATAAATAACTGCATTTACCGACAGTGACACTTTGCCAACACTAAATCCTTTAAACCGTTTGGTAAAAATCATACCAACAATATCCAAACCACCACTTGATCCACCGGATTGCAATGCTATCCCAATTCCTGTTCCTCCAAAAATTCCACCAATTATGCTTGCAGTAAGGGAATCCCTTACAATTGGTATCGCCGGTATCGGAATCAAACTAAGAAACAATGTTTGACTCACCACACAAACCAATGTCCGAAAGAAAAATTTCTTACCGACAAATACATAGGCAAGTACAAACAATGGAATATTCAAAAGCATGTTAATAATACCCGCAATATCCGTTGTCCCGGATGCCAAATGAAAATAACGCACCAATACCGTACGAATCACCTGACTAATTCCCAAAACACCACCATTATAAAGATTTGCCGGTACGATAAAAAGATTAATACCCGCTGAAAAAATCAACATACCGACCACTGCAACCACATTTCGCTGCCAAAATTCCCGCTTTGTATTCATATCATCGCCTCTTTTCTCAAAATGTATGTTTTGCGCCGCATTTTTTTCTCTTATTTTAACAAATTCTTTCTATTTTTGCTAGTTATGAACTTATAACCTTGAATAAATATGGTGGGTGTAATTGCCAATCCCAGAATAGTTGCATACTCTATTCCACTTAATGGAGTTACCTCAAAAAGTGTCTGCAATCCCGGCAGAAAAAGCACTGCAGCAAGTAGTAATGTTCCCGCTGCAAAAGCACCGATGCTCCATAGATTCGTAGAAAATTTCAAATTTACCAGCGAACGCTCGCTCCGACAGGTAAAGCCGTGAAATAACCGTGCGAATGTCAGGGTAGCAAATGCCATTGTAGCCCCCATTGCATCGCTCCTATTCAACCCTATACAAAAAGCTGCCATTGTTGCTGCTGCAATAAGCGCACCATAGCCAAAGAGATGGCTCACAAATTTTCCTGTAAGAATACCTTCCTCCGGGTTTCTCGGCTTTTGCTTTAATAGTTCGGGATCCGATGGCTCCATTCCAATGGCAAGTGCCGGCAGCGAATCTGTCAACAAATTTATAAAAAGAAGATGAACCGGTTTGAAGGGTGATGGGAGTGCCGCTACCGAGCAAACAAGTACCGCAATAATTGCAGCCATGTTTCCGGAAAGCAGAAACTGTATTGCATTTTTTATATTACGATACACGTTTCTTCCATTTAACACAGCTTTAATGATGGTAGCAAAATTATCATCCGCTAAAATCATAGAGGAGGCATCTTTTGATACTTCTGTTCCTGTAATTCCCATTGCCACGCCAATATCTGCTTTCTTTAGTGCCGGTGCATCATTTACTCCATCTCCTGTCATAGCTACAATGCGGCCTTTCTTTTGCCAGTTTCTCACAATTCGTATTTTGTTTTCCGGTGAAACCCTTGCATAAACAGAAATTTCTTCCAAAAGCCCATCTAATTCTTCGTCACTCATAGCATCCAATTCCTGTCCCGTCACCGCCAAATCATTTTTTTGGAAAATGCCTATCTTTTCCGCAATTGCCTCTGCTGTTACTTTATGATCTCCGGTAATCATAACTGTGCGAATTCCAGCCTGTCTGGCTGTCTGTACAGCATCCACTGCTTCCTCTCTCGGTGGATCAATCATTGCTGCCAAACCAACAAAGATAAATCCATTTTCCTCCTCCAACGTCAGTTTCTTGCCCTCATTAACCTCTTTATATGCAAAAGCAAGTACTCGGAGACCATTTTCAGAAAACTTCTGATTCTGTTGCAAAATTTTCTCTTTCATCTTGTCAGTCATATCACGATTTCCACCAATCTCGGCACATTTTACGCATCGTTCCAGTAAAACATCCACTGCACCTTTCGTTAGTATCATCGTTATACCATGCAGGCGGTATTTGGTGCTCATAAGCTTACGTTCTGAGTCAAAAGCAAGTTCTTCCATTCTTGGTATCATTTCACGAATGACCTCTTCCGAAATTCCAGCCTTTGTCAATCCGGCTTTTTGTGCCATTGTCAAAAGACAGCTCTCTGTGGGATCTCCAATTTCCTTTTTCATTTGAACGGAAGCGTCATTATTCAAAATCGCGTTGTACAAAAAAATTCTGTGAAGCGGTTCCGTTAGCTTAAGGCTCTCTGGCTTAACAACAGTATGATTAATATATATATCTGTTACCGTCATTTTGTTTTGTGTCAGCGTTCCTGTCTTATCCGAACAGATTACTGACACACACCCGAGGCTTTCCACCGCTTTTAATTCCTTAATAATGGCATTCTCCTCTGCCATTTTCCTTGTTCCCATGGCTTGCACAATCGTAACAATAGAACTAAGTGCCTCCGGAATTGCCGCCACAGCAAGAGCCACAGCAAACATTAGTGAATCCAGTATTGGCTGTTTCTGACAAATTCTCAGCACAAACACTATTGTGGAAATAATCATGATTACAATAGCAAGCTTTTTCCCAAAATCATCTAAACTTTCCTGCAAAGGTGTTTTCCTCTCTTGCGTGGCATTCATGAGTTCCGCAATCTTTCCCATCTCCGTTTTCATTCCTGTCGCCGTTACTAACACCACCGCACGTCCCTGCGCAACCAATGTACCGGAATATACCATGTTGATTCGGTCTGCCAATGCCACCTCTTCCTCAATAGTATCTTCTGATTTATCCACATTTGTGGATTCTCCGGTAAGAGAACTTTCATTAACCTGAAGCGAATAATTATCCAAAATACGTCCATCTGCTGCAATCATGTCCCCTGCTTCCAGAAGAAGAATATCCCCTGGTACAATCTCTTTAGAAAAGATTTTCATTTTTTTACCATCACGAAGTACTTTTGCATGTGGTGATGAAAGTGCCTTGAGAGAATCAAGCGATTTTTCTGCCTTGAGATATTGAACCGTTCCAAGCACAGCATTCATCACAATAACAACAAAGATTACAACCGTACTCTCCACATTTCCGGATAACATCGACACAACTGCGGCAATCATTAAAATAATAACCAGCAAATCCTGAAACTGCTCCGCAAAAATGCGCACCGGACTTTTTTTCTTTGTTGCTTGTAACTGATTTTCCCCTATTTTCTGCCTTATCTCCTGCACCCTGCTTTCTGTCAGGCCTTTCTCCGAGACATGTTGGTTTTGGAGTATTTCTTCCCTAGTCATCTGGTAAATTTCTTTCATCTTTTCTTTCCTTTCTCTGATTAATAACAATTTCAAAGTTCGCAGCCCGCCTCAATAAAAAAAGACTTTTTGTGCATGCAAAACACATGCACAAAAAGTCTTGTTCAACAAATCTAATTTGTTCCGTAAATTCCGGATTCTTTCAAATCGTACTGACGAAATCTACACCTCGCCTTTTGGCGTGGAACTACTCCTTCTTTGCGGGTTGTTCTTATCTTATCACATATTCTTTTCCTTGTAAACAGTTGCAATGAATCCCTACATCAATTCTTTTCCATCCGAAAAAGCATTTCCTACAATTTCTGTAACTTTCACATACTTATTATTAAAAGGGTCAAATGAAATCGGCTCAACTTTTGCAACGTCAACCTCACCGTCCGGTGTAAGAGCACTTTCATCCACGCTGACATTTACAATCTCGCCTACCATGTGGCCGCTTTTCTCGTCATAGCTGACAAGCTTACATTCTACACAAACAGCCAGTTCGTTAATAACAGGGGCATCAACAAACTCAGCCTTGCTTACCGTGAAGCCTGCCTTTGCCAGTTTATTTGGTGTGTCATTTGCAGAAGCAAGTCCTACATAATCACATTCTTTCACGTGTGCAGCATCTGCCATGCTGATGGTAAACGCCTTCTTTTTCAAAATATTTTCCGTTGATTTGTGACGAGCACTAATACACATGGTTACTTCAGAGCCACCACTAATACCGCCCCAGGCAGCATTCATAGCATCCGGTGTACCGTCTTCTCCGTAACTTGCCAGAATAAATACCGGCTGTGGATACGTGTAAGGTTTTGCTCCAAAATTTTTTCTCATAACAGTTCCTTCCTTTCTTAAGATATTTATTGATTGAAATTCCATAAAAGTTTATGGAATGACAACTCATTCTTATTCATACCACACACAGCGGACAGCATATACTTTACTGCCATAATCCGACAGTTTTGTAAGCTTATCTTCCAGTGGGTCCATACAAATATACTCTCCATCTTTTGTCCCCACAATTAAAATAAAATGGTGATAGCTTGTGAGTGTCTGCCTATGAACCTTCACAATCGGATAATGATTTTGCTTCAGGCACTCATCTATATGAGCAGCCGAAACATCCGAATAAACCTTCGTGTGAAATCCATTGATGGCATCAAGCAGCCCCCATTGAAGATTTCCCTCGCCGTCATATACCTGATTATCTGATAATAACTGATTCAATTCACCGGGCGTCAATGCATTGTCGCTCGCTGATATCGCCGTGGCAATACTTGTAATAATACAGCCGGACGATTCCATATCAAACTTAGACTCTCCTAACTTATCGTCTTTCCACCGGTCATCATCCTGACGGTATGCTTTCAATTTTTCATTCACTGGATAGGTACTGCCGCAGCGAACCTCAACACCGCCTCTGTTTTTCATATACTGCCATGCCAAAAGTGCACCGGCAGCCACCACAATTACAAGTATCACAATTGCAATAATTCTCTTTTTCATCTTAGTTTCTCCTCCCAGACTTTTTCATAACTTCACATAAAAAGGGAGAAAAAACTAATGTCTTTCCCCCTTGAAAGTGTCAATCTTATTTCTTATAATCCTTTGGAACGGTTGTATGCAGCACAAATCATATTTGAGTTTTTAATCAAAATGTGCATTGCAAAAAACTGTCCGATACCACACAGAAAAGCGCCAAAAATGCACCACATCAATACGGTCGTACCATTTTCCTGGAAATTTAAATTGTAACGAACAGCGTTTGCCGCTAAACGATTTCCCAATTTGTAGTACCAATAATAAGCATAAATACCGCAGGTAATGAATGACAGTAAAATAAATGCAACAAGTCCTGAAGTCTGCTCACCATCTCCCTCGCAGGCAATATTAACTTCCTCAGCCAATTTGTAAATGAAGTAATAACCGTATATGCCACAGGTAATCAGTGAAAGTAAAATGTATGTAACAAGCGAGCGGTCTTCTTTTAATCTGCCACCGGAATATGGTGGAGGTGTACTTCCCGTTCCTCCTTGGAAATTCTGCTTTACATCTTCAAAAGCATTTCCTAATTCCTGTTCACTTTTGTTAAACACATCCTCTGCTGCCTGTTTCACCTTTTCTCCTGTTGAACACGGTTTACCACAAGACGGACAGAATTTTGTTCCATCCGGGACTTGCGCACCACAATTTGCACAAAACATATGTCTCCTCCTCTAACTTAAAATTTTTTGAATGAGTAAAACCATACATCCCTTTGCCGGTTCAAATACAACCACTTGATGGTCTCCCCATATCATTCTATACAGATAAACAATAACATATAACGCTATCATTGTAAATATAAAACCTTTGTAAAACGCTGGCTTTATGCGCTTTTTCAATAGAATAACAAGCAGTATAACCGGTGGCGTAAAAAATAAAGGATGAAAGTAAAATGCCCGTGCTAAATCCAGATGAAAAACTGCTATCCACGCTCTGGACATTCCACACCCTGCACATGAAATACCGGTCAGAAATTTAATCGGGCACGTGATGCCAAAGCCCTCTAAAACCAGATATAACAACACAACCACCGCAATTGCCGAAACAATATGAACCCGGTTTTCTTTCTTCTCCAACTTACAGCTCCTTCCTACTCCTTGTTTTGAAATAAAAATCCCGGTGCTGTTTTTCCAATTATCAAAATAACAATTACTCCGATGATAATGTTTGGCAGCATATAAGAACCATTGTAGATTAAGCTATAGTAAACAACGCTCCAACCCTTTGGTGCATAACTTCCCCACAAAAGCCATCCAGACAAAAAACTGCACAGAAAACGCAGTGCCCCACATATTGCAGTTCCAACTGCCGCACCTATAAGCTTATTCTTAAATAGCGGAAGAAAAAGACCTGCCAGTCCAAGTACCGTAAAGGCAAAGAGATAATCTAACAGTACACATCCAATCATTGCAGGAATCGTAGCGCAGTACATTACATTACTAAAGCCTAATATAAGCTGAATGATGCCATGTACGGCTGCCGTAAAAGTTCCCCATTTTACTCCATGACGAAGCCCCATAATGACTAACGGAATCATTTCCAGTGTAATACTTCCGCCCATCGGCATATCATAAAGTTTGATATAACTAAGGACAAATGCCATAGCAATCATTAATGCCCCTTCAACTAATAAAAATGTTTTCTTTGATGTATTTGTATTCATATGAATTCCCCTTTTCTGTGTAAAATAAAATTTATAGTCTCATTCTAACAAGCATGAGAAAAAATGGCAAGTTTTGCCTTTTCTATAGTCTGCGGTAATTTTCAAGAAGTTTACGCAAATCACTGATTTCTTCCAATAAGTGTTTCCCGATATCCGTATCCTTTACAAACATACGCTGCAAATCTTTTTCGATAATCTCAGAAGAGGATTCAATATCCGTATTATTCATCAAGGCGTCTTCCACTGAAGTAAATGGGGTATGCGCTTTCAGCCTTAACCCATGCGAATTAAAAATCAAGGTATAGCCGGCAATCCCCGTCGCTTTATTCATGGAGCGGCAGAAACCGCCATCAATTACAAACAGCCTTCCTTTTGCCCTGACCGGATTTTCCCCTTCAATGGCATGGACCGGTGTATGTCCATTGATGATATGGGAATCGTCATCATAAAGCCCAAATTCATGAAGAATCTGGCAGCAAAAACTTTCATCATAATACTTGCTGTAATAAGAATTTGACTCCTCTGTCCACAAACTTTCTTCATCCACATATTCACGTTCAAAAGTCTTAAGTTTTCTTCCACACAAAGGCGACTTTTCACCGCCCCACAAAAACCACATGAAATCAATATCATCTTTGTCCGGGTTGTCCAAATAAGCGGCTCTTGCTTTTTCCTCGCACTTATCCAACAACGCTTTTCCATGATAATATTTTCCATCAATGCACAATTTATCAAAAGCTCCGTTTTTATCAACCGGAACACACCCGTGATAAATTAAATTTCCGTTGTATACATTGTACATACTTCCTTTTTCATACAGAAAACGAATATGTTTTTGCAGACGCTGGCTCGACACAAAATTCCGGTGCAGTTTCCGCAAAATTTCCGTTTCTTCCTCTGTTAATTCATAAGGATCTGCTAAATCTACAGTCGGAAACACATTGGTATTCATAGTGACCCATTCGCCCTCAATCATAACCTTATTTTTTGTATCATCCATTTGCCCCAATAACAGCCTGTCACTCATCTCATACTCCGGATGTGCCTTTATCAACCGCCCCTCTAACTTAAAAAGGATAACGGTAACCGCTGCTAATGCTGCCTTTATGCCATCCTCAATTCCATACGTTTTCATACCAAAAAGAATCAACTGCCTTAAGCTGATTCCATAGGCATTTTCTAAAATTTCAACATTATCATATTTGAGGTTATTACGAATCACACTGCATATGCACGCATCATTTCCGCAGGCAGCACCCATCCATAAAATATCATGATTTCCCCACTCAATATCCAGTGAATGATAATCATACAATAAATCCAGTATTTTGTCCGCACTCCCGCCTCGGTCAAAAATATCTCCGACAATGTGAAGGTGGTCAACAGCCAATCTCTTAATCAACTGCGACAGTGCGATAATAAATTCATCTGCATCCTCCAGCTCAATAATCGTCTGTAATATCTGCTTATGATACCGAATCTGGTTTGCATCTTCATCTTCCTGCGCATGCAAGAGCTCGTCAATAATATAAGCATAGTCCTCCGGCAATGCCTTCCTCACTTTTGACCTTGTATACTTCGACGACAATAACTTGGCAACCATAATTAAATGATTCAATGTCATGGCATACCAGTTGCCATCAATTCTGTTCGTTTCCCCGAGCAGCGTCATTTTTTCTCTCGGATAATAAATCCCCATTCCGTCGGTGATAAAGCCAATCTTCAACAGGTCGGCAAATCCGGACTTATC
>OKSA01004041.1_pt1 | contig 10158 bp, 9 predicted proteins | sample 1601181 | NCBI WGS metagenome assembly OKSA01 (sample SAMEA3541538, study PRJEB24748) | human gut metagenome | biome: human gut; feature: human-associated habitat; material: faeces | place: China | collected 2012 | reverse complement strand
TCAATCTGCAAACTCTTCCATAATCCGAAATGCCGCTCTGATTCCGTCCACGGCGGCAGACATAATGCCTCCGGCGTATCCGGCGCCTTCGCCGCACGGAATGATGCCGCTGCAGCCGAGTCCGAACAGGTCCTCGCCGCGCGTCATGCGCACCGGAGACGAGGTCCGCGTTTCCGGACCGGTCAGCAGCGCGTCCGCTGTGTCATAGCCGCGGATTTTGCGGCCGAAATACGGCAGGCTGTCCCGCAGCATGGTCTGCGCGAAGTCAGGCAGGCAGGCTGCCGCCTCTCCCAGCTCCACGCCGATGGGATAGCTGGGCTTGACCGCACCGAGTTTTCGGGTCGGCTTGCCGTTCAGAAAATCCCCGACCTTCTGGCACGGCGCGCGGTACGAGCCGGTCTGCGTGTACGCCGCGTGCTCGATCCGGCGCTGCAGCGCCACGCCGCCGAACGGCGTGCCGTCGTCGTAGTCCTTCGGGTCAATCGACACGGCAAGCGCCGCGTTGGCGTTTTTGCCGTCGCGCGCATGATAGCTCATGCCGTTGGTGACGACCGTGTTCTCCTCGCTCTGTGCCGCAACGACCACACCGCCCGGGCACATGCAGAAGGAATAGCACGCGCGTCCGTCAGCTCTGCGCGAGAGATTGTACTCCGCAGGCGGCAGCATGGGATGTCCCGCCGCCTTTCCGTACAGAGCGCGGTCGATCTCGGTCTGCAGGTGCTCGATGCGCACGCCCACCGAGAACGCCTTCGGCTCAAAGTACACGCCGTTTCCGTGCAGCGCGGCAAAGGTGTCGCGCGCCGAGTGACCGATGGCCAGCACCGCCCGCTCGCAGGCGATGTCCTGCCCGTCCGCCTGAACGGCGCAGAGCGCACCGTTTTTGACCGAAACGCCGGTCAGCGGCGTGCGGAAGCGCACTTCACCGCCGTTTTTGATGATCTCGCGGCGCATTTCACGAACGACATTCTTGAGGATATCCGTGCCGACGTGCGGCTTCGCCTTTTTGACGATATCCGCCGGAGCACCGTGCGCAGCAAGGATTTCCAGCACATTGTCGCACAGCGGATCACCGATGCGCGTGGTCAGCTTGCCGTCCGAGTAGGCGCCGGCGCCGCCCTCACCGAACTGGATATTGCAGTCGGTATCGAGCGCACCGCCCTTCCAGAACGCATCCACAACCTTGTCGCGCTCGTCCAGATCTCCGCCGCGCTCGAGCACGAGCGGACGGTAGCCGTGCTTTGCCAGCACATAGGCGGCGAACAGTCCCGCAGGACCGAGACCGACCACCACCGGACGGTGCTCGAGCCGCTTTTCGCCGTGCGGAATGACGATTTTCGTATTGGGTTTATAACGCACGAAGGGCATTTGCAGTTTTTCCGCAAATGCCTTTTCGTCGAACGGCGCGTCCAGGCGCACCGAATATACCCGGCTGATCTGTCCGCGCCGCGCGTCAATGCTGACGCGGCAGACCGCCGCTTGTATGTCGTTTGCCGTCAGACCGGTCAGCCGGCGTGCCTCCGCAATGGCGGCCTGCTCCGGCAGTTCAAACGGCAGACGGATGCCGGTTACCATCAGGCTCACTGGCTGCCACCGCCCTTCCTTGTACGGTGCGCGGTCGGCTCTGCGACCGTGCTGTCCGTATCGTCTGTGCTGTCTGTCTTATCCGAGGTGATCGTCTCATCCGACACATGCGGGTCGGTGATCTCAATCTCGACCTCGATATCCTCCTCGACGAGCGTTACGCCGCTCGGCAGACCGACGGTCGTAGCCACGCCCTTGACCGTGTGCCTGCCGACGCCGAGCGATACCGAATCGTAGGTCAGACCGATGGACAGGTTATTCACATCGACCTTCTTCAGCTGGCTTTCACTGCCGCGCAGCTCCATCTCGACCGACTTGGTGAGGATGTTGACCGTGTACGGCGTATTCTCCTGCGCGGTGTCGTTCCACGCGAACTTGGAGACCTGAACCTTGCGGGTCGCAATACCGTCCACCGAGATGGTGACGTTTGCCGTTTCCGGCTGACCGCTGACGAGCGAAACGCCGCTCGGCAGCTTATCCTTGATGGACATGGAGATCGGCGTGCCCGTGTGGACGCTGCCGAGGTCGATCTCACCGAGGTTGATCTCCTTGATGTCGCTCAGCACCGCCTGATTGCTCGCGATAACCTCTACGTTCTCCGGGTCGATGACGCACTGCACCTGATTCTGCGTCAGGCTGCCGCCGTCCTTGAGGGTGACGGTCAGCGGAATGTTGTTGACGCGGTAGATCGGAACCGAAACCTTGATTTTTTCGGTCTGGCTGGTGATATAGTTCGAGGTGAACGCCGCACCGTCCTGATCATACAGGGTTACCCTGCATTCGTAGTCGGTCAGCGAGGAATTGCGGCCGGTAACATCCACGGCTGCAACCGCCTTGGCCACCTGCGCCAGATCGGTTGCCGGACCGAAAACGGTGACCTTTTTGGTTGCCGCGGTCGGCTTGCCTGCGCGGTAGCCGTCGCTCGGTGTGCCGGTCACATTGACCTCGATCGGAACATCCTTGCTCTCCACGCGGTCCACGCGGACGTGCACCTTGCCGGGATTGACATAGTTGGTCTCCACGCCGGACTTGCTGACCGACACGGTGATCGGAAGATCGTATTCATTCGCCTCGGTCAGACCCGAGATATCCACCGTTGCGGTGATCTGGCTGGCGCGGACCTCGCCGACGCTCTTGCTCTGACCGCGCAGACTGACGGTGACCGTTGTGTCCTCGCCCTCGATGAGCTCCAGACCGGTCGCTGCTTTCAGCTGGGATGCACCGATGATACGCACCGGCACATCGTCAAAGCGCATGTTGCGCTCCGGATTGTCAACATCCATAACAACTGCCCACAGAACGATAGACAGCGCCAGCGACAGGAGCTTCAGCAGAAAATCCTGCTTTTTGATAAAATTCTTCTTCACTTGCCGGCACCTCCCTTCCACTTGTCGCGGATGGCGGCAATACGGCTTTTTTCGTTCCTGTTCCTGAGTTCATCGCCGAGCAGCTCGCTCTCGAGCATCTTCTGCAGAATCTCGGGCGACAGATGGCGCTTGAGCATGCCGCCGATGGCGACAGAGATCGCGCCGGTCTCCTCGGAGACGACGACAAGCACGCTGTCCGCGGTCTCGCTCATGCCGACAGCCGCGCGGTGGCGCGTGCCGAGGTCGCGCGACAGACCCTGATTGCCGGAAAGCGGCAGCACGCAGCCTGCAGCGCACACCCGTCCGGCACGGACGATCATGGCGCCGTCATGCAGCGGGCTGTTCTTGAAGAAAATGTTCTTGATCAGCTCGGCAGACGGTGCTGCGTCCACTCTCGTGCCGGTGGCGATGATCTCGCCGAGACGCTCCTTGCGCTCGAACACGATGAGCGCGCCGGTCTTGGTCTTGGACATATCCGCGCACGCGGAAACGGTTGCAACGATCATGCTCTCCACCACACTCGGGTCGGTATCCGGAATCAGCATGCGGCTGAGGTTGCCCTTGCCGATCTGCTCGAGCAGGCGGCGCAGCTCCGGCTGAAAAATGACCACAACGGCGAATACGCCGACGCTGAGCGCGTTGCGCAGCAGCCACGAGATCATGGTCAGATGCAGGAAGCTGGCGAACAGCATGATAAGCACCAGAATAAGAATACCCTTGGCCAGTCGTGCGGCGCTGGTATCCTTCAGCAGCTTCATAACACGGTAAATGATATACGCCACGACGAGGATATCCACCACGTCGATCGGCGTCATTGTGCGGAATTGATCAAACGCACTGAAAAACGAACTTATCATGGTCCGCCATGATAAATTCGGTGAGAATACATTTTGCAGCGCTCCCATTTTGTCACCTATCCTAACTTGTTCCTCATTTTTTGGCTGTCGCCAAACCACGGTTTGGCCGACAACAGGAACGGACCGTGGGCCGTTCCAAAGTCGTCCGAAAGTTCCCATTCGGAAACTTTCTCCCTCTCAGTGTACAAAAAACGAGATACATGCTCCCGTTTTTTATGAATTTGCTGAGCAAATTCTATTTTATGCGCGCTGACGCGCGAAGAAAAAACAAATCGGTAAAGCACAGACTTCTTTTCGACAAGCCGCAGTCTGCTACCTTTACAGAAAGCCATGTTTTACCTTACTTATACTACCACAAATCCGGCTTTCTGTATAGCGTGTTCACAGTTTTTTTACCAATCTGCAAACTTTGTCTGCGGCCTGCTCCAGCTGCCGCGCCGTCGAGTAGAACGACAGGGACAGCCGCACGGTTCCGGTGTCCTCCGTGCCCGCCGTCCGGTGCGCGAGCGGCGCACAGTGCAGCCCCGCCCGGGTGCACACCCCCTCGTCCGAGAGCATATCCGCGAGCACCTCACTCGGCGTGCCGGGAACGCGGAAGGACAGCACACCGGTCTGCTCCTTTCCGGCAAAGCACTCGATTTTGCTTTCGCGGGAGAGCGCACGGGCCAGCTCATGCACCAGCCGTCTCTCCTGCCCGGCAATATGCGCCGGCGTGACCGCCCGGACAAAGGCGATGCCCGCCGCGAGACCCGCGATGCCGGGCACGTTCGGCGTGCCGCTCTCGAGCGCATCCGGCAGAAAATCCGGCTGGCGCAGCTCCTCGGACAGACTGCCCGTTCCTCCGGTCAGCAGCGGCTTCGCAGCAATCCGGTCGTCGAGCGCCAGCAGAATGCCCGTGCCCATCGGTCCGTACAGCGCCTTGTGTCCGGGCATGCACACCGCCGCAAGACACGGATAGCGCTTTACGTCAATCTCCGCCACGCCCGCCGACTGCGACGCATCCAGGATGAGCGGCACGCCTGCCGCCGTCAGCAATTCCGCGATTTCGTCCAGCGGCGCAATGCTGCCGAATACGTTGGAAACGTGGCTCAGTATCATCAAGTCGGCACCCTGCACAAGCGCCTGTTTCAGCGCGGAAACCATAGCCGCGCCGTCCCACAGCGGCGTATCCAGCACGGTCGGCTCGATATTTCGAGCCGTCAGCGGCCGCATGACCGCATTGTGCTCGTAACCGCTCACAATGACGCGGGAATCCGGTTTTACGAGCGCATTTATCGCAATATTCAGCGCATGCGTGGCGTTCAGCGTGAAAATGACTCGCTCAGGCTCGCCCACGCTGAACAGCGCCGCTGCCTGCTCCCGGCAGGCGTACACCAGCTCTCCCGCTCGACTGGCTGCCGCGTAGCCGCCTCGCGCGTAGCCTGCCGCGCCGTACATCGCACGGCGAACCGCCTGCTCGACCGCCCGCGGCTTATACAAGGTGGTGGCAGCATTATCCAGATAGATCATGTCAGTCCTCCCGCAGCACACGGCACGGCGGCGCACCAAGCTGCCGCAGCCGATGCACAGCCCAGTCCGCCTGCTGCGCGCTCACGCGCACCGCCCATCCGCAGGATTCGGTTCGTTCGTGACGCGGCGGACGCGTGACCTCTCCCGGTACACCCAACCGCGCCAAATGCCGCCGCAGGCCGATGGCCTCGGTCTGACTGCGGCAGATCAACAGCGCATAACCGCCCATAAAGGCACTCCTCCCTCCCAATTCTGAGAAACTAAGGCAATACCGCATAATTGAACAAGAGCGATTTGTGAGTAAATTTTGCGTACTGACGAGGCGCAGTTTTGCGGTAATACTTGATGTATTACCGTGAAACTTCGGCAGCGCGGACGGAACTCGCGCAAGGAACCGAAGCCAAAGTCAGGACACAAAATTTCCGCAAAGCACCGCAGTCTTAATTGTGCGGTGTTGCCTTAAGAAAAGGGCGGACACACCGATCCGCCCCTGCGTATGGATTAAACGAACACATTTTGCACCAGCACCATGTAAAGCACCGTGCCGACGCCGATAGACAGCAGGTTATTATGCTTCCAGATGTGCAGCAGCGCCGTGATGGCGATGCACAGCAGTTCGGGAATACCGTGGGTACCCGTCACCCAGCCGACGTTTTTCAGGCAGTACACGACCAGCAGCGCGATGACTGCGGGCGGCAGGGTAGAGCCGAGGTATCGGATGATCGGCGGGATGGGCTTGGAGCCGTTGAACAGCAGGAACGGCGCGACGCGCGTTGCAAACGTGCAGACGGCTGCCACGGCGATCATGGCGATAGCATAAACAGTTGTCATAATCAGGCGACCTCCTTTGCCAGACGGCCGCGCATAGCGACCAGCATGACGCAGATTGCGAGCATGGCGGGCAGGATGAAATTGTCCGGCCCGAGGATGGCGAGCGACACAGCTGCTGCAGCCAGCCCCATCAGTGCGGGGATGTGGCACTTCGTGCTCTGCCACTGCTCCACGAAGATAACCGTGAACAGCGAGGTCATGGCAAAATCAATGCCGGTGGTGTCAAACGGCAGTATGCCGCCGATGATCGTGCCGAGCACCGAGCCGAGGATCCAGTAGCTGTGATCCAGCATGGCGATCCAGAAGCGCATATCGCCTGCATCAATGCCCTCGGGCGTCTTGACCGAGCACAGCAGGGAATAGGTCTCATCGGTCAGCGAGAAGATCATGTACCACTTGCGGCGGCCCATCGCATGAAAAGTCTCCAAAAAGGACAGACCGTAGAAGATATGCCGGCAGTTGAGCAGCAGCGTCATCACCGCAACGGTAACAAGGGACGCCTTTGCCGCCAGAAGCGACACAAGCAAATATTGTCCCGAGCCAGCGTAGATGCTCAGGCTGCAGAAGAAGGACCAGATCGATCCGAAGCCGATATCGCGCAGCATAACGCCGAATGCGAAACCGATGAACAGATAGCCGCACAGTACGGGTATCGTGGCGGTAAAGGCAGGACGAAACGCCTTTTTCATGGAAATCACCTACATACTATAAGGGTAAAAGAAAAGCGCTCTGCGAACAGAGCGCTTTGGCATTTCAACGTAAACGCACAAATCGTTAAAATCAGATAGCGCGGGTAACCTTGCCGGAACGGAGGCACCGAGTACATACGTTGATATGGCGGGGAGTACCATCGACCATAGCCTTTACGCGACGAACGTTCGGCTTCCAGGTTCGATTGGAACGACGGTGAGAGTGGGAAACCTGAATACCAAAGGTCACACCCTTATTGCAAATATCGCACTTTGCCATTTTCCTGCACCTCCTTCTTTCGGGCATTGCATAGCAGATATTATATTACCACATGTATAGAATGAATGCAAGCATTTTTTTCAGAAAAAGAGAAAATTTCAAGTTTTCCTGCGGTCCGTGCGGAAATCGTTGAAAATAACAGGAAAATAGGGTATAATACAGCTATATCTACTTTATGTATTATACTATGTATTATACAGTAATAAAACAGCAGAGTAAAGAGGATATAGAATACCTGCCACAGCGGAAGGGAGCATTATACTTATGCAGTTAAAAGAATTCGGTGTCAGCTTGGGCGATCTGATCCATGAATTTAATTTTGAGGTCGTTTACGGTCCGGAGGGCTTTGAAAAGACCGAGATCACCAAGGACGACGTAAACCGTCCCGGTTTGCAGCTGGCAGGATTTTTTGATTATTTCGATCCGAACCGTATCCAGATCATGGGCAAGGTTGAGTCCAGTTATGTAGAGGGTCTGTCGAGCGAGGAGCGCCGCAGCCGTTTCGACCGTCTGTTCGAGACCGGCATTCCGGTGCTGCTGCTCTCGCGCAACATTGACGTATTTCCGGAATGCCTTGCGGCTGCACAGGAGCACGGTGTGCCGATCCTCCGTACCAACGAGTTTACCTCTACCATCATGAGTGCGATCATCGCCTCCCTCAAGGTCAATCTTGCACCGCGTGTTACGCTGCACGGCGTACTCATCGAAATCTACGGCGAAGGCGTGCTTCTGCTCGGTGACTCCGGTGTCGGCAAGTCCGAGACCGCGATCGAGCTGGTAAAGCGCGGCCACCGTCTGATCGCGGACGACGCGGTTGAGATCAAGCGTGTATCCGACAAGACGCTCGTCGGTACGGCGCCCGAGGTTATCCGCCACTTTATCGAGCTGCGCGGCATCGGCATCGTTGACGTTCGCCGTATCTTCGGTATCGGCGCGATCAAGATGACCGAAAAGGTTGAGCTTGTCATCAACCTCGAGCCGTGGGAAGACGGCAAGCAGTACGACCGTCTCGGCATGGACAGCCAGACGACCTCCATCCTCGATATCGCAGTTCCGAGCCTGACCATTCCGGTAAAGCCCGGTCGTAACCTTGCCGTTATCATCGAGGTTGCAGCGATGAATGACCGTCAGAAGAAGATGGGCTTCAACGCCGCAAAGGAGCTGCAGGAGCGTATGCTCAAGCAGTACGGCAACTGATAAAAGGTAAATAAGGCAGTACAGCACAATGCAAGCGGTATTGCCTTGAAAATTTAATAAAAGGTGGGGATCTTTATGAAAAAAGCAGCGGTATTGGTATGTATGGCGTCTGTTCTTCTTTCGGGATGCAGCGGTGCCGGTGGGGAAAAGGTGTCGCAGACGGCGGATTCCTGCGCGCAGGCGGTTGCGTCCGAGCTGGCGAAGACCGACTGGACGGCAGTCAGCACCGATGCAAACAGCGATGACGCTGCGTATGTGATGGCGCATAGGGACACGGTTGCGCTCGACAGGCTGATCGCGTTTACACTTACAGCCGATGGCGGGCCGAGTGAGGGCGCGTGCGAGGAGCTGCGGAGCCGTTTTCTGGAATCGCCGCACACTGTTCTGGCGTATCTGGTGCTGATGGGCGATCAGACGGTATCGTCGGACGACAGCACACCGGTGGCAGAGTTCATCTGCGGGCAGATTGCCTCGGCAGATGCCGCATGGCATGACGGCTCGGAGGAGTTTGCACAGGTAATGGAATCGTGTAAAGCCGACTATCCGGAAGGACCGGCGGCGGAGCTGCTGAGCAAAATGGAGACGGCACACAAAGCCTCTCTAGAGCGAAATAAATAAGGTATGCAGGCAAAAGCGTGACTTTGACGGTCATGTCTTTTGCCTGCGTTTTCTTTTAGGGAAAACGACTAAACAGAGCGGATGTTTTTTGTTGCACTCACCGAAAGAAAACCGGGAACAAAACCGCTTCCGGACCGTCTAACTGGGTATAAAAAGGAGGTAGTTATTATGATGGAGAAAAAACGAATGGCGGCATTGCTTGCAGCGGTGCTGTTCGGCATGAGCGCGATTCCCGCCGGAGCGGTGAACCTGATCGACACGGACGCGGCAGCGACCGACTCCGCTGAGCATGCGGAACTGGATTTATACGGCGTGCGCGCCACAGTAACCGACAGGCAGGACGGCGAGCTGACCGTCAGCACTGAAACCGCAGGCACGGTTGTGGTGCACATTGCGGAGCAGACGATCATCATGGACACGCAGACCGGTCTGCCGGCAGGCGCGCAGGATATCAAGAAAGGCGATGAGGTGTACCTCTACTGCGGGGAAATGATGGCGCTGTCCGAGCCGCCGCAGGTGTATGCCAAGGCGATTCTGGTCAATCTGACCGACGAACACGAGCCTGCAAGCCTGCTGTCCGCCGAGCAGGTGAAGAGAAATGCGGACGGCAGTCTGACCGTGCAGGCAAGCGACGGCAGCCTGATGCTGAACATTGCACGGAATGCGTCTGTTACGCCGTTCGGCACGAAAAACAAGGCAAAACTTGAGGATATCCGCATGGGAACCCGGTTTTTTGCATGGTATGATACGATTCTGGAATCCTATCCGGCACAGGCGGGCACGGACAAGGTTGTGCTGCTGCCTTCTGAGGACGATACGTTTGCCATCGTCATTGAGGGCGATATGGTCGCTGGCGAAGGCCGCATGACAAACGGCGTGGCCATGGTTCCGCTGCGCCTGACCGCCGAGCTGTGCGGCTTTACGGTCAAGTGGAATGCGAAGGACCGCACGGTGCACCTCACCAACGGCACGGTGCAGACGACTGTGACCATTGGTCGGGATGCGTATTTCCGCGCAACCGCCCTGCCGGACGCGGACGGCATGAGCCGCCCGGGAGCACTCGGCGCCGCGCCCTATATCGCGCAGAGCAGAACGTGGGTTCCGGCGGAGCTGTTCGGCCTGCTCGGTGAGCAGCTTGAGATGCGCGGGGACGCGCTGTATCTCGGCGGGGTGCCGAATGCTTTCACCGGAGAAGCCGATGAGACGAATGCGTTTAACATCGTGTGCAA
>OKSA01004039.1_pt1 | contig 10162 bp, 8 predicted proteins | sample 1601181 | NCBI WGS metagenome assembly OKSA01 (sample SAMEA3541538, study PRJEB24748) | human gut metagenome | biome: human gut; feature: human-associated habitat; material: faeces | place: China | collected 2012 | reverse complement strand
TTTTGGACGGTCACACCGCCCGTTTTCTTTCTCGGGAAAGAAAATGGGGGGTGTGCTCCTGCCGCCCGCAGGCGGCATATCCCTCCGCGCTGTGCGCGGAAAATATTGTGTTCCTGCTATCGCAGGAACTTTATTTTTCCTCAGGATTGAGCTTTGCCAGCATATCGATCGCCATAGTATAGCTCTCGAACCCGTGTCCGCGGATCTGGGCGATGCAGGCGGGGGCGGTGACGGACAGGTGGCGGAACTCCTCGCGCTTCTGGATGTCGGACATGTGGACCTCGACGGCGGGGATGCTGACGGCCTTGAGCGCATCGTGGATGGCGTAGCTGTAATGCGTGTAAGCGCCGGGGTTGATGACGATGCCGTCGAACGCCGTGTCGGCCTCCTGAATGGCGTCGATGATCGCGCCCTCGTGGTTGGACTGGAAGCACTCCACGGCCACACCGCGGCTCTGTGCGTGCTCATAGATGCGGGCGCAGAGGGCGGCGTAGTCCTCCTTGCCGTAGATGTCCGGTTCGCGGCGGCCGAGCATGTTCATGTTTGCGCCGTTGATGACTAAGATTTTCATATGAGTATTCCTCCTGTGCTTGTCTTACGCCTGTTTGGCGGCGTGGGCGCGGTATTCCTTGCTTTTTTCAAGATAGAGCGCGGCGTTGGCCAGAATGCTCTCCTTTTCCTTGTCCGTCAGCTCGCGCACGACCTTGGCCGGGGAGCCGAGGATCATCGAGCCGTCCGGCGCGTTCATCTTGCCCGTGACAAGAGCGCCCGCGCCGATGATGCAGTCGTTGCCGATGACAGCGCCGTCGAGCACCGTCGCGCCCATGCCGACGATCACGCGGTCGCCGATGGTCGCGCCGTGGACGGTGGCACAGTGGCCGACGGACACATCGTCGCCGATGGTGACCTTGTTGTGGATCAGGGCGAGGTCCTGAATGTTGCAGCGCTTGCCGATGCGCACGCTCTGCATCTCGCCGCGGCAAACACTGTTGTACCAGAACGCCGTGCCTTCACCCGCGACGACATCGCCGAGCACCTGCGCGCCCTCCATGATGAGAATTTTGTCATCGGTGGAAAGGCGGTTAAAATTCATAGACATGGTTTTTCTCCTTTGTGAGCGGGCAAGCGCCCGCAGTATCATTTTTTACAGGGCAAAGTTGCCGTTGACGAACACGGGAATCTCGCGCCCGTCTTTCGTCGTGCCGATGATGGAAAGGTCAGCAGTGCCGACCATGAAATCGACGTGCGTATTGGAATCATTCAGGCCCGCGGCCTTGAGCTCTTCCTTGCTCATGGTCTCGCCGCCCTTGACGCACTCGGGGTACGCCTCACCGAAGGCGAGGTGGCAGGCCGCGTTTTCGTCGAAGAGCGTGTTGTAGAAGAGAATCTTCTGGTTTGAAATGGGACTGTTGTAGGGAACGAGCGCGACCTCGCCGAAGTACGACGCGCCCTCGTCCTCGGCGATGGCGGCTTTCAGAATGTCCTCGCCCTTTTCCGCGTGCGCCTCGACGATCTTGCCGTCCTTGATGACGAAGTGGAAGTTTTCAATGATGTTGCCGTTGTGCACGAGCGGCAGGGCTGCGTAAACGACGCCGTCAATGCCGTCTCTGAGCGGGGCGGTGAAGACCTCCTCCGTCGGCATATTGGCGACGAACGGGAAGCCTGCGCGGCTGGTGTTGTCGCCGCCGGCCCAGACGTGCGTCTCGGGGAGCTTGATGTTGAGGCTCGTGCCGAGGGAGTTCTGGTAATAGAGCGAGGTGAAGTGAAGATCGTTGAGCTTTGCGATGCGGCTTTTAAGCAGCGCCACATGCTCATGCCAGCGCGCGACGGCGTCGCCCTTGCCGCTGATGCGGACAGAGGTGAAGATCGCGTCCCAGAGCTTGTCCATCGCTTCCTGCTCGGGAAGAGCGGGGAAGACTTTCTTCGCCCAGCTCGGAATGGGGACGGATGCGACGCACCAGGGGCAGGCATTGGACATTACGGCGCTTACGTAAGGCTGGATGGCCGTCTCGCTGCGGCTCGCGCGCGTCAGGCGGTCGGGGTCTACGCCGAGCAGCGCCTCAGGATCACGGGCGGAGATATTGAGAAATGCTGCACCCTCGTCAGCATAGCCGTTGAGCATTTCTGCCTGCCAGGCGGGAAAGACGTCGAACACGGAGTCATCCGCGCGCAGAAAGCGCTCGCGTTCAAGAAAATCATCCGACCAGCGCATCACGACTTCGCGGCAGCCGACGTTATAGGCAGCGGCGGCGCACAGGCGTGCAAAATACGCGCACTCGACCGGGCAGCGGATCACGACGGTCTGGCCCTTTTGAACATTCAGACCGACTTCGATGAGGAGTTTTGCATATTCTCTGAGCTTTTCTTCCATGAATGACCTCCAAAAAAGAAGGCGGCTGTGCGTGGCACAGCCGCCTTTTCCTATCGTACGATGCCATACAACATGCATCATAACACAGTTCATGCGCGATTGAAAAGAGTTTTTCGTATTTTTATCAGATTCCGAGAAGAAGCGAGGCAAAGTTGAAGTAGATCATCAGCGAGATGGCGTCCACGACCGTCGTGATGAACGGCGAAGCCATGACCGCGGGGTCGAAGCCGATCTTCTTGGCGAGCAGCGGCAGCGTGCAGCCGACGACCTTGGCCGCAAACACCGTGACCACGAGCGTCAGGCAGATGACGAGCGCGACCGTGATGGTGATGGGATTGCCGAAGATCATCTTGTCGACGAGCATGAGCTTGACGAAATTCGCTGCGGCAAGCGTGGCGCCGCAGACGACCGCCACGCGGATCTCCTTCCAGATGACGCGGAAGAGGTCGGAAAATTCGATCTCGTCGAGCGAGATGCCGCGGATGACCGTGACGCTCGCCTGTGAGCCGCAGTTACCGCCCGTGTCCATCAGCATCGGGATATAAGCCGTCAGAATGGCGAACGCGCTGAGCGCGTCTTCAAAGCGGGCGATGATCTGGCCGGTGAACGTGGCCGAGACCATCAGAAGCAGCAGCCAGGGGATGCGGGACTTGTACGTCTCCCAGACGCTCGTCTTGAGGTATGGCTTATCCGTCGGCAGCATAGCCGCCATCTTTTCGATATCCTCGGTCGTCTCCTCTTCCATGACGTCGATGGCGTCGTCGACCGTGATGATGCCGACGAGGCGGTCTTCCTTGTCGACGACCGGAAGGGCGATGAAGTTGTACTTCGAGAAGGTCTGCGCAACGTCCTCTTTATCCTCGAGCGTGGAGACAGAGATGACGTGCGTCTCCATGATCTCGTCGATGGTGTCGTCCTCGTCGGAGAGGAGGATCGTTCGCAGCGAGACGATACCCTGCAGCTTGCGCGCCGGATCGACGACATAGCAGACGTTGATGGTCTCTTTGTCCGTACCGGTGCGGCGGATACGCTTGAGCGCGTCCTCGACGGTCATATCGCGCTTTAAGTCGACAAACTCCGTCGTCATCAGCGCGCCCGCGCTGTCGTCGGGGTATTTGAGAATTTCATTGATGCTCTTGCGCGTGTCGGGGTCCGCGTGCTTTAAGATGCGCTTGACGACGTTCGCGGGCATTTCCTCCACGATGTCGACCGCATCGTCCAGATACAGCTCGTCAAGGACCTCTTTGAGCTCGGTGTTCGAAAAGCCACGGATCAGCATTTCCTGCGCGTCGGGATCGAGCTCGACGAACACCTCCGCCGCGGGCTCTTTGGGAAGGAGCCGGAACAAAAGGGGAATGCTGTCCTCATCCAAATCTTCAAAAAGCGAGGCGATATCCGCGGGCTCCAGGTCTGCAAGCAGGTCGCGCAGCGCGGTATATTGTTTTCGCTTGAGCAGATCCTCGATTCTTTCCAGCAGTTCGTCGCGCATTTCTTCAAAGCCGACCATACCGACTCCTCCTTTCTGAAGATAGTGCCAAATCAAAGTGTTCAGGTGAATTTTGCGATAAAAAAATCCCCCATATCCTGCGTCCGGCGACGCGGCTATGGGAGCGACAATCAAAAAACACCCGCCCCTGGCGAGAAGTTTCCTTACCGTTCAAGCTTTAGCATCACGAGGCGGTGAAACTGCATTAGATAGCACCTTGCTTTCGATGCAACCTGTTCAAACCCTCTCATAGTGTCTCCACTACTCCGCGGCAGCAGTCCGTATCCTTGTGGTAGCCTTACCTACCGGACGATGTATGAACTTAACGGTACTATATTATGCACATTTTCCCGCCGTGTCAACCCCTTTTCCGGCTTTATTTCTGTAAAAAGTATGTCATGGTGCGCTTTTGCGCTTCCCTTTCGTAATGGGCTGTGCTATACTACATAAATTGAAGAGAAATCGGCGTTTGAGGAGGTGAGCATCGCCCTTGCAGCAGTATCTTGACCGGCACCGCTTTTTGAAAGGCATCTACCTGATGGTCAGGCGGTACTTCGATCATCATGTCGGCCGCGACAGTGCGGCGCTCACATACTACCTTTTGTTTGCGCTTTTCCCGCTTTTGATCTTTTTGAGCAACTTAGTCGGCATCATGTCCGTGGATATCAGCGGCTTTCTGTATGAAATTCGCGCATTCATCCCGCAGGAGGCGCTCGAGATCATCGAGCAGTATTTCACTTATGTCAGCCGCGATTCAAGCCCACGGCTTTTGTGGTTCTCACTGATTTTTTCCATCTATTTCCCGTACCGTGCGGCAAGCTCTCTGATGGGTTCGGTCCGCCGGGCCTACGGCGAGCACCGGCCCACGCAGTTTCTGCGCTATCAGCTCAAGCTCCTGCTTTATACGCTGAGCCTGATTTTAATGGTCGTTTTGTCCATCGGACTGTCCGTCGTCGGCGGGCGGGTGCTGAACTACGTGTCGGACCACTTATCGGCCTGTATCACGCTGAGCGACGGCTTCATCCACCTGTGGTCGAGCCTGCGCTTTGTTATCATCGGCGGCATCGTATTCTTCCCCATCGCGATGATGTACGGCCTTGCGCAGGAGTCGCACCGGATGAACCGCATCTGGCCGGGCGCGGTGTTCTCGCTCGTGATGTGGCTCGTATTGTCATTCCTTTTTTCGTATTATGTTGAAAACATCGCGCGCTACTCCGTCATTTACGGCACGCTCGGCGCGGTGATCGTATTGCTTTTGTGGCTGTATCTCGCCTCGGTCATGCTGATCATGGGGGCGGAATTCAACAGCGTTTTGATGGTGCTGCGTAAGCAGCACACGGCGGAAGCCGAAGAGAATTTAGGAGAAACGCAGAAATGAAAATCATCATTGTCGGTATCGGTAAGGTCGGCTACGCCATCGCCGAGCAGATGACGGGCGAAAACCACGATCTGGTCGTCATCGACCGCAACAGCGCCGTGCTCGACCACGTTGACTCCATGCTCGACGTCATGTGTGTGGAGGGCAACGGCGCGAGCGCCAGCGTCCTTTTGGAAGCGGGCGTGCGCGAGGCGGACCTTCTCATCGCCGTTTCGGAAAACGACGAGGTCAACCTCATCTGCTGCCTGATGGCGAAAAAGCTCGGCGCGAAGCACACGGTCGCCCGCGTACGCAACCCCGAGTATTTCCGCGATGCACCGATCCTGCGCCGCGAGATCGGGCTTGATATGATCATCAACCCCGAAAATGCCGCCGCGCAGGAAATTTCGCGCATTCTGCGCGTGCCGTCTGCGTTCAGCGTGGAGACGTTTGCCCGCGGACTTGTCGAGCTCATCGGCTTTCAGACCGAAGAGGGCGACAGCCTTGTCGGCAAGTCCCTCATCGACTACAACCGCGAAAATCCCAACAGCATCCTCATGTGCGCGGCCAAGCGCGGGGAAGAGGTCATCGTGCCGAACGGCTCGTTCGTCCCGCAGACGGGCGACCGCGTGTACGTCATCGGCACGCCTGCGGAGACGACGCGCGTGCTGCGCTCGATGGGCAGGGCCATGGCGCCCATTCGCCGCGTGAGCATCCTTGGCGGCAGCCGCATCGCACAGTACCTTGCCTGGGTGCTCACCGACATCGGCACGCACGTGACGATCGTGGAAAAGGATGAGGCCAAATGTCTCACGCTCGCGGAAAAGCTGCCGAAAGTCACCGTCATCCACGGCGACGGCACGAATCACGACCTGCTTGAGTCCGAGGGTATCTTCCACTGCGATGCGTTCATCGCCGTGACGGACCGCGATGAGGAAAACCTCCTTATGGCGCTCACGGCGAAGCGCTACGGCGTGAAGAAGGTCGTGCCGAAGATGTCGCGCATGGGGTATCTCGACATCGTGAACCTCACGGGCCTCGACACGGTCATCTCGCCCAAGGCCATCATTGCAAGCCAGATCTCAAGTTACGTCCGCGGCCTTGCCAACTCGCAGGGCAGCGCGGTGGAGAGCCTGCACTATATCCTCGGTGGCGCGATCGAGGCCGTCGAATTCACCGCAACGAGTGCCACGCACTTTCTCGACCGGCCGCTCAGCGACCTGCATTTTCGAAACGGCCTGCTCGTTGCGGCCATCGTGCACAACGGCCGGATGGAGATCCCGAACGGCCATTCCCAGATCCATGCGGGCGACCGCGTGATCGTGGTGGCGAAAAAGCTCTTTTTGCAGGACCTCAACGATATTCTCGGCTGATGTGCCGGCTGCTTGCGGCAAGGAAGTTTCATTATGAACCAAAATCTTATTCTCAGAATCGTGGGCGTCATTCTCTGTATCGAGGCGCTTTGTATGATCCCGCCGCTGCTGCTGAGCGTGTTCGGCGGAGGGCCGGATCAGCGGGCGTTCCTGTATGCGCTGCTTATCTGCGGCGGCGTGGGAGTGCTGCTTTCGCTCATCCGCGCGGACAACACAAGACTTCAGCCGCGCGACGGCTTCGTCTGCGTGGCGCTGTGCTGGATCGCGCTGAGCGTGTTCGGCGCGCTGCCGTACTTTTTCAGCGGCAGCTGCAGCTTTATCGACGCCATTTTCGAGACCGTCTCCGGCCTGACGACGACCGGCGCGTCCATCTTCCCGTCGCCTGCGTCGCTGCCGCGGGGCATCCAATTCTGGCGCGCGCTCACGCAGTGGATGGGCGGCATGGGCATCCTCGTTTTGATGCTGGCGCTGCTGCCCAAGCTCAGTGAGGGCAGCGTGAACCTGATGAAAGCGGAATCCCCCGGCCCCATCAGCACAAAGCTCCGCCCCCGCACGGGTGAGACGGCGCGCATCCTGTACCGCATCTACATCGCGCTCACCGTGGCGGAGGCGCTGCTGCTGCGCATTGCGGGCCTCCCGCTGTTCGATGCGATCACCACGGCGCTGACGACGATCTCTACCGGCGGCTTTTCCATCCGGGATGCGAGCATCGCGTATTATCAGTCGCATCTTGTCAACTGGATCCTCATTTTCTTCATGTTTGCCGCAAGCGTGAACTTTACGCTCCTCTACCTCTGCGTGACGCGCCGCTTCCGCGAGGCGCTCAAGAGCGAGGAGCTGCGCGTTTACTCGCTGGTCGTGGTCAGCGCGTCGGCGATGATCGCGTCGGACCTGATCGTGCGCACGGGGCGCGACATCGGCTCGGCCATCGAGAATGCGGCCTTTCAGGTCACAACGCTCATTTCAACGACCGGCTACTGCACGGAGGATTTTGACCTCTGGCCGCAGTTCTGCCGCTGTATCCTCGTGCTGGTGATGTTTTTCGGTGGCTGCGCGGGCTCTACGGCGGGCGGCGTCAAGGTCTCGCGCATCGTGCTTTTGTGCAAGGCGCTGCGGCGTGATCTGCGGCGCGTGATGCACTCGCGCGAGGTGCGCCCCATCACGCTCGACGGACATCGCGTGACGGAGGAGACCGTCTCGTCCGTTTCGGTCTTCTTCTTCGCCTATATCGCGATTTTGCTGCTCGGCACGCTGATTTTGTCGCTTGACAACATCGACTTTACCGCGGCGTTCACCGCCTCGCTCACGGCCATCAGCAACGTGGGCCCGGGCCTTGGCGCAGTGGGACCGACGTGCAACTTCGGCTTCCTCTCCGGCATCAGCAAGCTCACGATGAGCGCCATCATGCTGCTCGGCAGGCTTGAGATCATGCCGCTGCTTGTTCTCTTGATGCCCTCTGTCTGGCGCAGAAAATAAAAGAAAATCAAAAAGGGTGGATCGCAATTTTGCAATCCACTCTTTTTGAAAAGGATTCGCTGCGCTTCGTGCCTTGCCGCTCGCAGCGCGGCTGCGACACGCGCTCCGCGCAAAGAGTAAATTCCGACGCGCCTGTCGTCGGAATTTACGATCAAACAGATTTCGCGTCTGCGGACGCGAAACTCTGCGAGGCGGTTTGCCTCCATTTTAGCAGCAGGGCCGAGTTTGTGATGACAAGCACGCTGCCTGCGTTATGAACCGGCGCGCCGACAACAGGGTTCAGTGTGCCGGTGATGGCGAGCACGATGGCGATGAAGTTGAGCGTGAGCGAGAATGTTATATTGAGCTTGATGGTGCGCATCATGCGCTTGGAGAGCGCGATGAGGTGCGGCAGCTCCTTGACTTCGCCGTCGACGAGCGCGATATCCGCAGCGTCCACGGCGATGTCGCTGCCCACGCCGCCCATTGCGATGCCGACATCGGCGGCCTTGAGCGCGGGCGCGTCATTCACGCCGTCGCCGATCATGAGCCCCGCGCCACCGAATACATCCAGCAGATGCAGGACCTCTGTTCCGAGCTCATCGCCCAGGGCAAGGCCTATGCCGTGCCGTCCGGCGACGTGTATTTCCGCGTGCGTGCCTATCCGCCTTACGGCAAGCTCTCCGGCCGCAGCCTGGACGAATTGCAGGCCGGTGCCCGCGTGGCTCCCGGTGAAGAGAAGCAGGATCCGCTAGATTTTGCCCTGTGGAAGGCGGCCAAGCCCGGCGAGCCCTTCTGGGAAAGCCCCTGGGGCAAGGGCCGTCCCGGCTGGCATATCGAATGCTCGGCCATGAGCAAGGAATATCTGCCCCTGGATATCCACGGCGGCGGCCAGGACCTCATCTTCCCCCATCACGAGAACGAGATCGCCCAGACCGAAGCCGCGCTCGGCAAGCCCCTCGCCAATATCTGGATGCACAACGGCTTCGTGCAGGTCGATTCCGAAAAGATGTCCAAGTCGCTGGGCAACTTCAAGACAATCCGCGACATCCTGGCCAGCTACCTGCCCGAGACCCTGCGCTTCTTCCTGCTGGGCAAGCATTACCGCAGTCCCATCGACTTCACGGCCGACATCATGGACGAGTCCGAAAAGGCCCTGCAGCGCATCTACGAATGCCAGCTGGAAGCCGGCAAGGCTCTGGAGCGCGCCAAGTGGAAGAAAGTCGATCTGCCCGCCGACATCCTCAAGGAATGGGACGAACACGGCCAGGGCTTCAATGCCGCTCTGGACGACGATGTGAATACGGCCCAGGCCCTTGGCCACATCTTCTCCCAGGTGCGCTTGGTCAACCGCGTGCTGGAAGACAAGGCCCTGCGCGCGGGCGAAGGCGCCCGCCGTCTGCTGGAAGAGTTCTTCGAGCGCCGGAATGACTGGTCGGCCCAGCTGGGCCTGTTCGGCCAGGATCCGGCCACCTTCCTACTGGCCCTGCGTGACCAGCGGGCGGCCCGTCTGAATATCGACGTGCCGCGCGTGCAGGCCCTTCTGGACGAGCGTGCCGCGGCCCGTGCCGCCAAGGACTTTGCCCGCTCCGACGAACTGCGCGCCGCACTTGCCGGACTGGGCGTGGCCGTGCGCGACACCGTGGAAGGGCAGGTCTTGGATATAGCTTAGCGAGGTGACGATGCTGCATCGTTTCGGGAAGTTCCGTCGCCCTGTGGCGCTGGTGATGTTGAGTGTCTTCCTGGTCGCCCAGCTGCTTCTGCCGCTGACGGCCCGGGCATTCTTCTTCGGAGGGGTCTCCCTCAAGGACGAGAAGGAGATGGGGCACAAATTCGATGTGGCCATCCGCTCCAGCCTGCCCATGGTCGACGACCCCGAAGTCAGCAAATATGTGGATGGCCTTGTCCGTCGTCTGGTCAAGGCCATCCCGCCCCAACCCTTCACTTTCACGTCCGGCGTCATCCTGCATAACGCCATGAACGCCTTTGCCATCCCCGGCGGCCATGTCTATGTCTTTACCGGACTGATCATGAACTTCGAGGATGAGAGCCAACTGGCTGGCGTTCTTTCGCATGAGCTGGCCCATGTGACCCAGCGCCATGTGGCCTCGCGTCTGGAG
>OKSA01004037.1_pt1 | contig 10173 bp, 7 predicted proteins | sample 1601181 | NCBI WGS metagenome assembly OKSA01 (sample SAMEA3541538, study PRJEB24748) | human gut metagenome | biome: human gut; feature: human-associated habitat; material: faeces | place: China | collected 2012 | reverse complement strand
CCATTGCATCACCGTTCCAGTCTCCCACATAATATCTGCACTGCTGGAATCTTCCATATTCATCATAATGACTCATCCATGCGCCCATAGCTACATATTTATCATCCAGCGGGAAAAAGTCGGGACACTCTATGGTTCTGATCTTTGTTTCCTCTGTGATTAAAGGACATCTGTACTTCCAGTTCTCTGCATCTTCAGATTCATACAGAAGAAATGTTCCTTTTTCATTTACGCATGCACCTAATACAATATAATACTTCTCACCGATCTTAATTGCTTTCGGGTCGCGGAAATCATAGTTAGTATCTTCTGGTTTCTCCCTGATAATCTCTTTTTCCGGCTCAAAATGAATCATATCGCTACTCTTTGTCATTGTCTGATACTGAATAGTGTCCCATCCGTCATCCTGAGGTCCGATATGTCTTGTGAGATAGAAGTACACCTCATCTCCCATCGGAAGTGCACTTCCGGAGAAAGCACCTCCCTTAATCGCAAGATTATCCAGAATTTCTTCCTGAGGCTCTAATACAACCGGAAGATGTGTCCAATGCACCAAATCCTTACTTGCTGCATGTCCCCAGTACATATTATTCCACTCCTGTCCAAAAGGATTCAGCTGATAAAAAAGATGATAATAACCCTTAAACCAGCAAAGTCCATTAGGATCATTATTCCAGTTCACAACCGGTGAAAAATGATACTGCTCTCTGTACGGAGTGCCAATGAATTTAAAAAATTCTTCTTTATTCATTGCTTTAAAATTATCTGTGGTATTCAGTACGCAGATTCCATTCTTCAGGATATTTTCACATTCGCTTAAATAAGCAAAGGTAATGGTGCAGTCCTGTGCAGTAATCTCGTATTCTGTATCTTTATCTGTCGGGAATTTAATCCAGTTCCCATAGATATGCTGCAGTTCTTTTATTTCTGTTTTGTTTTCTTTTACCTTCTTCAGGCTCACACTACCTTTTTTCCCGGCTTCTGGTTTTACAAATAATTCCAGACATTCATAGTTTCCTGTATACATATGTAAAAATCCCCTTTCTGAATTTTGTCTCTGATTCACTATATATCAAAGTATCGCACTGACCTTCTGCCAACATAATCTTACTATATCATAACAAAATCACGGGGAGTTTCAATAAAATATTTTGACATTTTTTTATACTATTTTATCCTGTATGATCACATATAAAAAGGATGCCGGGAGCAAATCCGACATCCTTTTTACTGTTAGCTTATGTTTATTTACAGCAATCCTCATAAACAATACATTTGAGAGGATTGCTATAGAAATGATGCAATTTATTTGTTATCCTGCTACTATTATTCGCCTCTGTGTTTACCCTGAGACAGATCCTGTTATCATATTAAATACAGCCCGTCAGTTTCAGATGGAATATGTGAAAGCAGTAGATGAGATCCGACAGCAAAACAGGATTCTGAGAGTACATTAAGAAAAAACATCTGGATAGAGCAATGTAAGGATTATATTTTTAAACATTTACATGAAAAAATCTGTATTAGGGATATTGCAGAATATCTGCATCTGAATGCTAACTATCTGTCTGAACTGTTTAAAAAATATAAAACATTACACTGACAGATTTTATTTTAAAAGAAAAGGTAAAGCTTGCCAGAAATCTCCTTTCCTATTCTCCATATTCCTATATTGAAATTGCAACTTATCTTGGCTTTTCATCCCAAATCCACCTTGAAAAAGTATTAAAAAAATATACAGGTATGACAATGCGTCAGTATCGTAAAAAATACGAACGGAACTTTGGCTGAAAATGGATCAAGGCTATGCATGTGTGATGTGCATAGCCTCGTTATAACTATACGAGAGTATTATAAATTTTCCCAGTTCTCTTTGATTACTGTGCTTTTTTTCTTTTAAAATCATGAAATTTTTTACAATTTATAATAATGCAATCAAGACAGTTCCGCAGACTGCGAAAGACAAGGAAATATCTGCAGGCGTGCTAACGCACGACAATGATATCTGAAGCAGGACTTCACGCTATGATGGGCTGGATTGCTTGCATTATTTTATGGAATTGCTATAGTATAATATATGTAAAAAAATAAATCAGAACGTTATCCAATGCGATGTATTGTGCAAAAAATAATGCCAATAATAATTTATCAATGTCATTTAATTTTTATTTAACCGGAATTCCCCGAAACACATTTTCTGCAAAATCCATAACTGCTTCATTTTCTCTGCATGTATCCAGTATTATATTATCCAATGATGCCTCATCAACATGTACTGCTTCAATCGGAAGTTTAACCAGTTCATCCATACTTAACAATGCTCCAACCTGCGCATCAAAGCAGGATTGATTTTCTTCACTTTCTTTTTTATCAGTTTTTGTAGTTGCCACAATATGATTGTTTGCAATGTAATTTTCTCTTCCGGAAACCAAACGAATGATTATCGGTTTTACGCCTGCCGGTTTCAGATATTGCTGTTCAATCGTCTCCGAAATGTGATTAGCAATCAGTGAATTGCTACTTCCCTGAATATGAATCAGGCCAAAATCATCCTCTAATCCATTATCATATTCCAGCATCGGAGGCCATGGTTCATGATCTCTGAGAAAATGATTGGAAGATATGAGATTTTCTCTACAATTTTCCATTATCAGCATTCCCGGATAAAAAGAATGAAATCTGTTTGCAGTTACTGATGATCTAAGAACACCCTTAAGATGTACTATACTTTTTCCTCTTGGAAAAATGTTATTGGAAGTAATCAGAAGTCCTCCAAAATTTTCGGCAAAAATTGTATAACCTCTATAACCAGCCCCCATAAGATTATCTGTTATTTTAGATGCCTGTCCGGCTCCACGAAGTTCTACACAATTTCCACATTCTGCTATAAAATTATCATGAACAGATAATGCATCAGAATTGTAAAGAGTCACTCCATGCTCCAGATAAATAATACCCATGCCTGTAATTCTGAAAGAATCCTGTGCACTGGCTACATAAATTCCTGTTTTTCCATTTAAATATGTATTCTCTGGATCTCCATTTCCGTCATCTACAAAATGGAGTCCATCAATACAGAAATTTTCAAACTCCACGGAACTGATTCTCGGATCTCCCTCTCGTTCCACCAGAAAAGCAGCACCGGATCTTTCATCCCCCTTTAATGGTTCCAAATCTACCAGAATCCTGCTACCGCCCGGCCAGATGTCATGAAGATCCTTCCACTGTTCTTTTGGCACATTATATCGGATACTTGAAGACACAAATCCATGTCCTGATCCTTGGATTTTCAAGTAACTGATGTCAATTTTCACCTGCGTTTTTAAATGATAATCTCCAGACGGAATATAAATTACTGCTCCCGGTTTTCCTCCATCATTTACATTTGTATCCTTCTGTCTGTTCTTGATGTCTGCAATGATACTGTTGATCACTTCTCCGATATCCGTATATGGGTTACCTACCGGCCAGTCAGTGACATCATAATAATTATTACGTTTCATTTCAATACTCCTCCTGCTTTCAGTTCATGTCAAGCGGATATTCGCAATCCGCTCCGCTACTTGATTCAGTTAAAACACTCCTGCAATCCATATGCTTCATAGTCTCTGATTACCGCTCTTCCACCAAACGCAGATATACTTATTGCATCCTGATCATTTCCTGCAAAAATATTATTGGAATGATTATTTCTGTATTGATCTGTAAATATCTCCAGAGAACTCTGATCTGAAAAGATATGTACATCCAGACTTTTTTCGCTGACCTTAAGTACACTTCTGGATGTTCCTACACTCCATCCATCTGCACAGCTTCTGTCTACCAGCAATTCACCATTTTTCAGATCAAAAATACAACGAGATTCTTTTTCTTTTCCGCATCTGAGCTTCAGTTCTACCCTGTCTGCATCAGTTTCTTCAAGATCCAATGTAAATTTCATCTCAAAGCTGATTCCATCTCCTGCTTTTAACTGCTGAGGTGTTTCTGTAATCTGTATTTCCCGTTGCGTAAATTTGTTTTCACGGATTTTTTCCATTTCCTCTACAGGAACAAACGCCAGCGTTCCATCCTTGCACATCCGAACTTCACGAATCACATTAAAAAATCCGCACCAGCCCTCCTGATAAGTAGGTCCCCAGTCCTTAAAGAGAGGCATCCATTCCCATTCATTCGCCCAGGCAACAATCAGACGTCTTCCATCAGGAGCAACCATGGACTGTGGCGCATAAAAATCAAATCCCCAATCCATTTCACCACTGATATGCCAGTCAAATTTTCCTGTTTTGTAATCAAAATCTCCTGTCAGGTATACTGATGTATGATCTCCTGAGCCCATTGGCGAAAAAGTGAGAACATATTTATCGCCAAGCTGATAAAAATCCGGACATTCCCACATGAATCCCCATTCTCCACGGCTTTCTGCCAGCACGTTTAAAAAATTCCAATGATAAAGATCTGCAGATTCATATATCAATGCTAATCCTCTGTTATTACGACTGGCCCCTACAACCATATAATATTTATTTTCATGCTTCCATACCTTTGGATCGCGGAATGAATCCGGCTGAATACCTTCCGGTGCATCAAAGAGAGGATTTCCGTCATACTTTTCAAAATTTATTCCATCTTCACTTATAGCAAGACACTGGCTTTGCTCACTTCCGTTTCCATGATTTGCAGTTGCCGTATAAAATACATATAACTTACCTTCGTGTTCGATTGCACTGCCGGAAAAACATCCACCTTTTTGATAATCATCATACTCTTCACTGGGTGCCAATGCCAGAGGCAAATATTCCCAATGAACTAAATCTTTGCTGACTGCATGTCCCCAATGCATACAATCCCAAAATCCATTATATGGATTAGTCTGATAAAACACATGATACTGTCCGTTAAAAAAGATCAGTCCGTTAGGATCATTCATCCACCCGCTCTGGGGCATAAAATGATAATGCTGACGCATTTTTCCATTTTGAACAATCATCTTTTTACTGTCAATTTCTTTTTGCGCGTTTTCTATTCTTTGTCTCATTAATATTTTATTCACTGGCTTTCTCCATTCTTATTATCCTTTTACAGCTCCTGCTGTCATTCCCTGAACAATGTATCTCTGTGCAAACATTGATAAAATCATTACCGGGAAGCTAAATAAAAATGCTCCTGCACACATCGGTCCAAGGTCAAGATTATACGCTGACAGGAAACCGGCAAGACCTACTGTAAATGTTTTAGCATTCATACTGGTCAGCAACAGAGAAATAAGAAAATCATTCCATGCCAAGAACAATGTAAATATAAAGGCAGTTGCAAGTCCCGGCTTACAAATCGGCAAAATAACCTTTCTGAATGTCTGAAGGCTGGAAGCGCCATCTACATATGCAGCCTCATCCAAAGTAGACGGTACTCCCTCATAAAAACTAAGCATTGTCCACATTACAAAAGGCATGTTTACTGCCGCATAAACAATAATCAATGCAATTCTGGTATCATACAATCCCATATTACAAATAATCTCATAAATAGGTACTGCAATACTGGATGTAGGAATCATTTTCAGACATAAAATCAATACCACCAGCCCTACTGACAGCTTCGCTCCAGATCTCTGAATAGCATATGCAGCCAGTGAACCCAAGATAACTGCAATAATTGTACTGCAAACTGCTGTAATCAAACTGTTCAGCAGATACCCACCCGCGTTCATTCTTACAAATAATTGAGTGAAATTTTCAACCGAAAAGCTTTTTGGAAGAAAAGATGGTGGAACAGCAATTACCTCTGATCCGGGTTTAAACGAACAACAAATTACATAAATATATGGAAGCAGCCAGAATATTGTAATAATTATAGAAATAATAACTGCTATTTTTAGTTTGATACTATTACCTTTCTTCATTTTGGTCTCCTTATTGAATCCTTTTTACTACTGTTTTTCTTTGACAGCTTTTACTTTTTCTTTGGATTCCATAAACTCTGCATAAATACTAATGTAAACACTACAAGAACTATGATAAAGATAACAGCCATTGCACTGGCATATCCTGTATTATTATACTTTACAAGTGTCTTATAAATAATAATACTAATTGTCTCCGATGAACTGTTAGGTCCACCTTCTGTCATTGCCCAGATAATGTCAAAAGTCTTTGCCGCATCTATAATTCTCACTGACAATGCTGTCAACAGAACCGGTTTAATTCCCGGTATTTTTATGTAAAAAATTTCCTGCAGCTTACTTGCTCCATCCATTCTTGCTGCTTCTGACACGCTGGTATCCAATCCCTGAAGGCCAGCCAGAATCATCAGCATCATAAACGGTGTAGTCAGCCATATATCTGCAATACAACAGGCGATCAATGACCATCGGGAATCTGCAAGCCACAAAATTTCACTTGGACTGGATAAGATCCCTATTCTGGTCAGAAACTCATTGACAATACCAAAGTTTGAACTCATCATCAATTTCCAGATAAGACCTGCAACCAGCGGTGCGATCATAAGTGGTGTCATCATTAATGAACGTACTATTTTACTGCCCTTATAATCAAGTTCAAATAATAATGCAAAAATAAATCCCAAAACTGTTTCCACAGATACCGCAATCAAAATATAAATCAATGTATTTTTCAGCTGCTTCAAAAAACCGCCAGCTGTAAATGCTTTAATATAATTATCAAATCCAATAAAAGTTCTGGCTCCTGTAATTCCAACCTTAAAGAAACTGTCAAATACCATTTTAAAAATAGGATAAATCAAAAAGGCACCCATGAAAATCGCGCCAGGAAGAAAAAACAGCAATAGTGTTTTTTTTGATATCAATTTCATAATATTTCCCGCTTTCTTATAAAAATCAAGGGCGATTTACTCCCTGCATCATACATCATAGATTAGTAAATTCATAGTTAGTGTGTTCGATGTCCAGGTAAAATCACCCTTGATTTAATTACATTTTTTATTATTTGGTAGATGTCTGCAATCTGCTTTTTCTTTATTACTTTGTCACTTTACTTCCCAATTGCCTCAATCTCTTCTTTTGCAGATTCAAGGGTTTCTTTCACATCTGCTCCACCAAGACAGGATTCTACAACACCTGTAAGAACCTCCTCTACCTGTGACCAGGTTGAAATCATAGGTCTTGGCTGAGACTGTTTTTCATTCAATGTGTCAAGAACTGCTGTTGTATGCTCATTACCAGCCTCTTTTCCAGCTTCCTCATAAACAGAAGTTCTGCCGGCAATTTTAAGGGTTCCGTTCATATAATCTGCATTATGATCGTACATATATTCTACATATTTCAGTGCCATGTCTTTATTCTCAGAATTTTTCATTACACATTCATACCATGGACCTGTGGTTGCTCCTGCTCCTGCACTGCCGGCAATCATTGGTGCACATCCCACCTTATCTGCTCCAAGTGCCTCAACAGCTGCAGGATACTGATGGCTCCAGTTTAACTGCATTGCGACTTTACCATTATTGAAAAGTTCCTGAGACTCTGTAGAAGCAGTAGCCAGAGAATCTGATGGCGTACAATCTTCATTTGCCATTTCAACCATAAAATCAAGCGCATCCACATATGGCTGATCTGTAATATTTACATTTCCATCCTTGTCATATACTAATCCATCTGCACCGGCCTGGCAGGCAAAATCAAGGAAGGAACAAACTGCGTCAGAACCACTTCCAAAAACTGTTGTTCCGTACATATCGTCTGTTTTCATTTCTTTTGCCAGTGCTTTATATTCATCCCAGGTCTTTGGCACTTTATCTTCCGGAATCAGATCTTTTCTGTAAATAAGGATCTTAGCGTTTACCCACATCGGATATCCCAGAAGATTACCATCTACTGTTCCGCTTTCTTCCAGCGTTGGAAGGAAATCACTGGTATCTGCATCTGTAATTGGTTCGATTGCATCAGCAAAAGCTGCCAGCCATACAAAATCCATGCATGAAACATCATGAGCAGCCTGTCCTGCTTTAATTTCGGTAGAAAGCTTATCATACATACCAGTATAGGCAACAGCATCAACAACAACCTTACAGCCTGTTTCTTTCTCAAAATCAGCTGCTGTATTATTGGCAAGTGCTTCTGCAGGTGAACCACTTTCTACAAGAACTGTAATACTGCTTCCATCGTCTTTTTTCTCACCTGCAAAACAGGGAACTGCCATTCCTGTAAGCATACTTCCAATCACAGTTGCTGTAATTAATGAATTAACAATCTTTTTTCTCATTTTTAATCTCCTATTCTTAAAGATTCTAAATTCCATGATATTAAATATCATGCCGTTCCATTTACATACTGCTTCAACCGCTTTAGATATTCTCCGGAGTAATCTAATTTTACGGGTTAACATTGTGAAAACAAATTTTGTTTTACAATGTGGAACGCGTTCCATATTGTTTAAAAACATCTTTGTTTTCTTCGTCTTGTTAATTTCATTATAACCTTTTTGTAATTTTTGTCAATCCGATTATGTTTTTTTTATTTTTTTCATAAATTATGCCCAAATATTTTGTGTTTATCTTTGTTTTTTATCCTTTTTTTTGTAATAAATGCACAACACATGTATGACGTCTGTTTATACTGTTGTTCCGCCTTTACGGAATTCAGGTATTAAAATACTTTTTTTATTTTTCACTTTTTTTCCATTAATTAGCTCACAAAGGCTTTTTACAGATTCCTCTGCCATTCTGTCAATGGGCTGAACAATTGTACTTATTTGCGGTTCTACCAATTCTGTAATATACGTTCCATCATAAGAAACTATTTTTACCTCTTCCGGGATTTTTTTGTGTTGCCTGAGCAATCCATTCATGCATTCAATAGCCAGTCGGTCTACACCAAACACACCATCAAATTTCAGATTTTTTTCCATAACTTCTTCTGCAACCTGATGATAATACTGAATATCCAAACGCCGCCAGTCCAGATCATAACAATAGGTTTCTATTCCCTGCTCATCCATAATTTTTTGAAATTCTGCATGACGATCATGATATAAAGACTCTTTTTCTGCTGTACTTCTGAAATGAAGTATTCTTTTGCAGCCATTACGCAGCAACACTTCTGCTGCCAGGCGTCCACCCATTTTATGGTCCACAGCTACTACCGGAATTTCTTCTCCCAGATATCTGTCAAGCGCAACAATCGGCTTATGAATTTTAGAATACTCACTTTCATCCAAAGAAGACATTCCCGCAATTATCCCATCTACAATATGTCTGTTCAGCAAATCCAGATATTCAGCTTCAGCCTTTACATCTTTCAATGTGTTGCATAACATAATTTTGAAGCCGGCTTTGCGCAGTTCCCCTTCTACACAATCAACAAACTCAGCAAAAAAAGGATTGGATACATTCGGTACAAGTACCGCAATTATACCACTTTTTTTATAATACAGATTTCTGGCAAGTTCATTCGGTGTATAATTCAATTCCTTCATAGCAGCTTCTATTTTGGCCCTCGTATCCAGAGAAACATATCCACTGTCATTAAGCATTCTTGAAACTGTTCCCACACCTACTCCTGCCATTTTTGCAACATCTTTAATCCCTGCCATTTTTTCCACACTTTCATATTATGATATTAAATTCCCAAGTTTAAAATTTGTTCGAGCGTACACGATGAGATATTTAAACTTAGAACTTGTCAAACATTAAGAAACAACGATTCAAGTAATGAATCAGCAAATTCCAAATATTTAGGATTTCATGACTTCACTTAGAAGATACCTGAAATTCATCATCTAGAGATATACCTTCTGCAAATAAATTATTTTTAATATTATCAGACCCAAAAAATCCAATACAAATACTCCAACAAATATAAATAATATACTACTAATGAGTAGTGTATTATATTTACTATATTCATTCAAGTATTTATAAAAAATTCTTATTCATTCCTGCCAAAATTCACTATTACACCTTACGTAACTAATCGGAATTCCTAGAATGTGTTTGAAAAATGCTTTCCGCAAGATGTGCATCACAATTTGTAGGAGATTTTGTTCGAATAAGGGCGCCGTATCGAGCTACGGAAAACAAATTTGGGCAAAATATATCGCAAAGTGGGGCGTGCAGATTATGGGAATGATTTTTCAAACACGCTCTAGAGCGCGTCTGAAAAAGGCTTTCTGCAAGATGTGCGTCACAATTTGTGGGATA
>OKSA01004030.1_pt1 | contig 10187 bp, 10 predicted proteins | sample 1601181 | NCBI WGS metagenome assembly OKSA01 (sample SAMEA3541538, study PRJEB24748) | human gut metagenome | biome: human gut; feature: human-associated habitat; material: faeces | place: China | collected 2012 | reverse complement strand
GAAATGAGCCGAAAGAGTTCTCATCTCTTCTGCTCACCCACTTTTCCAACTATCAGGTAAAATCTTATGATTCGATTTCCGAAGTGATCCGAACTTATTATTCTTCCCGTGATCTGATCACCCGGATCCGCCAGAAATCTTCGGATCTGCGCCGTGTGGTTCAGACAGCACTGGAACGTAACCGCAAGAAATACGACCTGCAGTTAAAGCAGCTTCGCGATACGGAAAACCGCGATAAATACAAGATATACGGGGAACTGATCCACACCTACGGTTACAATCTGGAAGAAGGTGCAAAAGAACTGGAAGCACTCAATTATTATACTAACGAAATGATCAAAATTCCGCTGGATCCGCAGAAAACACCACAGGAAAATGCAAAGAAATATTTTGACCGATATAATAAACAGAAGCGTACTTTCGAAGCTCTTTCAGAACTGATCAAAGAAACGAAAGATGAGATTGATTATCTGGAGTCCGTCAGCAAATCCCTGGATATCGCACGAAGCGAGGATGACCTGATCCAGATCAAGGAAGAACTGATCGAAAGTGGATTTATCCGCAGAAAGCAGTCTTCCAAAAAGGTGAAGATCACAAGCAAACCGTTCCACTATATTTCTTCGGACGGTTTCCATATGTATGTTGGAAAAAATAATCTTCAGAACGAAGAACTGACCTTCCATTTTGCAAATGGCGGGGACTGGTGGTTCCATGCGAAAAAAGCACCAGGTTCCCATGTCATCGTGAAGACGAACGGGGAAGAACTTCCGGACCGGACCTTTGAAGAGGCAGCCAGACTTGCTGCGCATTACTCGAAGAATTCCGGGGCTGAAAAGGTGGAGGTTGACTATGTAGAGAAAAAGCAGGTTAAAAAACCAAATGGAAGCAAGCCTGGGTTTGTCGTGTATTATACCAATTATTCGATGATGATAGATAGTGATATTTCCGGGATACAGGAAGTACAATAAGATAGGTTGTGACACCACCAGAGAAGAATTAAATCCACCCCATTCCAAGTTGTGCAAAGCATTCCGATGAGCCTCTTAGGGCGAGAATCGTGTTCAGCAAAGGCTTCCACGATTCTTGAGTCTCATCTCCATTGCACAAAATAGGAATGGGGTGGATTTTATTCGATATCAGTATTTACTTGATCTCATATACTTTATCTAACTGCGTCATACATGCCTGGATTTTCTTCATCCCCTCATCATCAGCAGGTTTTCCGGAGAAGTAGTAGGTGACTTTGCTGGGTTCTCCTGGGGTGGTTTGTTCGGGGAGAACTCGTTTTAGCTGGCGAAGGGTGCCTTCGTTGCCGTCTACGAAATGGATTTCTCCCGGGAAGATTTTGCGGAAGGATTGTTTGAAGTAGTTGAAGTGAGTACAGCCAAGTACGACTGCAGCATACTGGTTGAGTGTATAGCTCTGAAGGCTGTTTTTCAGATATTCATCTACTTCCGGGTCCTGGAATCTTCCGGCTTCGGCAAAGCGGACCAGTTTTGGAAGTGGCGCAAGGTCTACTTCGTGTTCGGTATCTACTTTTTCCAGAAGGCTGTGTAATTTTTCTCCGGCTATCGTAACCGGTGTTGCTGTTACCAGAATCCGTTTCTGCATATCCTGATAGAGCTTGAGCGCGCGCTTGACTGCCGGTTCCATACCGACGATCGGTACGGCAAATTCGCCTCTGAATTCTTTCGTTGCCACGCTGGTTGCCGTATTACAGGCGATTACGATTGCATCAACCTCCTTCGCGATCAGGAAATTCAGAACCTCTTCTACATATCCTTTGATCTGTTCCCTCGTCTTTTCTCCGTATGGAACATGCTTTGTATCCGCATAATATATAAATTCTGCTTCCGGCATCTTTTTCAGTGCGCGATGAAGCACAGAAAGTCCGCCGATCCCTGAATCATATATTCCGATTTTCATTGGTGTTACCTCGATTTCTTATTTTCTTATCTGGTTTAAAGCCAAAATCTGCATAATCTTCCGGGAGAAAGCGATGATAGATAATATGACAGCCTTCATCTTTAAAACAATAATAATACTTGTCCTCGCCCGCTTCAAAACGGATCATCCGGTCAAATTCTCCCTTGTCCATCGGTTCTGTCACGATCTTGTCCGAATGTGAACAGAACAATGCTTCGATATCTTCCATCGTGCAGCCATGCTTTGCGACAAGTTCCACCAGCTCTTTGATAAATTCATTCGGTTTCATATTTTCATGCACATATTCCGATGCTTTTTCCGATAAAGCAAAGCAAAAACGGTCCTTTACATGTGTAATCCCGACTTCCCCGAAAATATCTTCTGCTGCTTTCGGAAAATCTGCAAGGAGCTCCTGCATCTCTTCCGCATCCGCATTCGCCTCCATAAAATGATTCAGTGAACTGAGCGGATAATAAAGCCGGATCATCTCTTTCCGATATCCGAGCTTTGCCTGCTCTTCCTTTACCAGATCGATTAAACTCTTTTCCAAACGCTCGTATCCCATATATATTAAAACTCCTGTCTTGATAAAATTATGTAAGTCTGCTGCTACAAACAAAAATATTTTATCACATTCTTTCCATTTTCGCCACTCACACCGTTGAAGAATTCCCTTATTTTCGTTATCATAAAAGAAATATACATTATTTTCAGTATAAAAGACTCTTCAAAAATATTCTAACACCAAACACAATTTGGAAAACAGGAATCGAAACTTAAATATCCAGATACCTGGGAGGTTAAAACACATGGATGAACAGACAATCAGACAGCGGATCTCCACGCAGCGTGATTTTTTTGCAACCGGCGCAACATTTCCGCTTTCTTTTCGATTAAAACAATTAGAACAGCTAAAACTTGCACTCAAACGCCATGAACAAGATCTGTACACTGCACTAAAAGCGGATCTTGGAAAAAGCCGGATGGAAAGCTATATGTGTGAAATCGGTCTGACGCTTTCCGAGCTCACCTGGATGCAAAAGCATTTACCAAAGCTGGTGCGCTGTAAAACCGTCCCTACTCCGCTGGCACAGTTTGCAGCCAAAAGTTTCCGGACGCCATCTCCATACGGAACCGTACTGATCATGAGTCCCTGGAATTACCCGGTACTCCTCACTTTAGAACCGCTGATCGATGCGCTCGCCGCCGGAAATACCGTCATTCTGAAGCCAAGCGCTTACGCTCCACACACCAGTCAGATCCTGAATCAGCTTCTCAAGGAATGTTATCCGCCGGAATATGTAACGATGATTACCGGAGGCCGGGAGGAAAATCAGGCACTCTTAAACCAGCAGTTTGATAAAATCTTCTTCACCGGAGGAAAAACGGTCGGTAAAGAAGTCCTTCGTCACGCTGCCGAATATTTGACTCCTGTCACTCTGGAGCTTGGCGGAAAAAGTCCGTGTATTGTAGATTCCACAGCGAAAATTCCTCTCGCCGCAAGACGGATTGTATTCGGAAAATACCTCAACTGCGGACAGACCTGCGTTGCCCCGGATTATATCCTCTGCGCTGCTTCCATTCGCGACCAACTCCTTCAGGCACTGGAAAAAGAAATCCACCGTCAGTTTGGCAAGCAGCCTCTGCAAAATCCGGATTATGGGAAAATCATCAACGAAAAACATTTTCACCGGCTGCAGAATCTGATTGCCACTGATAAGCTGGTCTGCGGAGGCCAGTCCGATCCGTCTGCCCTGCGCATCGCCCCGACAATCCTAAAAGATGTCACTTGGGAGGATCCGGTCATGGGCGAAGAAATTTTCGGACCGATTCTTCCGGTACTTACCTATTCTGACCTGAATGATGCAATCCGGCAGGTCGAGTCCCATCCGCACCCGCTTGCACTCTATCTTTTCACCAAAGATTCAACTGTAAAAAAGAAAGTCCTTGCCAGATGTCATTTTGGCGGCGGCTGCATCAATGATACCATCATCCACCTCGCCACAAGCCAGATGCCGTTCGGCGGTGTCGGAGAAAGCGGCATGGGATGCTATCATGGAAAAGAAGGATTTGAATGCTTCACACATCAGAGAAGCATGGTCGATAAGAAAACCTGGATGGATCTGCCGATACGGTATCAGAAGTACCGCTTCTGGAAAGAAAAAATGCTGAGAGGCTTCCTGCGCTAGGATTAGCGCGGGGAGAGCTTCCCAGCAGATATAACATCACGAACTTCCCTTCTCAATCAGACACTGATGTTCTATCACATCAAAAGGGCTCCTCATCATAAATATCTGCCGCAATTATCCAGAATGCTCTGTACTCCCCGCAAATCGAATATTGAAATTCCAGGAAATTATTTCTGGATAATATCAGCACTTTTCACTCAGACATGTTCTGAGACACTTGCATACGATCTTCCATATCGCCCATCCGATAAACATCCCAACTGTATTTGTTACCACATCATCCAATTGTAAATATCCTCTCTGCGTAATATGCTGTGTGATCTCTATACCACAGGAACATAAAAAACCAATCAGCACACATTTCCAACCGCTTCTGACTTGTTTAAAAACTATTGGTAACAATACACCAAAAGGAATAAACATAATAATATTCTCAATAAACATAGCATGCATATGGAAAGAATGTCCCCATGTTTCAAATAACACTAAACTAATTTCTTTCCTGCTCCCCGCTTCTCTTGAAAAAAAGACAGTCTGAAAGGTAACAATAATATAGGCAATAAATAATATCCACGCAATTCTATATTTTTTATTAATTCCATTATCCTTTTCCTGCTTTTGAGAACCTTTCTCATACACCCAACTAATAAAAAATACAAGACAAGCACTAAAAATGATTGCCGGAATCAGCCACATTACTGGTTGATTAAAATCTTGAATTATTATTTTTTTGTACAACTTGATTTCTAATCACCTTCCTTTTTAGTATCATATCAAATCAATTATTTTAGATATTTTTATTCTTTCTTCCTTCAACAGGCTCACTTCAATTACAACAATGGTATCGCATACTTTTTCATTTTGTGCCTCCAAACGATTTTACCACTTATCCAAGATTGTTTTCAACATTATCTTTTAGTAATAATTATATCCTAAAATAAATTTCTAAATTCCACCTCTTCGTCTTGGAATGAATGACTCATCCTTGTCCACAGCTTTGTTCTTATATTTTCTGATGCTTCTTCTGTTTTTTATTGCTTCGATCATTTTTCCTCATATTCTCCTTAACCTCGTCCGGTACATCGATCAGACCGAACCGGTAGAACATTCCGTATATGATTAGGGTGTCAAAATAATAAAAAAAGTTGCGATATTTTGATAAAGTTTTACAGTTAAAGCACCTAAATCCGTTATGCCTAACTTAACGAAATATGTTAAAAATGATAACATTATTTATGTTGTAGAAAAATACTGGGTAAAAAAAGTCGCTTAAGTGGAAGATAAGCGACATTTGTTTTTATGATTAATCCAAAAAAGTGCCGCTCCATCATCGTTTTGATGACTTCGCGGCACTTTTATATACTCTACTATAAATAATTTCTTCCACTTCTAATTATCTCCCACACCCGGTATCCCACGCTTCCATAGTAATAACTCATCGGAGCATCTCCCGGAAAATACCTTACCATTCGGTACATATAATATAGAATCAGTCCTACGCACAGAAGAATCACCCATTTCCCAAGACTCTTCGTTTCTTTTCTCTGTATGTATCTCCGCACGCCAAACCATCCCACCAGAATAATCACACCATAAATAAACGGATGCATTTTCCATGCCCCGGCAAAGTCCCCTCGCAGCACCATAAACATCGCTCTTGTAAGCCCGCATCCCGGACAAGGAAATCCCGTCATGATCACCATTGGACACAAACTGTATAAAAGCTTTCTTCCTATAACAAAATAAATTCCAAATACAAGAATTGCAATGCGGATATTCCATAAGTCCTGTAAAAGCATCTTTATTCCTGCTATTAATCTATTTTTCACAAAAGTGTTCCCAACTTTCTTATTGAGGTGCATCTTTTTTCAAAATATCCTGCACATAATCAACCGGTCTTTTTACTGCTTCCGAAATCATTTCATCTGTGCATTTCATTTCATGTAAACTCCAGATAAATTTAACAGTTGTCTCCTCTCGCCCTTCTTCTCTACCTTCTTCTCTACCTTCTTCTCTACTTCTTCTAACTAATATATCACTAAATCCCGTCATCGTCATAGCCACATCCTCCTTAAATTCCTCTTCCCATTCAATATGTGAATATGTCTCTATTTCTTCTATATTTCCCGCAAATATCTGATTAAGATAATCAAATATCCCTCTCTCTTCTGATTTTTCTCCCATTCGGATAACAATTACATTCATCAGATCATAATCTTCTTTCGGTTCGTCCGTCTCTCCCAGAACATCTTCTTTTCTTATGCGATATTCTGTCATTGTATTTCTCAATCTTACCGGGACATCTTCCAGACAGATCCAGATTGAATAACACTTCTCCAGATCTGCATAATTTGTCTTTCCAGTTGCCACTCCAAGCTGACTGCTCAAATCCCTTGCGACATAATAAAGTCCTCTTTTTATAATGGGATAGGTTGGATTCTTCGGCGTATAACTTTTCTGTCCTTCAAGATCAATATGAAGATTCACCAAAATATTTTTCTCTGAAAGCTTCGGATTGCGAATCCTGAACTTCGAATCAAACCGAATCAGCTTATCCGAGCCTCCGGAAAGTTCTGTGTCTTCACCCCGTATCCGATATTCATCCGTCTCCGAAACCGGTGCGTCACTGACAACCTCATCCGATGTAATCGATGCAAGATCCAGACAATTCAGGATCTCTTCCTGCGAACACCCTTCAAATTCCGGGATCACCATCTCCATAATCGGCACAATGATCTCTTTGCTCTTAAAGAGTTTCTTCACGCCCTTGTCATACTCTGCACCAATATTTACAGATGATGCAATGTCGTATTTTGTCTCTATTTTCATTTCTATTTCGGATAATTTTCTACCTAACTGTCAACCAATTAATTTTCTTTTCCTTCGCCGTTTCCTATATTATAACATACCCCACTACATTCTAATAATTAAATTTTCCTAACTTTCTCTTTCCCTCCTTTCATCCTTCCGTATCTGACTGAACTCAATAAAAAAAGGATCCGGATACATTTGCAGAAGCCTAAGAAAAACTTGTTCTTAGCCTCCGAAACAGCATCCGGATCCTTTTTTTCATTATTTACTTAATGATCTTCTTCGGACATTTCTCCGCACATTTTCCACAGTTTGTACATTTTTCCGGATCAATGTGTGCGATGTTATCTACTACATGTACTGCATCAGATTCACATACTTTTTCACACATCTTACATCCGATACATCCTACGGAACATACGTTCATAACGTCTTTTCCTTTATCTTTTGAGCTGCACTGTACGAGATGCTTCTGTTCATAAGGTACAAGCTCGATCAGATGTTTTGGACAGGTGGCGATACATTTACCACAGGCTTTACATGCTTCTTTGTCTACGACTGCAATTCCCTCTACGATATGGATTGCATCGAACGGACATGCTTTGACGCAGCTTCCGAAACCAAGACACCCGAAAGAACATCCTTTTGGTCCGCCATTCTGCATCATGGCTGCCATCTGGCAATCTGTAATTCCTGTATAATCATATGCCTGTTTTGCTTTTTCGCAGGTTCCTGCACATTTTACAAATGCAACTTCGTGTACGCTTTCACCGGCTTCTTCGCCCATGATCGCTGCGATCTTTGCTGCTACCGGAGCACCGCCGACCGGACACTGTCCGACCGGAGCTTCTCCTTTTGCGATAGCTGCTGCAAGACCGGAACATCCGGCATATCCACATCCACCACAGTTGTTACCCGGAAGTTCTGCGAGAATCGCTTCTTCTTTTTCATCTACTTCAACTGCAAATTTCTTGCCTGCAATTCCAAGGAAGACACCGATGAATACGCCGGTACCGCCTACGATAAGTGCAGCAATCAATACTCCTGTTATACTCATAACACGGTCCTCCTTCTGTTAAATGATTCCTGAGAATCCAAAGAACGCGATGGACATCAGTGCTGCTGTAAGCAGTACGATCGGAGTTCCCTGGAAAGACTCACTGATATCGTTGTATTCGATCTTCTCACGGATACCAGCCATGATTACGATCGCGATCGTAAATCCGACTGCTGTAGAGAATCCGTATACAACGCCTTCAAGGATGTTATATCCTTTTGTTACACAGTTCAGTGATACACCAAGTACTGCACAGTTTGTTGTGATCAGCGGAAGATATACACCCAGTGCATTATAAAGCGGAGGCATAACCTTCTTGAGGAACATCTCTACAAACTGAACCAGTGCTGCGATAACCAGGATGAATACGATCGTCTGCAAATATTCGAATCCTGCCGGGTGCAAAATAAACTGGTAGATCGCACCTGTAATGAAAGATGCAATCGTGATAACGAAAACAACTGCGCCGCCCATGCCGGCTGCTGTCTCAATTTTCTTAGAAACACCAAGGAAAGGACAGATACCGAGGAACTGGCTGAGTACGACGTTGTTAACAAGCGCCGAACCAACTGCTATAATAAGTAATTCTTTCATCTCTTATCTCCCTCCTATTCCTTTTCCTGACCTGTCGGGAACACGTGTCCGTCGCATCCGCCGCATGAAGCGCATCCGCCTTCACAGCATCCCTGCGCTTTGACAACTTTCTTTCCTTTTGCTTCCAGTTTCTTCATGATCTTGTTACGTGCCGCAACAAGGAATGCAAGAACAAGGAATGCACCAGGAGCAAGGATAAAAATAGTAACAGGTTCGTAGATATCAGGCATAACCTGAAATCCGAATAATTTTCCGGAACCAATCAGCTCTCTGACGATACCGATGCAGGTAAGACCAAGTGTGAATCCAAGTCCCATACCAATACCATCAAATACAGATGGAAGGACCGGGTTCTTTGATGCATATGCTTCTGCACGTCCAAGGATGATACAGTTAACTACGATCAGAGGAATATATACACCAAGTGATGCATAAAGACTAGGTACAAAACCTTCCAGAAGGAACTGTACCACGGTAACAAGTGTTGCTACGACTACGATAAATGCCGGCATACGAACCGAATCCGGAATGATCTTACGCAGCATGGAAATCAAAAGGTTTGAGAAAATCAATACCACTGTGGTAGAAAGTCCCATACCAATACCGTTGATTGCGGATGTTGTAACCGCCAGTGTCGGACACATACCAAGCATCATAACAAAGGTCGGGTTTTCTTTTACAAGACCGTTATAAAGTCTTTCTGTACATTTATTCATTTCCACTACCTCCTAACGCTGTCTGGTAATATCCAAGTGCTGTGTTGACAGCTCCTGTGACTGCACGGGAAGTGATGGTTGCACCACTCAAAGCATCGATCGGCTGTCCGTCTCCGCCGTCTTTGGATACATAGAATTTTTCAGCCTGCTGTCCTGCAAACTGATTGTAAAAGCTTGGTTCTTTCGCACGCATACCAAGACCTGCTGTCTCGCTGATGGAAAGGAAAGAAATGCCATTTACCGTACCGTCACTCATGATACCGACTGTGATCTGGATATCTCCGCCGTAACCATCTTTGTCGGTTACTGTTATAACATAACCAGCTTCGCTTCCATCCATAACAGCAGAATAGACTTCATCTACTGTTGCATTCGTTCCCATCTTTTTGATTGCTTCTTTGGCAGCTTTCTGATCTACGTCCATTGCCTCAAAGGAATCTGCTTCCGGATAAACGGCCTGACAGGCTTCCTGTTTCTGCTTTGCCTGTGTCTGTGCGATTGGACCTTTTGTCACTTCGTAAGCAGCTCCAAGTACCAGACCAGATACAACGGTGATTGCTGCAAGGATCAGTGTATTTTTGATAATCTTATTCATTATTTTTCTCCTCCTTTACCGAAAGGCTTTGGAAGAGTAACTCTCTCGATCAGCGGTACAAGAAGGTTACTGAAGATGATCGCATAAGATACACCTTCTGCTGAACCACCGAACAGACGGAACAGACCAGTCAGACATCCAAGACAGATTCCAAAAAGGATCTTTCCTTTGCTCGTAATCGGAGATGTCACATAATCTGTTGCCATAAACCATGCTCCAAGCATCAGACCACCACCACAAAGATGTGCTGTGATGTACTGAGGATCGAATCCATGTCCTCCAAACAATGTGATAAAAAT
>OKSA01004029.1_pt1 | contig 10187 bp, 9 predicted proteins | sample 1601181 | NCBI WGS metagenome assembly OKSA01 (sample SAMEA3541538, study PRJEB24748) | human gut metagenome | biome: human gut; feature: human-associated habitat; material: faeces | place: China | collected 2012 | reverse complement strand
CCTTTGCCAAGGTTTTATAGGCGATGCTTGCAGGACCGCTGGCATCGTAGCTCAGCACGCTGTGGGCGCTGGAGGCACTCTCCGCGGTGCGTGTGCTCACGGGAATCTCCGTGCGATAAATCTTCAGCGCGTGACCGTAGGAATTCCGCAAAGCGGCACAGACATCTTTGCTCAGATTGGTGCGCCGGTCCACCATGGTCAGAACAATGCCGTCAATTTCAAGCTCCGGCTTGATGCGGCGCGTGATCTGATTGATGGATTTGATTAGCGACACCACGCCTTTCAAGGCAAAATGCTGTGCCTGCACGGGAATCAGCACCCGGTCAGCAGCCACAAGCGAAGCCACCGTAAGGATACCCAGCGAGGGCATACAGTCGATCAGGCAGTAATCGTATTTGCCCTTGAACGGCTCCAGTGCATGTGCCATAATGCGCTCATGTGCCATTACATTGACCAGCCGAACTTCCATATCTGACAGCCCAATGCCCGATGGGATGAAATCCACTTGTTCTTCATGGTGCATCACCACCTCCGGTGCCGGTTCGTCTGAAATAACAGATTCCATCAGGTCGCTGATTGTGGCGCTGTTGGCAGCGCCAGTGTAGCCAAGGTAACTGCTCAGGTCGCCCTGTGGGTCGGCGTCTACCAACAACACCTTGTAGCCCATAGCGGCCAGCGAGGTGCCAAGATTCACTGCTGTGGTCGTTTTGCCCACGCCGCCTTTTTGATTTGCAACAGCTATTGTTTTCATGTTCAACCTCATCTTTCCATGGAAATCAGCTTTTTGGCTGCTACCAGATATTCGTTATAGTCCTTACCCACGGCAGGGGGCATATCTACCACCACGAGATTTTTTTCTGTGAGTTTTTTCGCGATGGTTCCCGCGAAGTTCCGCCCCGGCTCATCGCGGTCAAAGCAGAGTACTGCCATTTTTACGGCAGGATGATGTGCAAGGAAATAGTCAATAGGCTGGTGGTTCAGCCCACCCAGCGCCAGATAATGTACGCTGCGCCAGGGCCTATCGTGCTTATATTGCCGGATGGTCGCACCGGACATGGCATCAATAGGCGCTTCATAAATCTCCACGGTATCGCACTCCGGGTCTTCGGCGGAAATCAAAAAGCCGTATTGCTTTTGACTGCCGGAAACATCGCCACGGAAAGTGCCCTGACAGCCTCTCTGGAACGCGCAGCGCGCCACGCCATGCTCATCCTTGCCCACGAAAACGCAGTTGCGATAGTTGCCGCGCGTGGTCTGGTACAGAATGCCGCTGCCCACGCAGTAGCGCAGGACCTTAGGGCTGATGCCACGGTGCATCAGGTAGGCAGCAACGGCTTCGGCGTTTCGATCCGGGGTAGGAAGTGTAAATGGACGAGGCTCATGCGGCTTTACAGGCGCTGCCTTAGCCGGTTGAAAAGAAACAGCGACCGGTGCCATCTCGTTCAGCAGACGAACCGCTGATACAAAGTCCATGCCCTCCACCTTGGTCAGATAATCAATGGCGTTGTTGCCGCCTACATGACGCGAAAACCAGTGGAAGAATCCATTGGCAGGCGTGATGATCAGGCTATCGTGCGTCCGGGTGCAGTACTCGCGATCCGTTTTGCGCACAAGTTCGCCAGGGTGATAGGTTTCCAAATACTGCATCACGGTAATTCGGCGGGCAGCTTCGATGTTCTTTTGGTATTTTCCCATGGGGGTGACCTCCGTTTCTGTATGAAAAAAGCACCTTTCCTACAAAATAGGTAAGGTGCCAAGGATACGACTATTTGTTTTTAGCTGGCTATTTGTCACTTCAGCCAGCTGAGAGGGGGTTGTTAGGGGGAGAGGGACCTCCCAAACCCATTCCTGAAAAAGTTACACTTCCCCCTTGATTTGATAAGATGGTTTCAAAAGGATGCGGATACACGCAAATTAACCGTCCCGCATTGTCGGATGCGGTAAGATGATTTTGTTCAGCATATTATCGATAACGATCCTGGTTTTGATATGTTCTCTTTCGAAGGCTTTAGGCCTACGTTAGAGATAATCAAATCAATCGTAGAAGATGCAGATCGTAACTAATAATTTGATGAGTGGCCGCTAAAGTTAATAATCAAAACACTGATGCCCGGGGAGCCTTTCGGCCCTCCGGGCATCGTTTACATTAGTGGCGGCGCTATACATAACTGCGGCTGATGTGCAGCGCCTGCGCCGTCTGCTGCTGGGTCTTGGGCGCACCGTCAAATCCATACCGCTGCCGCATAATAGCGCGTTCCCGGGCGGGCAGAGCGTCCACCAGCGCACGCAGCCGGGCGGCGTCGGCGCGGCTCTCGCAGCCGGCCTCCATGTCGGCTTCATCGGGCAGGGTGTCCGCCAGTGTCAGCTGCCCGTCCGCCTCGAGCGGCTCCTGCAGCGACAGCGTCACTCCCGTCCGCCGCCCCCGCCGCAGATCCATGCGGAGCTCATTCTCAATACATCTGCTCGCATAGCTGGCAAAGCGCTTGCCTTTGGCGGGGTCGAAGGTATCCACCGCCTTGATAAGCCCAATCGTGCCGATGGAGATCATGTCGTCCTGTGCGCTGTTCCCGGCATAGTATTTTTTGCAGATATGCGCGACGAGCCGCAGATTGTGGCGGATCAGCGTATCCCGCGCCTGTGCGGCGGCTGCCCCGCCCTTTTGCAGATCGGCAAAGGCCGCGCGCTCCCTGTCCGGCGGGAGCGGACGCGGGAAGGACCCGCTTTCGAGATGCAGCGCCAGATACAGAATATGCCCTGCCGCCGCCTGCAAAAACAAACCAAAAATGCCCAGCATACACACCACCTCGCGGAAGTGTATGCCGGGCATGGAAATTCTATTCTGTCTTTTGGGTGGCGAACGCCGGGTTGGCGGCGCGAGTCTCCTTGCCGTAGACGGTTTGGCGCTGTGCAAAGGCGCGGCGCACGTCGGCGGGGACGTCCACATGGGCAATGACGCCTTTTTACAGCGCAAACTGCACCGCGCAGAAGGCGGCGTAGATCGCCAGGAGCAGGATGCCCTGGGCGCGGTTCAGCTTGCCCTTGACGAGGGCGGGGACCGTCAGGATCAGCATGACGGCCAGCATGACCGGCAGATCCAGCACAAGGCTGGAATTGATGCCGAACAGCGTGGCGCTCTGCGGGATGGTGAAGGGTGCCAGCGTGATCGACATGCCGCTGACCAGCACAAGGTTAAAGACATTCGCACCGACGACGTTGCCCAGCGACAGGTCGCTGTGGCCCTTGACCAGCGAGGTGATGGCCGTGACCAGCTCGGGCAGCGAGGTGCCGAGCGCGACAAACGTCAGGGCGATGACGCTCTCGGGCACGCCGAGGGCCTGCGCGATCAGGGTGCCGTTGTCCACGAGCAGATTTGCGCCGACGGCGATCAGCACCGCGCCCAGCACAAGCAGGATCAGCGTCTTGGCGAGGGGCATTTCCTCCTCCTCGGACGCCTCTTGCTCACCGGCAGGGGTGTTTTTCATCTGCAGCACGTTGACGGCCATGTACGCCACAAACGTTGCCAGCATGATGATGCCCATGACGCGGGTGAATCTGCCGAAAACATAGGCCGCAATGCAGTAGATGGCCGCTGCCGCGAAGAAGAAGGCGACGGGGGTTTTCAGCGTTTTGGGGTCTACCCTGCCGGGGCGCACCGCAATCGTGATGGCTGCGATCAGTGCCGCATTGCAGATGACCGAGCCGATGGCGTTGCCGTAGGCGATCTCGCCATGGCCGGACAGCGCGGACATCGTGGAGACCATGACCTCCGGCAGTGTCGTGCCGATGGAGACCACCGTCGCGCCGATGAGCAGCTCCGGCAGGTGGAAGCGGCGGGCCAGTGCGGACGCGCCGTCAACAAACCAGTCGCCGCCCTTGATCAGGAACAACAGACCGACAATAAAAAGCAGCACAGGGATGAGCATATTGATTCCTCCGTTAAAAATGCACGTTATGTGTCGGAAATTATATTATACCACGGCAGTCCGGGCGCCGTCAAACGGGGCGGGGTTTAAAATGTAAAAATGCAGCCTTTCGCGCGCATGGCTTCCCCCCGGAGGGGGAAACTGTCAGTGGCCCCGACCACTGACTGATGAGGGTCAACCTTGCAGATGCTGCCCGTTTACAGGCTACTGCCGTGCACACGCCCCTCATCCGGCCCTGCGGGCCACCTTCCCCCGCGGGGGAAGGCAAAAAGCCCCCAATTCTTGCACACTTTCCCGCGTTGTGTCCTGCCAACACAAACACAAAACCCCGCAGGGGATACCTGCGGGGCTCTGTGCATAGAGGGGTGGGAAAGTATATAAAGGTCAGTGAATGTCTTGATTGATTACAAATATTATTATAGCAAGTTTTCTTAAAATGTCAAATGTCAGACTTGCATTTTGGTTTTCAAAAGATTATAATAAAGTCATTCCTACTTAATTTTATTTAGCAAGCGCACAAAAAAGCATACTTTTCCAATTTTGTTAAAGATAACAGTGATTGTATACTTCACTTTATTTTTTTGTGCGCATTACACAAAACAACGACAAGGAGTCAATCCATGGACGATTTGGACCACAAAATCCTACAACTGCTGGCGGAAAATGCGCGTATGCCCGTTAAGGACATCGCCCAGCGGGTCAGCCTGACCAGTCCCGCCGTATCCAGCCGCATCCACCGCCTGGAGCAGGAGGGCGTCATCGGCGGGTACACTGTCGTGCTGCGCCACCCCGACGCGCCCGCCCGGGTCGAGGCGCTGATCTCGGTACTGGTGGACGCAGCGACCCGCGCGAGCTTTCTGACCATGATCGAGCAGGAGCCGCAGGTCTTGCAGTGCTTCCGCGTGACAGGCAGCTACAACTTTATAATTAAGGTAAGCTGCACCGACATTGACGCGCTGGAGCACCTGCTGACCAAGATGCAGAAGATGGGCTCCACCAACACCCAGATCATCCTGAACACCCAGCTGGACCGCGGTCTGGCATTCGACGAATAAGCGAGGTTTTTATGGCACATTTTTGCAAAAACTGCGGTCTGCTGACTACCCCGTACGACGAGCGGTGCCCCAAGTGCGGCGCACCGCTGCCGCATTTCCCGATGGGCGAGGCTCTGTTGGAGTCCATGCGTCAGTCCCCGGAGGGTACCGCTGAGACCGGCGAGCCGCTGTACGAGCAGGACCTGGAGGAGGACCGCATCGACGCCATGAGCCAGGGCGCAACGACGGCGGCCATGCTGCTGTTCGCCATCCCCATCGCCGGGTTCGTGCTGGCGGTGGTGTGGAGCTTTGGCGGCACGCAGGACCCTGCCCGCAGGCGGCTGGCCCGGGCGTACCTGATCCGTGCGCTGGTCGTGGCGGGGCTGGTCATCCTGTTTGTGGCTGTGGCCGCGATGGTGTTTACCGCCGCGCTGCACAGCCAGCTGGCCTACTACTATTACCGTTGAGGAGGCGCCATGAAAGCATCTGTCATCATCCCGAACCTGAACGGCGCGGGCTGGCTGCGGGATTCCATCGAGTCCGTCTGGGCGCAGACCGAGCAGGATTTTGAGCTGATCGTCATTGACAACGGCTCCACCGACGAGAGCCTGGACATCGCCCGCAGCTACTGCGGGCGGGACCGCTACACTTTAATTGAGAACGCCGGGAACACCGGCTTTTCCCATGCGGTGAACCAGGGCATTGCGATTGCCAAAGGCGAGTACATGGCGTTGTTCAACAACGACGCCTTTGCGGAGCCGGATTGGCTGGCGGAGCTGATCAAAACCGCCGACGCCGACCCGAAAATTTTTGCGGTCAGCAGCCTGATGCTGCGCTACTATGAGCCGGAGCTGGCCGACGACGCGGGCGACTACGTGACGATCCTGGGCTTTGCCTGCAAGCGCGGCGACGGCTTAAAGGCCAGCCGCTATACAAAACCCTGCCGTGTGTTCAGCGCGTGCGGCGGCGCAGCGCTCTACCGCAAGTCGATTCTGGACGAGATCGGCGTGTTTGACGAGCTGTTTTTCGCCTATTACGAGGACGTCGATTTGAGCTGGCGTGCGAACAATTTCGGCTACAGGAACGTCTACTGCCCCACGGCCCGCTGCCGCCATATCTGCGGCGCGACCACCGGCGCTGTGCGCTACAACCCGTTTAAGAGCATCCAGAGCGGGCGCAACAGCATTCTGCTGCCCTACAAGAACCAGCCGATTTTGATGTTGGTTTTGAATTTTATCCCGATGCTGCTGGGGTATCTGCTCAAAGTGCTTATGTTCCGGCTGCGCGGCTTCGGCGGGGATTACGCGAAGGGCTTCCGCGAGGCGTGGGCGGCGCTGCCGAAGATAAACAAACCGAAATTCAAGTGGCGGAACCTGCCCAATTATGTCTGGGTGGAGTTCAGTCTGATTGCCGGGCTGTTCAAGTACATTGTGTACCGCGTGCAGCGGGCGTTGAAGATCACGTAATGGGGGCCTTGCCTTTCATTTTGCTGCGCTATAGGGGCCGGGCAGTTTCCCGCTGACTCCCTTATCTCTTACTTTCTTCGAGAAGAAAGTAAGCAAAGAAGCTTTCAATATCTCAACCAAAAAGCACCTACTGACCGGTCACACGCATACCGGTCAGCAGGTGCTTTTATTTTACTTGTTCAGAATTTCTTTGGTTCTTTCTTTGCAAAGAAAGAACATCTCTCGTTTAATCCTCATCCGCAAAGTTGCCCAATGCCTTTGCCTGCTCGATGACCTTGTTCTCGAGCATCTGCGGCAGGGTCTCATACCGGACGAACTCGAAGGTGAAGTAGCCGCGGCCCTGGGTCAGCTGGCGCAGGAAGGTGGTGAAGTCCTGCATCTCGGCCACGGGGACCTCGGCCTCGACGACCTGCAGGCCGTCGTCATCGGGGTTCATGCCCAGCACGCGGCCGCGGCGCTTCGTGACCTCGCCCATAATATCGCCAGTGTTGTCGGCGGGGACGTGGGCTTTCAATGCGCCGATGGGCTCAAGCAGGACGGGGCCGGCCTCGGGGATGGCGGCCTTATACGCGAGTTTGGCGGCCATAATGAACGCCATTTCGCTGGAATCAACAGGGTGGTAGCTGCCGTCCAGCAGTGTGGCCTTCATGCCGACCATCGGGTAACCGGCCAGCACGCCGTGCTCGGCGGCCTGACGGACGCCCTTCTCGACTGCCGGGAAGAAGTTCTTCGGCACGCTGCCGCCGAACACGTTCTCGGCAAACTCGATGCCCTCGCCCTCGATGGGCTCGAACTGGATCCACACATCGCCGAACTGGCCGTGGCCGCCGGTCTGCTTCTTGTGGCGGCCCTGCGCCTTGCAGCTCTTGCGGATGGACTCACGGTACGGCACGCGCGGATTCTCGAGCGTGATCTCGACGCCGAACTTATTCTTCAGCTTGGCCAGCGCGACCTCCAGATGCTGGGTGCCCAGACCGCTGATGATCTGCTGCTTCGTCTCGGGGTCGACCACGAACCGGATGGCGGGGTCCTCCTCGATCAGGCGGGCCAGCGCGCTGCCGACCTTACCCTCGTCGCCCTTCTTGGCGACCTTGACGGCCATGCGCGTCTTGACCGGGATACTTCCGGACTGACCGTCATTGCCAAACACTTGATCAGTTCCAGTATTCTCTCTTCCATGGGGGCTCGTCATGAGATTAAGCGTGAATATCTTGCGATCGTCCGCGGCAGTGTAACACCTCCATCCGGCACGATTGATGCACCACTCGCCCGCACCGGCAGTTCCATGATTGAGCGAAAAGTAGACTTCGAGCATGGAGAGCGTGCAGTCACACATTATAAAGTTGTAGAAGAAAAAAACGGGCACAGCCTTGTCTCTCTTATCTTAGAGACCGGCCGCACCCATCAGATCCGTGTCCATATGCAATATTTAGGTTTTCCTCTTGTCGGTGATTATCTATATAATCCCGATATGGAATATATCCACCGTCAGGCATTACATTCCTGGAAACTCTCCTTTATTCATCCGATCACTAAAGAACCGATGACATTTTCCGCTGAGCTTCCTGAAGATATGAAAAACATTTTGATTTAGAAAACGCCAGAACAAAGAATGTGCTTCGGCACATTCTTGTGCCTGCGGCGGTCGCTTGCGACTCCTACATTATACGCCGCAGTGCACATCCTAAGCGGAGCGTTCTCTTATACACTAAGCTTCTTATCTGCCATCCATCCACTAAGTAAAAATACCGCTACACAGATTATAATGTAGTATACAAGATATCCAACACCAAAGAATGAATTTCCTGCTACTTCCACATTCGGAAGTACATTGCTGATCAAATTATAAATCTTTTCTATTATAAATGTAATCACAAAGAAAGCTACGATTGAGATTCCTCCTGCATATTTTGAATCCCTTAAAATAGTTCGAGAAACGATTACCGCAAGATAACCAACCATCACAACCTCTATCCATCCGACAAAGATGCAGAAAAGATTCCAGATAATCTGTGCGATCAGCTGCCCTTCGCCTGACAATTGTATAAAACTATCTCTTATGATCGCAAATACATTTCCAAGTTCTCCGACATACTGAAGCATCCCTACAAAACAAAGCAGTCCGGCAATCACATAAAGTGCAAACACGAAAAACATCTGTACAATCGCTACAACAAATTTTGCTCCAAGAATTTCCCATACGGATTTCGGAGTCATCCAGATCATATAGCTTTGCTTTGTTTTCAAATCTCTGTTTAAAATCAGTATACTCTCAATTCCCATATAGAACACTACAAAAAACGATCCGACTAATAAAAGCGTTTCACTGATTCCCATCAATGCATCCTTTTCAACCAGCACGCCTCCAAGAAATGTAAGCACACAGACAGCTAAAGCTACCATAACAATCATTCTCGAAGTCCGCTGTTTCTTCCATTCATATTTCATTAATTTTCCCATCGATACTCCCTCCTTACATCTTCTGCAGATAAAGCTCTGCAAGTGAATTTCCCGTTGTCATTCTCTCTGTTTCAACATTCACGACATCCACAAGCTGTCCATCTTTTATAAAAATCGCATCCTCAATAAAGCTTTCTACCTCTTCAATCAGATGAGTAGAGATCACCATTGTACGATTCTCATCTGCTTCTTCCAGGATCAAAGCAATGATCTCTTCTCTCGCTTTATAGTCCACACCGTTCAAAGGCTCATCTAACAAGAGAAGATCTGCTTTTCTCGCCAATGTCGCTGCCGCTTTCAGCTTGGCATTCATTCCGCTTGACATTGCAGATGCTTTCATCTCTTCATTCAAGCCCAGACGTTCAATTGTTTTTCTAAACTGCTCTCTGTCAAAATCCTCAAAGAAATCTGCATAATATGCTTCCACGTCTTTTACTTTCATATAGCTATAGAAAAATGGTTCCGTAGACATATATGCAATGGAAGCTTTGTCATAATAACTGAGTGGATGTCCCTCAAATAAGATTTCTCCTTCTGTCGGCTTTGTCAGTCCTGCTGCCATCTTCATAAGCGTTGTCTTACCGCTTCCGTTTTCTCCAAGAAGCCCATAAATCGTGCCCTTTTTCAAGTTCAGCGTAAGTTCTTTAACTGCTTCTTTATTCCCAAACTTCTTCGTGATACTTCTATACTCTAACATCATTTCTACTCCTCCTCGTAATCGGCAATCTGCTCGATAATCTCGCCTTTCTGAAATCCGAGATCACGCATCTCATGTACAAAATTCTTCAACAACTCTTCCGCCATCTCTTTCTTCACATTATCAAACATATGCTCCTCCTCCGACACAAATGTACCGATTCCTCGCTTCGTGTAACAATATCCTGCCAACTCCATCTCCCGGTAGATTCTCGCCGCTGTATTCTGATTCACCTTATAAAGAACTGCAAGTTCTCTGTTCGACGGCATCTTCTCACCCGGTTTCAACTCGCCCTTTACCATCTTTTTCTTAAGCTCGTTGATCACTTGAAGATAGATTGGACTTCCTGAATTATATTCCATGTGATCCCTCCATTTATCTTCTTTGTAATCACTGTATCAGTGCTATATTTAGATAGTACACTAGTTTTTTAGTTTTGTCAATGGAAATATAGACATTTTTATCTTTATGTGTTAATATAAATACACTTTCATTATATTTAACCAGGCAACTGAGAGGGCGTTCTCACCTGCTTCTAGTCTTGTGGAAGGGGTGGTCATTATGAGTACATATGAAGAATTGATGGTTATTCTGACGACAGCCAGTT
>OKSA01004018.1_pt1 | contig 10219 bp, 8 predicted proteins | sample 1601181 | NCBI WGS metagenome assembly OKSA01 (sample SAMEA3541538, study PRJEB24748) | human gut metagenome | biome: human gut; feature: human-associated habitat; material: faeces | place: China | collected 2012 | reverse complement strand
GGAACGCAAAAAACCGAGGGCAAACGCCCTCGGTTTCATGTTTTATCGCGCGATATGCGAAGAATTACTTCTTCAGAACAACCTCGCCGCCCAGACCGGTGTGTGCAGTGATGTACTCACGGCCCATCTTAGCGTACTCGAACGGATTAGCCTTAGCCGGATCCTGCTCTGCCTCTACCATGATCCAGCCGGTGTAACCAGCCTTGTCAAGCAGATCGAATACAGCGTCGAACTCTACGCAGCCGTCCGGATCGCCCGGTACGGTGAATGCGCCTGCGCGAACTGCATCCAGGAAGGACCAGTGCTCAGCGCGAGCCTTCTCAACCAGCGGCATACGCATGTTCTTCAGATGAACGTGGCCAACACGGTCAGCAAACTTCTCGAGCATCTTTACCGGATCCTCGCCAGCGAAAGTGAAGTGGCCGGTATCGAAGCACAGGAATACATACTTCGGATCGGTGTTCTCCATCAGGCGGGTAGTCTCCTCAACGGTCTGGCATACGGTGCCCATGTGATGATGGAAGCAGGTGCGGATGCCGTACTTCTCCATGGACAGCTTGCCCAGCTTGTTCAGGCCGGTGGTGAAGCGATCCCACTCCTCGTCGGTCAGAACGCGCTTCTTGTCGTCCAGAACCGGCGTATCGAGCTGACCCTGAATAGAACCGGACTGCTCGGATACGTTGATAGCGGTAGCGCCAACGTAGGACAGGTAATCCAGCTCCTTGATGAACTCAGCCTCTACCTCTTCGTACGGCTTGTCAACCAGGAAAGAGGAGAACCACTTGGAAGCGATGGTCAGGTTGCGGGCGTCCAGCATGTGCTTGAGGACGGTCTTGTCCTCCGGATACTTGTGGCCTACTTCGCAGCCGTCGAAACCAGCGAGCTTCATCTCAGAGATGCACTGCTGGAAGGTGTTCTCGTCGCCGAGATCCCACATATCATCATTGGACCAGCCGATCGGGCAGATACCCAGTCTTACTTTCTTCGGATCTAACATAGTTATTCCCTCCATAATCTTCTCTCTGCGTCTGCGCAGAACAAACGCATTTTTGTTATTCTTATTGTACCCTTATGCACTGTAAATGTCAAACGCATTTTTTCACAAAGCCGAGTTGTGCAATCCGCTGTTTTTGTCATTCCGCGAACTTGTGCGTGTGCGTGCACGCACTTTTGCGCAAAAACCGCGCGAGATTGTTCCCGCGCGGTTGATTTTGTCTTATCTGTAACTTTTCGTCTGCTGCGCTCAGATACGGGCCACACCGGAATCGCGGGCAGCCTGTGCAACGGCATCTGCTACCGAACGGATGACCTTCTTGTCGAACGCCATCGGCATGATATACTCCGCGTTCAGCTCCTCATCGGAAACGCAGGCCGCGATCGCCTTAGCCGCTGCCAGCTTCATCTCCTCGTTGATGTCGCTTGCGCGAACATCGAGTGCGCCGCGGAAAATGCCCGGGAACGCAAGCACGTTGTTGATCTGGTTCGGGTAGTCCGAACGGCCGGTGCCGATGACGCGGATGCCGGCGGCCTTGGCCAGGTCGGGCATGATCTCCGGCGTGGGGTTGGCCATGGCAAAGACGATGGCGTCCGGGGCCATGGTGGCGGCCAGCTCAGGGGTCAGCGCACCTGCAATGGACGTACCAATGAACAGATCGGCGCCCTTAATAGCCTCGGCCAGGCTGCCGCTGATCTTCTCGGGGTTGGTCTCCTCGGCCAGTTTAGCCTTGTGGCCCTCCAGCCCAGCGGGGCGGCCCGGGACCAGGATGCCGTGCTCGTCGACGGCGATGATGTGCTTGGCACCGGCCACCTGCAGCATGTGGATGATGGCCGTACCGGCCGCGCCGGGGCCGTTCTGCACAATTTTAATATCCTCGATGCGTTTGCCCACCACTTTCAGGGCGTTGAGCACACCCGCCAGCACGATGATGGCTGTGCCGTGCTGGTCGTCGTGGAACACGGGGATGTCGAGGTCACGCTCGAGTTCGGCTTCGATTTCAAAGCACTCGGGGCTGCGGATGTCCTCCAGGTTGATGCCGCCGAAGGTCGGGGCAATGGCCTTGACCGCAGCGATGACCTCCTCCTTCGTCTTGGCGTTCAGGCAGATGGGGAACGCATCGACGCCGCCGAACTCCTTGAACAGGACACACTTGCCCTCCATGACCGGCAGACCGGCCTCGGGGCCGATGTTGCCCAGACCCAGCACGGCAGTGCCGTTCGTGACGACGGCGACGGTACGGCCCTTCATCGTGTAGGTGTAGACGTCATCGGGGTTTGCCTTGATCTTGCGGCACGGCTCGGCCACGCCGGGGGTATAGGCGGTGGACAGCGCATCGCGGTCCTTGCATTCGCAAAGGCTCTGCACGGCGATCTTGCCGGGGAACTTGCTGTGGAGCTCCAGAGCAGCTTTGTTGTAGTCCATGGGGATACCTCTCCTTTATATAGTTTTACTTTCCGTAATGGTGCTCGGTAGGGGCCGGACATATCCGGCCCGCAGCCTTGCCGCCACATCGCTATGGATTTTACGTTGAGGGCAGGGCATGCCCTGCCCCTACAGGGTTGCTTCTTTTATTCGTGGTGTACCGGCGCATAGTCCGGTTCCAGCTTTATGACACAGAAATGGTCGGGCCACTTGGCCTGTACGGCATTGCGCAGGGCATTGACGAGCTTGACGCCCCGGTGCTGTTTGTCGGTCATGTACTCGGCAGGGACGGCACAGTCAAAAATCACGTTTGTATGTGTCGGGCCGGGCACAATGCGCAGGTCGTGGATGTTGGCCAGCGGCGCGAGCTCCTCGACCTCACGCTGCAAAAACGCCTTCAGCTCGTCCGCGTGGGGGTCACCGGTCACGACGGGGTCAAAGTGGATCGTCGCGATCAGCCCGTCCTCCACAAGCAGGTCCCGCTCAATGCGGTCAATGACATCGTGGCTGTGCATGACGTCGTCCATAGCGTCCATTTCCAGATGGAAGCTGACCAGGCGGCTGCCGGGGCCGTAGTCGTGGATCATCAGATCGTGCACGCCGAGCACGCCGGGATAGCTCAGGGCCTTTTTCTCGATATGCTCGACCAGATCCGAGTCAGGCGCTGCACCCAGCAGCGGATTGATGGTGTCTTTGACGAGCATTGCACCGCTGTACAAAATGAACGCCGCCACACCGATACCCATCAGTCCGTCAATGCGGGCAAAGCCGGTGAGCTTTGTCAGAATCGTGGCTGCCAGAACCGCTGCCGTCGTGATGACATCGTTGCGGGCATCGGCGGCGGTGGCCAGCAGCGTTTCCGAGTCGATGGCCGTGCCGATCTGCCGGTTCAGCCTGCTCATCCAGAGCTTGACGAGGATGGACGCAAGCAGTACTGCAACCATGAGCCAGCTGAAAGCGACCTCCGTCGGGTGCAGAACCTTGGCAAAGCTCTCTTTCAAAAGCTCCACGCCGATGACCAGGATCATGACAGAGACCGCCAGCCCGGCCAGATACTCATACCGGGCATGGCCGTAGGGATGCTCCGAGTCCGCCGGGCGCGCGCCAAGCTTGAAGCCGACGAGGCTGACGATATTGGAGCTGGCATCGGAGAGGTTGTTCATGCCGTCGGCGGTGATGGCAACGCTGCCGGTCAGTACACCGACGGCGATCTTGCCGCCCGCCAGCAGTAGGTTACACACCACGCTGACGATGCAGGCCAGATTTCCGTAGGCCGTGCGGACGGCGCGATCCGCGGTGCTTTTATAATTTTTGACGAAAGTCCGTATTAAAAGCTGAATCAGTGGGAATGCCCCCTTTTTTAGAAAAAGACAGACCTTGTAAGGGTCTGCCTTTTGGTTGGTTATAAGTTCTTGCCTCCCCTGGGAGGGGGCCAAGGAGAAAAATTACGCCCGCACGATGCAGGCATCGCGCTCGGGGCCGACGGAGATATACTTGATCTTGCAGCCGACCAGCTCCTCCAGACGTGTGACATAGTTCTGAGCAGCCTGGGGCAGGTCCTCAAACCTGCGCACGCCGGTGATGTCGCAGTGCCAGCCGGGCACAGTCTCGACAACGGGCTGGGCGTCGTCCAGCGTCTTGCCCATGGGGAAGCGGGTAGTCGTGCTGCCATCGGTCAGCTTGTAGGCGGTGACGATGGGCACTTCCTCCATGTAGTCGAGGACGTCCAGCAGGGTCAGGGCCAGTTCATCGCAGCCCTGGCACTGCACGCCGTAGCGGCTTGCCACAGCGTCGAACGGGCCGACGCGGCGGGGACGGCCCGTGGCGGCGCCGTACTCATGGCCGTGCTCACGCAGCACGTCCTTTTCCGCCTCGGTCATAGCCAGCTCCGTGGTGAAGGGGCCCTCACCGACGCAGGAGGAATAAGCCTTCATAATGCCGATGGAGAGGTTCAGCTTGTGGCCCGGGATGCCCGCACCGATGGGCGCATAGGCGGACACGGTGTTGGAGGAAGACGTGTAAGGATAGATGCCGAAGTCGATGTCACGCAGAGCGCCCAGCTGGGCCTCGAACATGATCTTCTTGCCCTCGCGGTCAGCCTTGTCCAGATAGTCGCCCACATCGCAGATGTAGGGGGCAAACAGCTTGGAATATTTCTCGCACCAGGCCCACATCTCGTCAACGCTGACAGGCTTCTGGCCATAGATCTTCTCCATGGTCAGGTTCTTGGACTCGACGATGGTCTCCAGACGCTTCCTGACACCGGCGTCCATGTGGACGAGGTCGCCCATGCGCAGGGTCTTTTTCATGTACTTGTCGCCGTAGCTGTAGGCGATGCCGCGCTTGGTGGAGCCGAACTGAGCGCCGGTCTTGGACAGGCGCTCCTCCTCAAGGCCGTCCTGTGCGACATGGAACGGCATGGTGATGGTCGCACGGTCAGAGATTTTCAGGTTTTTGGGGCTGATCTCAACACCCTTCTCGGTCAGGGAGGCGATTTCCTTCTCGAGGTGCTCGGGGTCGATGACCATGCCGCCGCCCATAACGCAGACAACGTCGGGGCGCAGAATGCCGGAGGGAATCAGGTTCAGGACGAATTTGCCGCGCTCGGTCTTGACGGTGTGGCCTGCATTGTCGCCGCCCTGATAGCGCGCAACAATGTCATAGTCCTGGCTGAGCAGGTCGACCATGCGGCCCTTGCCCTCGTCGCCCCAGTTGATGCCGGTAATGGAAGTAAGCATACGTTTCTACCTCTTTTGTAAGTAAATAGGCATTTCAGCCTTTTCCGGAATCTCCGGGATCCGCTGCCGTCCTGTATTATACCATATTTGTCAAGAGAATACTATAGCCGTTTTGTACAAGATTCAAATGTTTTCGTTGGCGCAGTTGCAGGGGCAGATCAATGCTTAGAGAACTTCGCATACTCGGCATAGGGGATCTTTGCGCCGTCCGCAGTCTGGACATAGGTGCTGTCAAGCTGCTGTTTGAAGGCCGCGCGCATATCGGCCAGATACTCCTTGCGCAAAGCGTCGCGCTCGGCGGTCTCACGCTCGGTCAGACCGATGGCCTTGGCCTTTTTTGCCAGCGCGTTGATGCGGTCAATTTTGGATTTTTCCATGGTGTATGTCTCCTTGTTGTTTGTCTTTTTGCCATTATACCACATTTTCACAGCAATTTCATTTTACTTTTCCGAAAAATCGTGTATAATAAGAAAGTATGCAATTTTGAAAAAGACAGGAGAATTCCATGAAACTGAAGAATTTCCGCCGTGTGGCAGCCCTTGGCATGGCTGTCGGCATGACTGCTGTGCTTGCGGCCTGCGGCAATACCGCTGACACCGCCGCCTCCTCCGAGGCCGCTGAATCTACCGCCGAGACGGCTGACACCGCCGAGAAGGCCAGCGCTGAGACCGCGGACGCCGAGTACGCCTATCTGGCTGATTTCAGCTTTTCCGATGCGTTTGACGAGAACGGTTATCTCAAGGGCGTGACCGCCACCGATTATGTCACCCTGCCCGACGACTACGCGGACATCACGATCAGCGCCGACCTGGGCCAGGTCAGCGACGACGACATCAATGATTACATTGATTCCAACGTGCTGTCCAACTTTGCGACCACGAATGAGGTCAAGGACCGCGCAGCCGCGGACGGCGATACGGTCAACATTGACTACGTGGGCCGCATCGACGGCGTTGCTTTCGACGGCGGCGACACCAAGGGCAGCGGCGCTGACCTGACTTTGGGCAGCGGCACCTACATTGACAACTTTGAAGATCAGATCGTCGGCCATACCCCCGGCGAGACCTTTGACGTCACGGTCACCTTCCCCGAGGATTACGGCAATGAGGACCTGAACGGCAAGGAAGCCGTCTTTGAGACGACCCTGAACTACATCAAGGAGTCCGTCACCCCCGAGCTGACCGACGACTGGGTCAAGGAAAATCTCGGCGAGAGCATGAGCCTGAACAGCGTCGATGAGCTGAAAGCCTTCGTCAAGTCCACGATGCTCTATGACAACCAGGCCAGTGACGTTTACACCGCCGTGCATGACAAGGCCAGCTACGCGGACGAGCTGCCGCAGACCGCGCTGGACTACTACCGCGATGTGCTGCTGTACCGCATTTACACCAACGCCCAGAAATACGGCACCGACATGAACACCCTGCTTTCCTCCGGCATGATGGGCAGCAGCTATGACAGCGTGGATGCCTATCTGGCAGATGCCAACGACAGCATCAAGTCCATCACCCAGCAGGCCCTGCTGATGCAGGCCGTGGCCGAGAAAACGGGCTTCAAGTGCGACACCGCCACCATGAACGCTGACTTTGGCCGCTACTACGGCACCACCGACCCGAGCCAGTATGTCTCCGCCTACGGTGAGAACTACATCAAGATGAACGTTCTGCAGAGCGACGTCATGCAGAACCTGATCGACAACGTCAAGTACGAATAAGCGGTAAGCGCCGCCGCACTCCCGGTTTTGCACCGGGAGTGCTTTTTTGTTGCTTTTTGCGGGGGAAACCTTTATAATAAAGGTATTCTGAACAAGGAGTCCTTCCCTATGCCTCTTATCATCCCGAAAGACCTGCCCGCTTACGAGGAATTGCAGCAGGAAAATGTATTTGTCATGCACCAGGAGCGCGCGATGAGCCAGCATATCCGCCCGCTGCGCATCCTGATTTTAAACCTGATGCCAACCAAGATCGTGACCGAGACCCAGCTGGCCCGCCTGCTGGCAAACAGCCCTTTGCAGGTGCAGGTCACCTTTTTGCAGACGGCGACCCACAGCACGACCCACACCGCGCCCGAGCACATGAAGGCGTTCTACAAGACGTTTGACGAGATCAAAAACGAGCGCTTTGACGGCATGATCATCACCGGCGCGCCGATTGAGGACCTGGACTACGAGGACGTTGACTACTGGGACGAGCTCTGCCGCATCATGGACTACACCAAGGAGAACGTCTACTCCACCATCCACCTGTGCTGGGGTGCGCTGGCGGGGCTGTACTACCACTTCGGCATCCCCAAGGTGCATCTGGACAAGAAGATGTTCGGCGTGTTTGAGCATCGTGTGACACGCCCCTCCAACCCGCTGGTGCGCGGCTTCGACGAGGTATTCTACGCCCCGCACAGCCGCTGGGCCGGGCTGGACCGCGCCGCCATCGACGCCTGCGGCGACCTGCGCATTCTGGCCGAGAGCGACACTGCCGGGCCGATGCTGCTTTCCACCGAGTCCGGGCGGCAGATCTTTGTCATCGGCCACCCCGAGTACGACAAATATACGCTGGACAGGGAGTATAAGCGCGATGTGAAGGCCGGCAAGCCCATCAACATCCCGTGCAACTACTACCCCGACGACGATCCGAGCCGCGACCCGCTGTTCCGCTGGCGCGCCCACGGGTATCTGCTGTACACGAACTGGCTGAACTACTACGTGTATCAGGACACGCCGTATGATCTGAGCCGTCTGGAAGCGTTGGAGAAGTAACAGCCCATTTGTAGGGGCGGATGCCTGCATCTGCCCCCTACAGGTTCCCCGTTAGTAGAATTTTGTCTCAAGGAGCTTACTATGCCCAAAATCAGTGCCTGCATTGTGGCGTACTGTGATTATGACGAGGTCTGCGCCGCGGTGCGCAGCATCCTGCACTATACCCCTGCCCCGGATCTTGCCCTGTATGTCGTGGACAACGGCAGTCCCGACGGCTGCGGCAGGCAGCTGGCAGAGACGGATTTCGGCGACAGCCGCGTGACTGTGCTGCCGCTGGAAAAAAATATCGGCTTCGGCAAGGGCCACAACTATGTGCTGGATCGTCTGACCAGCGACGTACACTTTATTCTGAACCCGGACATCCTGCTGACCGGCGACGTGCTGGAGGACATGGCCGCGTGGCTGCTGGCCCGGCCCGGGGCCGCCATGGCAACGCCCCAGCTGCGTTACCCGGACGGCAAGCTGCAGCACCTGCCGCGCCGCAAGCCGACGCCCTGGCTGCTGCTGGCGCGGCAGCTGGCCCCGAAGCTCGGCGGCTGTTTTAAGAAGGCCGACGACCACTACACGATGCAGGATGAGGATCTGACCGTGCCCCGCCGCATCGAGTTCTGCACCGGCAGCTTTATGGCCGTGCGCACCGATGTGTTCAAGGAAATCGGCGGGTTTGACCCCGGGTATTTCATGTATGTGGAGGACGCCGACCTGACCCAGAAGGTGCTGCAGAAGGGCACCGTCTGGCTGGCTCCGCAGTTTTCCGCCATTCATGCGTGGCACCGCGCCCCCATGCGCGACGCAGGCAAGTTCAAGATGCAGCTTGTCAGCATGGGCCGGTATTTCAAAAAGTGGGGCTGTGGGAAAGGGACGGTATGACCCTGCCGACATTTCGGAACTTGTAGGGACAGATGCTCACCATCGGCCCCTACAACGCAAGAGCAGCGCAAAAGCAGCGTAAGAACAGCTCCGGTTGTTTCTCTTGACAAACCCGCGTTCCTATGCTACAGTAAGAATATCGCAAGGCCGCTGACCGACGGGATATTGTGGGGCTTACCACAGGGGACGCGGCGTTATCACTTGCCTTTTAAGCCGACCGTCTGGGCTGCATACACTGGAGTATGGTGTGTGCAGCCCTTTATTGTTTTTACAAAAACGGAGGAATCGTACAATGTTGAGTGACATCGAAATCGCCCAGGCCGCCAAAATGCAGCCCATCACCGAAATCGCCGCCAATCTGGGCCTGCAGGGCGAGGACGTCATCCCCTACGGCCACTACAAGGCCAAGCTGAACCACAAGCTGGCCAAGGCTGACAAGCCCGAGGGCAAGCTGATCTTAGTCACCGCCATCAGCCCCACGCCCGCGGGCGAAGGCAAGACCACGACGAGCGTCGGTCTGGCGGACGCCATGAACGCGCTGGGCAAAAAAACGATGCTCTGCCTGCGTGAGCCGTCGCTCGGCCCCGTGTTCGGCATCAAGGGCGGCGCTGCCGGCGGCGGCTATGCTCAGGTCGTGCCGATGGAGGACATCAACCTGCACTTTACCGGCGACATCCACGCCATCGGCGCGGCCAACAACCTGCTGGCTGCCATGATCGACAACTCGATCCAGCAGGGCAACCCGCTGAACATTGACCCCCGCCGCATCACCTGGAAGCGCTGCATGGACATGAATGACCGCCAGCTGCGGTTCATCGTGGACGGCCTCGGCGGCAAGGTCAACGGCACCCCGCGTGAGGACGGCTTTGACATCACCGTTGCCAGCGAGGTCATGGCGGTGTTCTGCCTGGCCACCGATCTGGAGGACTTAAAGGCCCGTCTGTCCCGCATCGTCTGCGCCTACACCTACGACGGCCAGCCCGTCACCGCCGGGCAGATCGGCGCGGCGGGCGCGATGACCGCACTTTTGAAGGATGCGCTCGACCCGAACCTTGTCCAGACGCTGGAGCACAACCCCGCCATCATCCACGGCGGTCCGTTTGCCAACATTGCCCACGGCTGCAACAGTGCCATTGCCACCAGACTGAGCCTCAAGCTGGCCGACTACGTTGTGACCGAGGCCGGCTTCGGCGCGGATCTGGGCGCGGAGAAGTTCCTTGACATCAAGTGCCGCTATGCCGGGCTGCACCCCGCCGCCGTTGTGCTGGTGGCCACGGTGCGCGCACTCAAGTCCCACGGCGGCGTGGCCAAGCCCGATTTGGGCAAGCCCAACGCCGGGGCCGTGCGTGCGGGCAGCGTGAACCTGGCCCGCCACATTGAGAACCTGCAGGGCTTTGGTCTGCCGGTCTGCGTTGCCATCAACGCCTTCCCCACCGACAC
>OKSA01004016.1_pt1 | contig 10223 bp, 8 predicted proteins | sample 1601181 | NCBI WGS metagenome assembly OKSA01 (sample SAMEA3541538, study PRJEB24748) | human gut metagenome | biome: human gut; feature: human-associated habitat; material: faeces | place: China | collected 2012 | reverse complement strand
CCTTCTATCAATTCATGAAGCACTGTTTTTTCAAGGTATCCTTCCTGATATTCCCGTTCGATTTGCTGATGCTTGAAGATATTCAGAATAATGTTTCTGGTCATTATAAAGAGGTAGTTATCTAATTCATTTTCATTGTCAAGCCATATTTCCGGTTGTAACCAAAGCTTACAGAAAATATCTTGAGCAACATCTTCAGCATCAACTTCCGACTTAAGTAACAGCTGGGCATAATTCTTTACTTTCGGAAAATTAGAAATAAAAAAACGCTGAAACTTCAGCTCAATTTGGTTAACATTATTTTCCATATCCGCTAAGATTATTATCGATTACAAGTATAAAAGTAGACATTCTCAAAGATTAGAACATAATAAAGATATATTATTAATACTTGTTTGCATATATTTATAATTATTCCGTATATAAAACAAAAACACATAAATGTTGACAATACCAAATAACCATATTATCATACCAAAAGAGAATAGAGTGATAGGATGTATAAGAAATTGACTTTGTATCTAAAAAGAGATAAAATAAAGGATCAACAATAAAAAGGGGAGTAAAAGAGAAAAACTGCAAAAAGAAAAAGCTCTGATAATCAGAGCTTTCATTTGTTTTTAAGTGGAGCTGGAGGGAATCGAACCCTCGTCCAAACGAGGAAATCATAAGCTTTCTACATGCTTATCTTTGCCTAAATTTTCGTGCAGCGGCAGAACCAAAGCCATCAACCGTTGCCTTATCCTCTAAATTTTCACCCGCGCCACGAGGCTGACACGAACTATCCCCGATTTGACTGCACCACTTTATCGGAATGCTTCGGAGCAACAGCTTCCGAGTGATGTCACGTCCCAGCACCTGGTGCCGGGATTAAGCTTCAATCTACTATACTTCGATTAAGCAGCGAGAGCGTAACGAGTTTCGCCAGATAAAATTTTGAGGACTGAGATTAAAGTGCAAATCAACGACGCACTGCATGCTTACTTACCATTTCTGCCCGCTGTCAAATCCAGTCAACCCCATGACTTTGTAACGGTCTGAAATTTAAAAGATTGCGTAACTCATTGCTAAGTAGGGAGGGTGAAAAAGGGATAAATGCTACTTTATTTTTCATCCTCTACCGCTTTCTTTGGCCCAAAGATACATATTCTTTTATTAGCAATCACCATATATTTACAAATATTAGCTAATACTGACTTTTCGTGATAAAAACAATAATCTTCCATACATAGAATATGTGCACCCCATTGTCATCAATGTTCAAACAGCTACCAAAGCCAGTATCCGTTGACGGAATTACCCCCTGCAAGAGGGAATATCTATCTTCTGTAATGGATATTTGCACAAAAGAGATGGGAAGTTAACGGAAAAAGTCTCTGAAGTTAACTGAAAAACCGGAAAGAATTAAGGAAGCAATCTATCCCAAACTTTGGTTTTTCCATACCCAACCTTGGGATGTCTAAACCAAGGTTGGGTTTAGACATCCCAAGGTTGAAAAGAAAGTTCTTCCGTACAAGCAACAATTCCGCCAACAGATTCCTATTATATAAATACACCCTCGTTTAACAGATGTAGCCGTAATACTTGTATACACCGCGATTGCATCTACTTTTCAGGTTATTATAGTGTTCTTTCTTTTTAAAAGTGAATGATATGTTTCGTCTAATAATGATTTGAATTCCCCGGTAGCGTCTTGGAGGATATTTTTAGTAAGAGGAAGACCCTTCGGACAATAAAAGCCGATACTTCGGACTATTTTATCCCTTTATTTCACACATTAGCCGTATTTTTGTCAACAAAAGAAACAATAATAACCAAGAGATTTTTAGAACATATCATGAAGAACCTTATTGCCCTAACCCTGCTGCTTGGAGGAAGCACACTGCTCTGCGCACAAAAGCCTGCCAAAACACCGGCAACCTACAAGCCGGTGAAAAGTGAAATGTACCGCAAAGGTTGGATAGACTTCAACAAAAACGGAGTGAAAGACGTGTACGAAGACCCCTCCGCCCCGCTCGAAGCACGCATCGAAAACCTGCTGCAACAGATGACGCTGGACGAAAAGACCTGCCAAATGGTCACCCTCTACGGCTACAAACGCGTACTGAAAGACGACCTCCCCACCCCCGAATGGAAAGAGCTGCTCTGGAAAGACGGTATCGGCGCCATCGACGAACACCTGAACGGCTTCCAGCAATGGGGGCTGCCTCCCTCGGACAATGCCTACGTCTGGCCCGCCTCGCGCCACGCCTGGGCACTGAACGAGGTGCAACGGTTCTTTGTGGAAGATACCCGTCTCGGCATCCCCGTAGACTTTACCAACGAAGGCATACGCGGCGTGGAAAGCTACCGCGCCACCAACTTCCCCACCCAACTGGGACTGGGACATACCTGGAACCGTGAACTGATTCGCCAAGTAGGACTCATCACCGGACGCGAAGCCCGCATGCTGGGCTACACCAACGTCTACGCCCCCATCCTCGACGTAGGACGCGACCAGCGCTGGGGACGCTACGAAGAAGTTTACGGCGAATCTCCCTACCTCGTAGCCGAACTGGGCATCGAAATGGTGCGCGGCTTGCAGCACAACCACCAAGTGGCCGCCACCGGCAAGCACTTTGCCGCTTACAGTAACAACAAAGGCGCCCGCGAAGGCATGGCACGCGTGGACCCGCAAATGTCGCCGCGCGAAGTGGAAAACATACACATCTACCCCTTCAAACGCGTCATCCGGGAAGCTGGCATGCTGGGCGTAATGAGTTCGTACAACGATTACGACGGCATCCCCGTGCAGGGCAGCTACTACTGGCTCACCACCCGCCTGCGTGGCGAAATGGGATTCCGTGGCTACGTCGTATCCGACAGTGACGCCGTAGAATACCTCTACACCAAGCACGGCACCGCCAAAGACATGAAAGAAGCCGTCCGCCAAAGCGTGGAAGCCGGACTGAACGTACGCTGCACCTTCCGCTCGCCCGACTACTTCGTCCTTCCCCTCCGCGAACTGGTGAAGGAAGGCGGACTGAGCGAAGAAGTCATCAACGACCGCGTGCGCGACATCCTTCGGGTAAAGTTCCTCATCGGTCTGTTCGATGCCCCCTACCAGACAGACCTTGCCGATGCCGACCGTGAAGTGGAAAAAGAAGAGAACGAAGCCATTGCCTTGCAGGCATCCCGCGAGTCCGTCGTTCTGCTGAAGAATGCCGATGAGCTGTTGCCCTTAGACATCAACTCCACCAAGAAGATTGCCGTCTGTGGTCCCAATGCCAATGAAGAAGGCTACGCGCTGACCCATTACGGCCCCCTTGCCGTAGAGGTGACCACTGTACTGGAAGGCATTCAAGAAAAGACAAAAGGCAAGGCAGAGGTGCTCTACACCAAAGGCTGCGACCTAGTGGATGCCCACTGGCCCGAAAGTGAAATCATAGACTATCCTCTGACCGACGACGAGCAAGCCGAGATAGACAAAGCCGTAGAAAATGCCCGCCAAGCTGATGTTGCCGTCGTAGTATTGGGCGGCGGACAACGCACCTGCGGCGAAAACAAATCGCGCACCAGCCTCGACCTGCCCGGCCGGCAGTTGCAACTGCTTCAAGCCATACAAGCCACGGGCAAGCCCGTCGTACTGATACTCATCAACGGACGCCCGCTCTCCATCAACTGGGCAGACAAGTTCGTCCCCGCCATCCTCGAAGCCTGGTATCCCGGCTCCAAAGGCGGAACGGCCCTGGCCGACATCCTCTTCGGCGACTACAACCCCGGTGGAAAGCTGACGGTGACCTTCCCCAAGACCGTAGGGCAAATCCCCTTCAACTTCCCCTGCAAACCTTCTTCACAGATAGACGGCGGTAAGAATCCGGGACCTACGGGCAACATGTCACGCATCAACGGAGCACTGTACCCCTTCGGTTACGGCTTGAGCTACACCACCTTCGAGTACTCCGACCTCGACATCACCCCCCGAGTCATCACCCCGAACGAGTCTGCCACCGTCCGCCTGAAGGTGACCAACACCGGCAAATGCGCCGGAGATGAAGTAGTGCAACTCTATATCCGCGACGTACTGAGCAGCATCACCACCTACGAAAAGAACCTTGCAGGTTTCCAGCGCATCCACCTCGAACCGGGCGAAGCCCAGGAGCTGTCCTTCACCATCGACCGCAAGCACCTGGAGCTTCTGGACGCCGACATGAAATGGGTGGTGGAACCCGGCGACTTCGTGCTCATGGCCGGCGCCTCTTCCGAAGACATCCGTTTGAACGGAACGCTGACCGTAGAAGCCTACCAGACCCGTGCCAAAGCCATTGAAGCCCAAAAACCAGCAAAGCGCGTGAGCGCCAGCACCAACCCAGAGGATGTCGAAAACGTGCTCGACGAAAAAATCAATACCGCATGGCAAGGAAATAAGGGAGATTATATTACCTTTGCCTTGAAGAACGGAGCCAAGGTAGATAAAGTTGCCATTGCCTTTACACGTGACAACAACCTGCCGGCAACCTTCGAAATCCAGCTCTCGGGCGGTGGCGGACAGTTCCTCACCGTATATTCGGGCACCGTCAGCGAATACGGCAAACTGATTTCCTATCCGTTCAAAGGCACTACCGCCAGCGACCTCCGCATCGTGCTGAACGATGACCGCGTCAGTATTGCCGAAGTTAAATTTTAATGTGCTAATGTGCCAATATGCTAATGTACCAATGACCATGCAGCATATACAGCGCAGCCAATTAGCACATTAGCATATTGGCACATTAACACATTAAATTAATGAAAACACTTCTTTTCTGTATGCTCGGATTAGGTTTGACAGCATGTGGCTCTTCTCCAAAGGGCACTAACGGTGACCAGGACGAACTCGCCATGCTAATAGGTACTTACACGAATGGCTCAAGCAAGGGTATCTATACCTTCCGCTTTAATCAGGAGACGGGAACAGCCGTTCCGCTCAGTTCAGCGGCATTGCCCAATCCCTCCTACCTCGTCCCCTCGGAAGATGGCGAATTTGTCTATGCCGTCAGTGAAATGAACGACAGCACAGCAGCCCTCAGCTCCCTTGCCTTCGACCGGGAAACGGGAGAACTGCGCCTGCTGAACACCGTTCCCACCTTCGGCGCCGACCCCTGCTACGTGGCCACCAATGGCCGGGAAGTGTTGACAGCCAACTACAGCGGTGGAACCATGTCCGTTTTTCCTTTACAGAAAGACGGCACTTTGGCTCCTGCAGACACGCTCTTTCAAGGCTCTGCCACCGGTCCCGACGCCATACGGCAAGCCACTCCCCACATCCATTGCACGGTCTTTTCACCGGACGGAAAGTATATCTTCGCCACCGACTTCAGTGCCGACCGCATCCTGCGCTTTGTGATGCACCCCGACGACCCTATTCCTCATGCTTCTCTGGAAGCCGTTGACATTGAAGCGGATTCCGGCCCGCGCCATCTGACATTCAGCCCTAACGGGAAGTTTGCCTATCTCATCACCGAACTGTCCGGTAAGGTCATTGCCTTCAGTTACGACGACGGCTGCCTGGAACAGATACAGACTATCACAGCCGACACCGTAGCCGCCCGTGGAAGTGCAGACATCCACCTCAGTCCGGATGGGAAATACCTCTACGCCAGCAACCGTCTGAAAGAAGACGGCATCGCCATCTTTGCCGTGAATCCCGAAAATGGGACCTTGGCAAAGGTAGGTTATCAGCCCACCGGCATCCATCCCCGCAACTTCAACATCACGCCCAACGGTAAATACTTGCTTGCCGCCTGCCGCGACAGCAATGTCATTCAGGTATACAAACGAAACGAAGTTACCGGACTCTTGGAAGATACTCATCAGGACATTGTAGTCGACATGCCGGTTTGCGTACAGTTCGTCAGCTCTGTTAATAATTTATAAAGCAATATTTAGCAAAGATAACTTCATTAACTTTGTCCCTTAGCTAAATCAGTCTAAACGAATGTACATTATGAAGAAGAATATATTGATGCTCTCAGCTCTGTTCTTGTCTACCACTGCCCTGGCGCAAACAGACGTAACCACCGGTGTGATGCGTGGCAAAGACTACGGAGTGACCTATATGTTACCCAAAACAGAAATAGAAATCGTATTGCAAGCCACCAAGCATACCTACACTCCCGGAGAATTTTGCAGATATGCCGACCGCTATCTGCGTCTCAACAACGTGTCTGCCGAACCCGAGGAGTTCTGGACACTGGATAAGATAGAAACCCGCATAGCCGGTGTACCGGATAAGGACAACGTCTATTTCGTGAAGATGAAAGACAAGACCGTAGCACCCCTTATGGAGCTTACCGAAGACGGAATTGTCCGCTCCATCAACATTCCGTTCAGCGGCAAGCCTGCTGCCAAGACGCCCGAAGCCAAAGCCACCGAAAGCAGCATTGACCCACGCAGTTTTCTGACGGAAGAAATACTGATGTCCAACTCCAGTGCCAAGATGGCCGAGCTGGTGGCCAAGGAAATATACAGCATCCGCGAAAGCAAGAATGCCCTCCTGCGCGGCGAAGCAGACAATATGCCCAAGGACGGCGCCCAACTCAAGCTGATGCTTGACAATCTGAACCAGCAGGAAACGGCTATGACGGAAATGTTCTCGGGCAAAATAAAGAAAGAACCCAAGACATTCACCATCCGGCTGACGCCTAAAGAGATGAAAGATGAGGTGGCTTTCCGTTTTTCCCGAAAGCTGGGAGTGGTGGCCAATAATGACCTTGCCGGTGAACCGTATTATATCAGCGTCACCGACCTCAAAAGTCCCGATGTATCTGCCACCGAGGAAGGCAAAAAGAAAGTGGACGGTGTAGCCTATAACCTTCCGGGCAAGGCACAAGTGACATTGATGTATAACAATAAGAAATTGTTTGACGACCAACTTCCCATTACCCAATTCGGCACCGTAGAATACCTCGCACCGGTACTGTTCAACAAGAATTCTACCATCAAAGTGCTGTTTGATACGGCAACGGGAGGATTGATAAAAGTGGATAGGGAATAAAGGAATTCTAATTCCGGATTGTCAACTGGATAAATCCATCCTTACGCAACTGCATTACGTAGGCGGTGACCCGGGGAATATAATTCTCTTCCTCCCCAAAGTGCCTGGCAAGTAGAGAGATGATTTCGCGCACGGTACGATGTCCATCTATCAGATTCCAGACAGCTGTACCGTGTTCTTCCAGCCTCACATGGATGTCAGGAGACATCCCCTTCGGCAATAAAAAACGACGCATCCATTCGTATTTAAACCGTGGGTAGGCGAGTACGGCGCACTCACCTTCCCATTCGGTTGTTATATGTCCACAGCGGACCGGAACAGCGTCCAACAGACTTACTTTTCCTTCGGGTATTTCCATCATACGGTATCCGCTTTTCCTATTATTTCTGAATATTAGGCTCTTCCAGCTTATAACCATACTTCTTGTCTGCCTTCTTCAGCAGTAGAGCCACTATAAGGGACAAGCAGGCAATACTGGTAAAAATGCACATAGGCACCGTATAGTCATACATATTCGTTCCATCTGGTTTCTTGCCGGATATACAATAGGCATCAAGCACCCACCCTATCAATGTAGGAATACCCCAAAGACCGATATTCTGGATAAAGAAAATCAATGCGTATGCCGTACCCAACTGGCTTACCGGGAATATCTTGGCCACAGCCGGCCACATGGCAGAAGGTACCAGCGAGAAAGCGATACCCAAAATTATCATCAGCACAATAGCTACCAGCCAATAGTTTATATCGGGAATAGCATAAATGAAATGCACACATATCAGCATGGCCGAGCCCAGCAGCATGATAGATGCGGACTTGCCCCGCTTGTCAATGAAACCACCAAAGACCGGAGTCAGAATCAGCGCTCCCAATGCCGGAAGTCCGGCAAATGTACCGGCCACATTCTCATTGATACCGTATTTGATAATCATCAACTCGGAAGCAAACTTCTGGAATGGGAATACACAAGAGTAGAACAATACACACAGCAATGCTATCAGCCAGAAACCGGGATTGACCAGAATATTCTTCACATCCTTAAAAGAGAACTTCTCTTCCTCATCTTCCGTACCGGCAGCAATGGCAGCAGCTTCCATCTGTTTGTCCAGCTTCTTGTCCATCACTGCAAAGATGAAGAAAGCAATCATACCGCCCAACAACAGAACCAAACCCAACAACACCGGTGTGGAAATACCGAAAGCACGGGCCAAAGGAATGGCTACGGCATAACCGGCTTGCGAACCGATACGTGCTAAAGCGACTTGTACCCCCATAGCCGTGGCAAGCTCTTTCCCCTTAAACCACTTGGCTATGATTTTGGAAACTGTAATACCGGCGACCTCCGCTCCTACTCCAAAAATGGAATAACCGGCAAAAGCAACAAACACACCCGTTTTATAGCCAAATATTTCATTGATTCCGAATAAAGTCGCGTCGGCACCGGCAAGTCCCGTCATTGCATAGTATTCAAGTGCTGTACCACCTACCATCAGGATAGTTGCCAGCTTTCCGGTGAAACGGATACCAAAGCGGTCGAGGATTAATCCTCCCCAAATCAACATCAGGAAAAAAACATTCAGAAAACTATAACCACCGGTAAAGAATCCGAAATCGGTACTCGACCAAGCCAAGTCCGTTTCCAACATTGTCTTCAACGGTGCTACCACGTCGTTTACATAATAAGCTGCCATCATCGTAAAGGCAACAATCACCAATGCCCCCCAACGGGTAGCCTTGGAATCATTCAATTTAAGTTTGAGTTGTTCTGTCATTGTACTATTTGGATTTCAATTTATTAATCAGATTGCATAAATTGCTGACAAAGGTAAATAAATACTTCATCAAAACGAAAAAAGGCTGACACCTTTTCAGTATCAACCTTTCTCTTATTTTTCCAAGCGGGAGTCATCCGCAATATCCTTATCTTATTCTGCTGCAGGGGCTTCTGCTGCAGGAGCAGGAGCTTCAGCCGGAGTTGTAGCTGCAGGGGCCTCCGATTGCGGAGCTTCTGTACCTACGGGCATGTTATAAGGATTAGTTTTTTCTTCTTGTTGCGCCTGTTCCAGAATCACATCACCGCCCTTGCCTGTGGAAGAAGGAATAGTGTAAGCAGAAACAATACTGAAGACTACCATGACAGCTGCCAGAGTCCAGGTTGCTTTTTCCAAAAAGTCCGTAGTCTTGCGCACACCCATAATTTGGTTGGATGATGAAAAGCCTGATGCCAGACCACCTCCTTTAGAATTTTGAATCAATACAATGAAGCACATCAGCACAGATGCAATCAGCATTAAGATAACTAATAATAAATACATTTTGTTATTTTGATTTAGCGTTAATAATCAATTTCTCCAAAAATCTGATTTGGTCCGAGATGTGTTCTGCGAACTCACGTTCCGTCATGGGTTCGGGAAGGTTAAGCGGTTCTTTCAAACGGATGTCGGACGGGATGGTCTGATCGATCAGTTCGTCAACCGACTTGACGCCGATGGCTTGCAGCATGGAAGGAATGTCTTCTGCCGAGATACCAACGTGGCGGTTTACAAATTTATTTGTGTCCATAATATTGTGATTTATGATTTATGAAGCACAAGTTGTGAAGCATAATTCATAAATTATAAATTAAAACTCTTCCCCTTTCTTCCGCCAATTGTAATAGCCCACAATGGCTAGTGTCGCATAGCAAAAATAGAGTAGCATCGTCGGATACAAGCCCCGAAGGTAATAAAGATATACGGAAACGAGGTTTACGATTACCCAAAAAATCCAATGCTCGATAATTCGCCTTGCCAGCATCCAAGTAGCGACAATGCCTACCGACGTGGTGAACGCATCGCCTACGGGGATGGGAGAGTCCGTGAATTGATGAAGGAGATACCATAAGATGGCGAATACAACGGCCAATGTTCCGATAATCCCCACGAAAAGCGGAAGGCTCAGATGGGTGTATAGGATACGGTCGGAGGGAAGACTGTCGTTTTCCGTGTGTATCTCATGTTTCTTCCGGGTCCATTGATAGAAACCGTATAAGCGCCGATATGCTGCGTGATACCGCCCGCTTCGCCGGCGATTACGTTCGCCTTGCGGATGTTATCCAACAACGACGTTTTACCGTGGTCGACGTGCCCCATCACCGTAACGATCGGCGGCCGCGGAACGGCGTGATTTCGGTATCGACAGCCTGTACATTCACCAGAGCATTTCCCCC
>OKSA01004014.1_pt1 | contig 10226 bp, 18 predicted proteins | sample 1601181 | NCBI WGS metagenome assembly OKSA01 (sample SAMEA3541538, study PRJEB24748) | human gut metagenome | biome: human gut; feature: human-associated habitat; material: faeces | place: China | collected 2012 | reverse complement strand
GTAAGGCTGTTTGCCCCACTGGGGGGTGCAATTTTTTAAATTTTATCAGGGTATGGTTTGAATGAATCTGCAAAGAAAGGATTCCAAGCGAAAAGATTTGGGATTAAGAGAATTACAACAGTTATTGTGCCATATTTTTTGCGAAATCGAGAACGTCTGGCAAGACAAAGATCTGTTGTACACGTTATGGAAATGTAATGTGCAGTCGTGGATCAGTAATCCCGCTTTGGATCGATCAGATTAAGAATGGTAATCCGATTACGCTGACAGAGCCAACTATGACACGGTTCATTATGAGTCTAGAAGAGGCAGTAGACCTCGTATTATTTGCATTTGAGCATGGAGAGAACGGAGATCTTCTGATCCAGAAAGCACCGGCTTGTACGATTCAGACACAGGCAGAAGCTGTATGTGAATTGTTTGGCGGTAAGAAGGAAGAGATTAAGGTGATTGGTATCCACCATGGAGAGAAGATGTATGAGACTCTGCTGACGAATGAAGAGTGTGCGAAAGCAGTTGATATGGGAGATTTCTACCGTGTACCGGCGGATAACCGTGGACTGAATTATGACAAGTATTTCAAAGACGGCGATGAGAAGAGAAATACGCTGACAGAGTTTAATTCGAATAATACAAAGCAGCTGAATCTGGAAGAGACGAAGGCGAAGATTGCGTCGCTTGCGTATATTCAGGAAGAGTTGGCGAAGATGGAGAATTAATGTATATAGATAAATGGCTTTACTAAATGATATTCTGATGTTATACTGAAAATACTTGGTAATCAGGTAGAAGATAAGGCAATAGTAATATGAAAGATGATATTATATCTGCGAGGATGAATGATTCGAAATATCAGGAAGTTGAAGATTATTTAAAAAAGATAGCTTTAGATTTTGATTCTGTCCAGATTGATAAAGAAAAATTGTCGGGCATGCCGGCAATAAAAGGGACAAGGATACCAGTAAGCTTGATTGTTGCATGTTTTAAAGACGAGATGACTATTGCTGAGATATGCACAGAATATCATATAATGGAAGAAGACGTGGTAAACGCAACGGAATATATAATTGATATTTTGGATACACCATATGATTCCTGGCTGGACACATAATATTATTAATCTGAGTGATACGGAAAATCTTGTTACTGTGATGACCTGCAATGAAGTATTTAATCCAGAAAAGCCGGATACATTTTTTGAGCCGGTATAGAGGGTAGAAGGAGCAAATAGTTTTTATAATGAGAATACTACAAGTAGTAAACGACATGCATCGTGCCGGCTTAGAGACGATGCTTATGAATTATTATAGGAATATAGATAGAACGAAGATACAATTTGATTTTCTGACCCATCGTCCATATAAGAGTGATTACGACGATGAGATTCTGTCTCTTGGAGGCAGGATGTATTATGCACCAAGGCTTTATCCACAGAATTACATACAGTATTTTAGATGGATGGATAAGTTTTTTGAAGAACATCTGGAGTACCAGATTATGCACTCGCATATAGATTCCATGAGCTATCTGCCACTCCTGGCGGCTAAGAGAGCGAATGTACCGGTGAGAATTGCACACAGTCATAATACATCCATAGACCGGGATCTGAAATATCCGTTAAAGCAGTTATTCCGGACACGGATTACCAAAGTAGCGAATGAGTATTGTGCATGCGGGGAAGAAGCCGGGAAGTTCCTGTTTGGCAATCGTGATTTCAAAGTTATTCCAAATGCAATAGAGACGGAACGGTTTATATATAAGGAAGAGGTCCGAAAGAGGGTAAGAAAAGAGCTGCGCTTTACTGATGAATTCGTAGTAGGTCATGTGGGACGCCTTTCTTATCAGAAGAATCATGAATTTCTACTTGAAATTTTTGCACAGTTATATACAATATATTCGGGTGCCAGATTATTACTCGTAGGTATCGGAGAAAAGGAACAGGAACTTCGGAATAAAGTACAGAAGTTGGGATTAGAGGATGTAGTGATCTTCCTTGGCAATCGTAATGACGTGAATGAACTCTATCAGGCGATGGATGTGTTCGTGATGCCATCTTTCTTTGAGGGAATCCCTGTGACGGGGATAGAAGCACAGTTCTCTGGATTAACCTGTGTGTTTTCAGACCGTGTCCCACAAGAAGTGGATTTCTCGGGGAATTGTGAATTCCTTTCATTAAAGACAGATGCGAAATCCTGGGCACAGAGAATATGGCAAGAATACGGAAGCAATAAACGGTCAGAGAAAAGCCGGAGTGTGCAGGGAAGTAATTATAATATTCAGAATGCACATGGAATTCTGGAGGATTATTATAAGACATTAGGGAGTCAGATATAATGAAACAATGTTCAAAGTCAGAGAATGTTTTGATTATAGACAGTGATTATGAGGAAGCAGATGGATTCATAAAAGGTGTCAGAGAAGTAACCGGAGAAGAATGGCAGGTTGCTCTGCATGAGAATAACAAGATATATGGCTGGCGAAGATATGTCAGATTTTTTACGGTTGCACTTCAGACGGTTCTGTCAGGCAAAAAGTACGAAGGGAAGACGGTATTGTGCTGGCAGCAGTTTTATGGAATTGCAATTGCATTCTTTCAGCGTATGTTTCATATGAAAAAGAGATACAAACTTGTAATCATGACTTTCATATATAAGGAAAAGAGAGGACTTGCCGGAAAGCTTTTTTATAGATTCGTAAGATATGCAGTTACTTCCAGATATGTAGATAAGATTATACTGACTACACAGAGTGAAAAACCTATGTATCAGGAAATCTTTGGAGTTGAAGATGATTTGTTTGATTTCGCAAGATGTGGTGCGATTGCATATGAACCGGAGATATATGACGATGAACAATTAAGGGAAAAGAATTATATATTTTCTACAGGAAGAAGCAACAGGGATTATGTTTTTTTGATAGATTGCATTCAGAATACATCATATCAGTTGGTGATTGCCTGTGATACGCTAAAGACAAGGTCTGGAGATAATATACAGATTTTGGACAATGTATTTGGCGACGATATGCTTCGGTATATGAGGAATGCACGGGCGGTTGTGATTACACTGGCTGATGATACAATTGCTTCCGGTCAGTTAGTTCTATTGCATGCAATGAACATGGGAGTACCGGTGATCATTACCCGTTCGCATGGTGTGACGGATGACTATGTAACAGATCATTATAATGGACTGGTGATTGATAAGACGAAGGAAAGTCTGTTGAAGGCACTGGATATCATTTTTGATGACGATAAGCTGCATGATAGATTGAGTGCAAATGGACAAAAAGAATTTGAAAAGAATTATACATATTATGCGATGGGTAAGACCATAGGCGGTATATTAAAGGATATGTAGAGTTTAGGGAGAAGTAGATGGAGAAGAGTTTAATAAGTGTAATTGTTCCGATATATAATGTAAGCAGATATCTGGATCGCTGCATGGAGTCTTTATTGCATCAGACCTATAAGAATATCGAGATTATCATGGTGGATGATGGCTCTCCGGATGATTGTGGGAAAAAATGTGACAGGTATGCTGCGGAAGAACCAAGGATTAAGGTTATCCACAAGAAAAATGCAGGTCTTGGGATGGCAAGAAATTCAGGATTAGAGATTGCTGAAGGTGAATACGTCATGTTTATTGATTCTGACGATTATACAGATGTCAGGATGATTGAACGGTTATATCATAGATTGACAGAAGAAGGAGCAGATACTTGCTTCTGCAGATACTATGATACGTCTTCAGAGGGAAAGGATGAGTTAGCCAGAGAGACATATCTGAAACAGTCGTATTGTGGTGATGAGACGAAGAAGGTCCTGTTAGGTATGATAGGTTCACTTCCAGAGCAGGCAGGAGACGTGGAGATTGGTATGTCTGTGTGGAAAGGATTATATTCTTTGGATATAATCAGAGACAATGGGATTCTGTTTCCGTCGGAAAGGGAATATATATCAGAGGACATTATATTTCATATGCAGTATCTCGTTAAAGCAAAGCATATTGTAATAGAAGGCACAGCAAATTATCATTATTGCGATAATGGGGCTTCATTAACGAAAAGTTATAAAGCAGACCGTTTTCAAATGGAAAAAGTTCTGCTAAAAAAAGAAGTTCAGGAGTTAAATCAGATATTTAAAAAGGATGAATATGCCGGGCGGCTTTATAAGGCCTTTTTAGGAAGAGTCAGACGTTGCATTGCCCAGGAAGTGAATGCGAATCCGGATAAGAAATCGGCCGGGAAGAATATAAAAGGTATATGTGATGACCCCTTGGTCCAGAAGATTCTGGAAGAATACGATGACAGGAAATTGCAGAAGACAAAAAGAATGGTTAATTTTTTGATAAGGCACAGACAAGTGACAGCACTCGCAGTAATATTTAAGATAAAAAAAGGGTAATAAACATATGAAGAAATTATTATTGATACTGAGTCTTCCAAGAACGCTGATAGCATATATATTGGCACGCAGGACTAAGATAGATGAGATTTTCCAGGATCTTAACCGTTTTGCATATGGAGGTAAGAAGCATGACAAAGAGTATCTGACATTTTCAGAAGTAATCGTATTCGATAAATGCTTTCGGAATGTTCTGGAGTTCCGGTTGAAGAAAGGGCATATGCTAAGTGCGGTTATCTTAAGAGTCCTCTTCCCTGTAAAAAAGGATATGGAGATTGGAAGATGTGATGTTGGTGGAGGATTCGTGTGTTTCCATGGACATGGGACGGTAATCAGTGCGAATCGGATTGGTGAGAATCTGTCTGTGTGGCAAGGAGTAACGATTGGAATGAATCCGAAAAGTCCCAAAGCACCGACAATAGGTAATAATGTATCGATATACACCAATGCAGTGGTAGCTGGAGATATCACCATAGGAAATAATGTGCAGATTAGTGCCGGAACAGTTGTGATGCAGGATGTCCCGGATAACAGTCTGGTCATCGGTAATCCGTGTATTATAAAGAAAAAGCAGATGTAGTGTGGATATATACGAAGGAGAAAAAGAAGCAGTGGATAAAGAAAGAATCATGAAGATATTAGCAGGTATCATTACCATAGCCGGTATAGTTGTGTTGGCTTTCCTGATTCTGGATAATAAGGCAGAACAGCGTAAGGTTCAACAGGTAGCTGCTGAGGATGAAAAGAAGACACAAAATCCGGAGTATATAGAGATGGAAGAACTGGAGAACCAGGATAAGGAAAAGCAAAAAGAGCTGAAAGCAAAGGCGAATGGTAATCAGGATATCCTGATTACGGTAGATGGAATCGATAAAAGTCTTTATACTACCGTATATCCCGGAGTAGTCGGATTAGAAAGCAGAGGAACATTCATATTAAAAGATGGAATTGCACCGGGAGAACGTCCGGAGGATATATCAAGGGAAGAATTTGATGATCTGGTTGTGAATGGATGGAATTACGCATATAGCGTAAGTATGCAGGAAGATAATAACCTGGAAAATTTCAACATATCTGCAGTCTGCATCTGAGAAGAAACAGTCATTGGGAATTACAGTGAGAAAAGTACAGGAACAGGTGGAAGATCCGAATCAGGATTTAAACTTGGAACAGTTTAACGAACTCCTGAGCCAGTTACAGCAGGCAAGGGAGAATGGAGTGCAGATTTTGAGTTATCAGGAATATCCAGGGGCTATTTATACAGAATCTTTGAATGCAAAAGATTTTTCTGATTATAATACAGTTGTCTATGGTCATAACATGAAAGATGGAAGTATGTTTCAAGGATTACACGCATATGAAGATAGTCAGTATCTGGAGAAACATCCATATGTATATATACACGCCAACAGAAAAGATAATGAACAAAATCTTTGCGTGTATTGTATATAGTAATGCACATATTTTGAATAGCTATGATTTTTCGGATGCTTATCAACGTCAGTTATATCTGGATTCAGTATTCGGGTCAAGAAATATGAGAAATAGTATTGACGAATCGGTTTCTGTAGGAACGGATGATAATATATTGACATTAAGTACTTGCATCAGCGGAGAGCCAAATAATAGATATATCGTAGAGGCGGTACGGGTAGATGAATAGGCGTAAGATTATAATGGTAAGTATGACAATTGGATTGATTATACTGATATTAAGGCATTATTATTTCTGGGAATTGACCGTTCTGAAAAAGTTGAAGTAAATAGCCAGCCGGGGGAAGGTGGACAGGCAGATACTATATTACTTTTAGTATTAGACCGATCTGAAAAAACATTAAAAGTAATAGAAGTTTCCAGAGATACGATGATTGACATCTCGGTATATGATGCATCAGGATCTTTTCTGGCTAAGTCAAAAGCTCAGATTGCGCTTCAATATGCTTATGGGAATAGCACTAGAAAAAGTAGCCAGTTAATGAAAAATACGGTTTCAGATTTTTTTTATGGAATACCGGTTAATGGAGTAATTACTCTGGATATTGAAGGATCGTCTAAAATCGTCGATGCTGTTGGTGGAGTCAGAATTGTCGTACCAGATGACTATAGCGTGATAGATCCGGCATTTACTACAGGAACAGAAGTTGTAATGGATGGATCAACACTGTATGATGTTGTTATGAGGGGAGCAGGTGAATATATCTATACAGATGTAAAGGCAGAAGAGTTGAAATGTTTGTCAAACTATGGTTATGAAGAAGAAATGAATACAATTTCCGGGAAAATGCAGGCAGGTCCGGATCATGATGAATTTTATCCGGATGAGTCGAAATTGTACGAAATAGTGCTAAAATTATTTTACAAGTCTATTGACAAGTGATATAATAAGAACAATTAGAATTAGATAAAAATTATAGATACATAAATGGATAGAGAAAAAGACGATGAGAAAAAAGATTTTTAACGTAGTAATGGCGACAGTCCTGACTGTAGCTATGGGTGTGACAGCCTTTGCTGCAAATAGTCCGACCGCAAGTGGTGTAGTAACTGCCAATACTGGTAAAGATGCAAATGGTGAAGATGCAAATGGTGAAGAAATATATTATACAGTAGAGCCTGTTAAAGCGGAATATGCATCGGCAGTTGCTGAGATCGAGACAGTAGATGGTTTAAAAGCAGCTCTTGGATCTGCATATGTAGATGCTATGGAAGTAGTAGATGTTCGTTCTATTGTACTTCACGAAAAAGAAATTGCGACATATGCAATGGATGGTGGAGTGGCATTCCCGTTGACACTGACGTTTAGTGTACCAGGTGTAGTAAAGGGGACAAAAGTTGCAATTCTTTCTTATGTAAATGGAATTTGGCAGATGTTACAGTGTGTTGCTGGTGATGGAACTATTTCGGCTGTATTCGACAGTGAAGCTCAGTTTGAAGCAGTAGCTTTTGTTGTTGATAAGAATACAACTGCTGGTGGCGGTCAGACATCTGGAAAGGATAATCAGACCAAATGGCACAGCAACAAACAGCAAAGTGTCACCAAAGACAGGAGAGAATACAGCCATTCCTGTCGTGATGTTTGCAGCGATTGCATTATTAGCTGCTGGAACATACTTTCTTCGCGAGAGAGAAGCTAGATAAATGAAGTAATTGTAAAATTCTCTTTCTGAGATGGAACATTTCAGAAAGAGTTTTTGGCGTCTGGAAGATTATTTTGTGAGGTATACGTATGATATTAACAGATATTCATTGCCATATCCTGCCTGGAGTAGATGATGGGGCGCCAGACATGACGGTGACTAAGGATATGTTGGACAAGATGTATGATGAAGGAGTACGAAGGATAATTGCTACACCACACTACAGAGTTGGAATGTTTGAACCATCCGTCCGATCAATACAAAGCAGTTATCTGGAAGTAAAGAATTATGCCAGGACAATAGGAAAATACGGCATGATGGTGAAACTCGGATGCGAATATCACAGAGATGATAATATGGTAGGTAATCTGCAGGCACATCGCCGGCCGACAATGGCAGGAAGCCAGTATGTTCTGGTTGAATTTTCTTCGATGGATAGTTATTTGAAGATCCGAAGTGTTGTGTATGAGGTGGTCGTAGGAGGATTTATTCCAATTATTGCTCATATAGAAAGGTATCCTTCTATTGTAGAAGATCCGGGTGTAGTTGCGGATCTGATAGGACTGGGAGCACTTATTCAGATTAATGCAGATTCAATGCTTGGTATGGATGGAAGAAAGTGTCATAAATTCTGCAAATATCTGATGAAAAGAGAACAGGTCCATTTTATCGGATCGGATGCGCATGATCTGACGGAACGGCCATCCAGACTGAAAGAGTGTGCGGTCTATGTAGAGAAGAAATGGGGTTGGGATACGGCAAGAAGAATTTTTGTAAAAAATCCTGAAAAAATATTGAACATAGAAGGAGAAGATGACCAGATATGAGAAAAACAACAGTACAATTGGAACCAATGAGCTATGCAATGACAGAAGAGATGAAAATACTGAGAACCAATATATTGTTCTGTGGAAATGATAAAAAAGTAATTACGGTTACAAGCTGCGTAATGGGAGAAGGAAAGACAGAGATCTCTATCCGGCTGGATACTTCGCTGGTTGAGTTAAAGAAAAGGGTGCTGCTGATTGATGCAGCAAATTCAGAATATAGTAATGTGTCCGAGGCAGAGCTTGGAAGACAGATTAAAGAGAATTTGAAAAAGAGATAATTAGGTAACAGATTTGAAGGAAAAATAGAAGGAGGATATTTCGTAGAATTATACGGAAATAAAACAACATGAGTCAAGATAATAATATTATTGTACTGAACCAGGAAGCGGATGAGGAAGAAATAAGTGTAAATATAGCAGAACTTATTCACGTTTTGTGTTCTAAAATTCACATCATAGTGCTTTCAGCAATTTTAATGGCACTGGTAGCATTTTTGGCTACAAAATTATTTATGACACCGGTATATACATCCGTAACAAAGTTATATGTAATGACAAAAAATGGGGAGAATTCGTCCAGTGCAACTTATACAGAACTTCAATCAGGATCTATGTTGACAAAGGATTATATGGAGCTGGTAAAGAGCAGACCTGTGCTTGAAAAAGTAATTTCGGAATTGAATCTTGATATGGAACCGGAAGATCTGGAAGAAATGATTACAACAGAGACTCCTACAGAGACACGTATTATGAGTATTTATGTACAGAGTACAAGTCCAAAACAGGCAAAACAGCTCGCAGATGCAGTGAGAAATGCGGTAAGTGTCCAGATTAAACAGATTATGAACGTAGATTCGGTCAATACAGTAGAGGAAGCAAATCTTCCAATGTATCCATCGTCTCCAAGTACAAAGAAAAATATGTTGATAGGTGGATTACTTGGAATACTGGCTTCTGTGGGTATTGTTCTGTTCGTATACTTGTCGGACGATACATTGAAGACACCGGCCGATATTGAAAGATATCTTGGATTAAATGTTCTTACGTCTATTCCGATACAGACCGAAGAAAAAAATGTGAAGAAAAGAAAGAAAAGATAATAATGGTGTAAAGAACAGGAGATAAATGGAAGATATGGCAGATATAGTATTAAAAAAAGTAATAAAAGATTATAGAAGCAGTGAAGCGTATAAAACTCTTCGTACGAATATTGAATTTTCAGGTGCAGACAAAAAGGTGATAGTATTTACAAGCTGTATTCCGAATGAAGGAAAAAGCACAGTAACGATGGGACTTGCAGAAGCACTTGCAGAAGGTGAAAAAAGAGTTTTATTCATAGATGCAGATTTGCGTAAGTCGGTATTGGTTGGAAGATATAAAGTTACAGGGAAGATAAATGGATTGACTCATTTTCTTTCAGGACAATCAGATGCGAAGGATGTAATACTAAAGACACAGGATTCTAATCTACATATGATTTTTGCAGGAGCAATTCCACCGAATCCTGCAGAGCTTCTGAACAGTCGGAGATTTCAGGCACTTCTGGCCAGTGCGAGAAAGTCGTATGATTATGTGATTATTGATGCACCACCCCTTGGCAGTGTTATTGACGCAGCTGTAATCGCTAAATATTGTGATGCTTCCGTGCTTGTAGTTGCATCGAAAATGGTGGGACACAAATTTGCCAAGGATGTAAAAGAGCAGCTTGAAAAGGCTGATTGCCCGATTCTGGGAGTTGTACTTAATAAGGTAAGTGTAAGTAATAGTGGATATTACGGAAAATATTATGGAAAATATACCGGCTATTACGGAGAGTATAAGTATTAGGAGGAAGAGGAATGAAAGAACAAGTTGT
>OKSA01004010.1_pt1 | contig 10232 bp, 9 predicted proteins | sample 1601181 | NCBI WGS metagenome assembly OKSA01 (sample SAMEA3541538, study PRJEB24748) | human gut metagenome | biome: human gut; feature: human-associated habitat; material: faeces | place: China | collected 2012 | reverse complement strand
GTGCCACCGAGGGCCAGCCTGTCAACACCAACAGCGCCCTTGAGCTGCGGGTGGTGGACGCCGAGGGCATAAATGAGCCCTTTACCGTGAGCGAGAACGGCACCCTGCGCACCTACACCGGTGCCTACGACACCGCCACCCTTACCGGCGACCTGGACACCCTGCGCTACCTGCAGGACCACGGCGCGCAGACCATCCGGTTCGTCACCAATGGCCAGACCAGCAGCTTTGACATCAACGACCTGCTGGCACAGGGCAGCGGCAGCGAGGTGTTCTACCTCACCCACCGTGGGGCCGAAGAGCCCACCCTGCTGCTGGTGGAGGCAGACGACAGCGACCTGGTGAAAGACTAACCATCCCCGGAGGCGGGGCTTCCGCATGACCCCGCCCCCCTCCATATTGCAAGCCCCCCGGCACCTTCCGCAGGGTGCCGGGGGTCTCTTTGTGCCGCAGGGCAAAAAAGGCCCCGGCCTGCCCGGTGGGGGCGAGGCCGGAGCCTTTGCTCATGCTTTGGGGGGTGCTGTCAGGCGATCTCAGGCGGCAGTGGAAGAAGCGACCTCGGAGGAAGCAGCCTCAGAAGATGCAGCCTCGCTGGAGACCTCAGAAGCGGCCTCAGAAGATGCAGCCTCGCTTGCAGCCTCGGAGGAAGCGCTGTTCTCCTCGGCCACGGCAGAGGTGGAAGCAGCCTCAGACTGAGCGGCAGCAGAAGCAGCCTCGGTTACCGGATCTGCGTGCTTTGTGCAGAGTGGAAAAAGGGAAGCCTTTGGGTGACACTGAAAAATGAAGGATTTTCCGCCGTATGCCAGAAAACAGATCTGCTTCTGATCCGGGAGTGTGATGAAGGCAAAGAGCAGAAGGTGCAGAAGGTTCCTTATGAGATCTGCGGATTAAAGGGCGGTCAGACGGACGTGGCAAAGGTTGAAATTGCGGCGGGAGAAGCCGGCGGGGAAGGAAAAGAGGAGAAACTCTACCTTTCCATGGTGCGGAAGAAAGACAGAAAACCGCTGCCGTTTGCGAACGAAGGCGCGGGAAGCCGGCTCTTGATCGGCAGATGGAGGGTGCAGGGAGGATTGCATGGAAGAGAAAAAGGAAACACAGATTGATTTTGTGATTGCCTGGGTTGACGGCGGGGATCCGGCATGGCAGAGAGAGCGGGATCGATATGGGAAGATGGGGGAGAAAACAGCGGTAGAAGAGACCGGAGGGAGAGAGAAGTCCGGCGTTGCCTGCGATACCAGGGATGTGCGCTACCGTGACTGGGACTGCCTGCGGTTCTGGTTCCGCAGTGTGGAACAGAATGCCCCGTGGGTGCACAAGATCTATTTTGTCACATGGGGACATGTGCCGAAGTGGCTGAATGGGAATCATCCGAAGCTTGAGATTGTGCGCCACGAGGATTATATTCCGGGAGAATTCCTGCCGACGTTTAATTCCCACACAATCGAGCTCAATTTTCACCGCATCCCCGGATTGTCGGAACAGTTTGTCTATTTTAACGACGATATGTTTCTGCTGCGGCAGGTAAGCCCCGGACAGTTTTTCCGGGACGGAAAGCCGCTTGACATGCTTGCCTTACAGCCGGTCGTGGCAAACCGGGAGGATGCCGTCATGCCGTATATCTATCTGAACAATGCGATGGTGCTTGCAAGGTATTTTGACAAGCGGGAAAACATGAAGCAGCAGCCGGGAGCCTACTGGCATCCGGGGTATCCGCTCTTATATTTCGGGTATAACCTGCTCGAGCGCATGTTCCCGCGGTTTACCGGATTTTATACCGTACACGGACCATCCCCGCTAAAAAAAGAGTCCTACCGTTTCTTCTGGAAAAACGAAGAAGAGCTTTTGCATCATGTCTGTTGCCATCCTTTCCGTCATAAAGAAGATATCAGCCAGTATGTTCTGCGGGAATATCAGAAGCTGAGCGGAAATTTTGTTCCAAAGAATATTCATAAATTCTGCCGATACTTTAATCTGCAGCCGGAAAACCCGGAGCTGGTAAAGACGATTACGAAGCAGAAGTCAAAATGTATTTGTATCAACGACAGCAACTTTGAAATCCCATATGAAAAAGTAAAACAGGAATTAAACCATGCATTTTCTATCCTGTTTCCGGAAAAATCACAGTTTGAGAAATAAAAAACTGTTTTTCTGTTCGTTCACGTGACAGATTATAAAGCAACATGTATTTTAATTAAAATTGTAATTTTTTACCTCAGATCTATTGACATGTGTGTGATTTTATTTCTATAATAATTTTGTAATAAAAAGAATTTTCACAAGAAAGGAAATTACTGACCTATGACTAAAACTTATAAAAAACCTGTTGTCTCTATCGACACCGGAATGGCAGAAGGCGTTTATGCGGCAAGCGGCCAAGGAACTCTGAATGTTACTTACCACGGCGTGTGGGATCGCTGGGGCACAAATGGCGGTAAAGGTCTTGCAATGGCAGACTGGTCAGGTATTAACGGAACGATCACATTGAACATTACGTTCAACGACACGGTTGATCAGGCGGAAACGGATGATGCATCTGTACAGGCATCCTGCTCCGGAAAGACTGCTACGTTTACCTTTGCCAGCACAGCATCAAATCCGCTGACGATTGGTATCCATTTAAATCACGGAACCAGCATCGACGATCTGAAGATGACCGGCTTCACCTACTCGGTAAGCTAAAAAGCAAACCTGCTCTAAAAACTTTGATAACTGTTCAGAGCCAGGTCTTGCGGTTGTTAGTGCTAAAATTACCGATTCATCTTCAGCAAGTTATCAAAAGAAAAAGCAATGAGGTGCGTCCCCATTGCTTTTTCTTTTTTTATCTTTAAAAATCCTTCTCCATCTCCGCGATCTCCGTTTCACCCACCACTTCGCACTTCTTATCCCGAATCGCATACACTCTCGTACAGATCCCGAGTACCGTAGGCCGATGTGTCGTTACAATGCAGGTTCGCGGATACGTATCCGTCATAATATTGTTCAGCACCTTCCGCTCTGTCGCCACATCAAGTGCTGAGGTTGCTTCATCCAGCAGCAGAATCGGTGATTTCCGAAGCAGTGCGCGCGCAATCGAAAGCCGCTGTGCCTGCCCTTCTGAAAATCCGCCACCGCGTTCTTTCACCATACTCTCAATACCGTCTGGCAGTTTTTCCACAAAATCCCAGGCACATGCCAGCTTTAATGCCTCCATAATCTCTTCCTCCGTTGCTTCCGGCTTCACATTCCGCATATTTTCCGCTATTGTTCCCGAAAACATCGTGTTTCCCTGCGGCACGTAGGAAAACAGCTTTCGCGTAGACGGCGACAGGGCAAGCCTCTGCGATGGTTCCTCTCCTGCACCGATCCAGGCTTCCCCCTCCTGCGCACGCAGCAGGGACAAAATCAGGCGGAGCATGGTTGTTTTCCCCCCTCCCGACGGGCCAACCAGTGCAATAATCTCATGCGGCCACGCTTCCATCGAAGCATTCGAAAACACTTCCGTCCCTGTGTGATACGTATAGCAAAGATCCTGCATCTTAAGTCCGATGCCTCCCGACTGATATTTCTCCGCAAACCATTCTACTTCGCCATCCGCACTGTAATCCTCCTGCGGCATCTCTACGATATCCATCAAACGGCCGGCTGAAATGCCGAGTGATATCGCCGACGGCACAAGACTCACCAAAGAGTTGACCGCACCGGTCAGCGTACCGGAAAGGGACAGAAACATGGTCATCGTTCCATAGGAAATTGCTCCGCTCCAGACACGGTAAATTCCCCAGCCATAGCAGCTGTAGGAAACAACGTAGCTGATCAGCGTCATCAGAAGTGATGTTGCAATGGACATTTTCTGGAAATCGAGCCGCATTTTGATATAGTCCTGCTGCAGATTTTTCAAACGATTTACATAAAAACGGATCATCTCGAATGCCTTAATCGTCTGAATGTTGGAAAATGCCTCCTGGTTGAAGCCGTACAGCTTCGCGCTCATCTGTGCGCTCCGCTGATTGTTGTTTGTCATACGCCGCAGCAGCGGGCGCGACAGCAGGGCACTGAACGGGATTCCGAGCAGTGCAAAGACTGCAAATGTCGGATCGTAATGAACAACAACTGCCAGTGCACTGATAAATTTTACCGTGTAAATCACAAGATTCGGCAGCCAGTTCAGAATACCTCCGGAAATGTTCGATGCGTCCGAGCTCCAGCGTGTAACCAGATCGCCCGTGTGATAAGTGGTTAAGGATTCCCAGTCCGTCACCAGAATTTTTTCAAAAATGTCATTCTGGATTTCCCGGTCTACTTTCAGGTTAATCATCGTCGAGGCATAACTGGTCGCCTGGGAAATCAGGGTATTTCCAAAGGAAAATCCTATCATCAGCGCAAAGGTCTGAATCAGCTTTCCTGTCTGGTGGCCTGTGATGATATCGACAAGATCCTTTGAGATCACACTCGATGCCAGTGAAACACCGGTTCCGAAAATGCCAAGCGCCGTATAAAAAAGCATGGCTTTCCAGTACCTTCTGGCGTACTGAAAAATCCAGCGAAATTCCTTCCACATCTTCTGCAGCATTTCTGCCTGAAGGTATTTCCCTATCTTCTGCCGAAGCTCCTTCATGATTCATCCTCCTGCGCCTGTTCCTTTGGAATCCTTTTTTTCATATTTTTCATACAATCGTCCGATCCTGCTTTCTGCCTTTTTTCATCCTCCTCGATCTGCCGCCGTATCATTTCCGCCGCTGTGTCATTCTTTGTGCATCGCAGGAAGTAAACTGGCTTTTCCTTTGCAACCGCTTCTGCGAATTTTAAATTTTTTACCATCAGCTCTGCGGTCCAGGGTGGGGAAATCATGCGCTGCATCACGCGGAGCGTTTTCTGTTCTTCTGTCAGAGAAACCAGTTCTTCCGACGGCGCCTTTTCCAACAGTACAATTCCACCCAGCTCTTTTTTCTCCGTCGTAAAGATTTTTGATGTTCCGCACCACGGGATGCCATAGACAACGAATTTCTCTCCCTCTTTTCCGATCAGGTTCAGATCCCCGTTCAGAAACGGTGTCGCAAACAATTTTTTCCAGAGTGCCGTGTGGGTTGATTTTCCCATCCCCGACGGACCGGAAAACAGCCAGGCTTTTTCAAGATACAAAAGGGATGCCGAATGCAGTGCAAACATTCCCCTTCGCTGCGCCAGAAACAGAAATACCGGGCGGATTGCAAGGAAGAGGGAATCCTGCTCTTCCTCGTTGATAGGGCAGCGATAATAAATCCGCGCATAACTGCCGTCTTCTTTCATCCAGATTTCGTAAATATTCTTCAGTGTATCGAACCGGAAAACATAGCCCTCCTCCCAGATGGCAACCGTCAGATCCCTGTTGCGGATCAGAATGGTTCCATTCTGACGGCTCCCTGGCAGACGTTCTGCCAGTTCCAGGATAAGATCCGGGATTGCTTTCTCCGGATTTCCGCCATCTGTCATGCGAAATGCATCAAACTGCTTCGGAATGCATCCTTTTTCTCCATAGACTTCGATTTTTATTCCCGCAATATACAGCCGCCCCTCACAGCTTCCCTTCGGACAGCCCAGTTCCCGGCGCACAGCGCCAAATACAAGCAGTTCCTGTACAAATGCCTCTATATCCTTCGCCAGTTCTCCCTGCTCCTCTTTTGGGATCTCGTAATATGCGGCCATCCTGTCTGTCAGTGCTTCCACCGTCTGCGGCTGTTCCAGCATTTCCCATAATCTCAGCGCCGTTTCATTCAGTTCCATTCCACGCTTCTGGTCCGCAATTTTCTGTCCATAGGGCAAAAGATAAACGGTTTTTCCGATTTTCTGCAGCAGATATCCTTCCTGTCTTCTGATTCTCATTTTTTGTTCCTTTCTGTCTTTTCGCTCCGGAAAAGAGATGCTATAATAAATCTATCTTTTTTTCAGAACGGAGTTTCCATATGTATACCTACGACATTGAACAGCTCTTAAAAGACGGCTCCTCGATCCGGCTGAAGCCGCAGGGCTACAGCATGTATCCGCTTTTTCATCCCGGACGGGATGAGGCCGTCATTGAGGCGTATCCGATTCATCTTCTCCGCCGCGGCGATATCATTCTTTACCGCCGCGAACAGGGCATTCTTGTACTTCACCGGATCTGCCGTATCACTTCGGATGGCTTTTATCTGGTCGGGGACAATCAGACCGAAATCGAAGGGCCGCTCCGCCCGGATCAGATCCGTGGGAAGCTGACAGGTGTTGTGCGCAACGGGAAATCGTTTTCTGTCTCTCATCCGGTCTACCGCATGCTTTCCTCTCTCTGGCTTTTCCTGCGCCCCATCCGCCCGTTTTTCTGGCGTATCATGGCACTTTTTCGCAAAATTTCTTCCGGGCGGTAAGCCTGCAAATGACAGGCTGCCGCAAAAAATCATCTGCTTCCGCTTCTTTTCATTCCCCGCACCATTTTCACAATACTCTGGAGTCTCCAGCCTCTTCCAAAGAACACACCATTTAGTGCCAGCGGCACCAGAATACAGAGGACAAAACAGGAGATAAATGGCGTCATTCCACCGTTTCCATAGATCAGCGGTATGATCCTTCGCGTCACTGCAACTTCCAGGATCATCACCGCAGTGTATTCGCCCAGATCCCTCGCATAACGTATCGCTTCTTCTTTCATTTCCAGAAAATCCCGGAAAAAAATAACGTATCGATAGCAGATCTGCAGCAGATAGGAAAGTAAGGTTCCAAGAAGGACTCCTGTCATGCCATATGGTCTTACAAGAGCAAGCGATACGACCAGATTCAGAACCGCACTTGATGCGCCTGCATTTTTTTCTTTTTCAAACAGTCCTGTTACCCCCATCATAAGACTGAGCGGCAGTCCCATGATTTTGATCAGCAGCACCACAATACAAAGCACTGCTGTTCCCCATCCAAGCTCATACGCGGGACTCAGCCAGATATCGCAGATAAACGGAGTAATCAGTGAAAAAAGTCCGGCTGCCACGACGGAAGAAATACAGAAGAACACAAAGGTCAGCTGCCGCAGAATTTCATAGTTCCGCCGATAATTCTTTTCGGTAAAGTAATCCCCGATGGTCGGCTGAATCGTGTTGGCCAGAATCGTAAGAATATTGATAATCGCCTGCGTAATCATGCTGTAGTTCGCATACCGTCCTACTGTGCCGACGCCGATGAACCCGGAGATAATCAGGTTATCGGTACAGTTCAGCATTTTGTCCGAAACCCTGGAGATAAACACGTTTTTCAGATCCTTTAAGATCAGCTCCTTAAAGAAAGCGGAACCTTTTTCTTTCCGCAGCTGATGAAGAAACGGATATTTCCGTTCCACATACCAGTTAATCCAGATGTTCAGCATCACCTCTGTCACAATCCCAATGCCAAGTGCCAGAAGATAATTCTGCTGATATGTCACAAGAAGAATAATCGCCAGATAGCTTACAACATTTAAAATCAGGCCGGCGATACTCGCAATGTATTCCTTCTGATCCGCAATTAAGAGCGATTTTCGATCGGTGAGCAGATAGGAAAGTACCGTACGAATCAGCCACATAGCGTACAAGATCCGAATATACGTCAGGGAGTAGCTGTTGTTTTTCATAAACAGATGAATCAGCGGAAGCAGCAGCATTCCTGCCGTGAATACAATCACCGCAAAAATACGGTACGCCTTCCGGTACAGGTTCATCAGCGATGCAATCTCATGCTCATCCTTCCTTGCAAGTGCTCCGTACAGATGATAAACAATGGCTGTCGAAATGCCGAGCTCTGTCACGGACAGGATGTTAATAACGTTGGAAATGACTCCGTTCATGCCGACAAGTTCCGCACCCATATACAGATTCATCGCCCGCTGGCTGAAAAATCCAAGAATCAGGAGTGCAAACTGCGAAAACATACTGAAAAAGCTGTTTCGAAATAGATTTTTAATCCGCATGATGTCCTCCTTTTCTTTGTTATGTACTCTCATTACTTTTTTCTGCTGTTTTTCTGGTTTTTACTGTTTCGAAATGGTATGATGGAATGATACGGCACCGTTTTTACAGAAAACCAGGCGATCAAAAATGTTTTTGCCATTAGAGTGTGTCTGAAAAAAGTTTGCAGATTGCGGAAATGATTTTTCAGACGCGCTCTGGTTTATATCTGCCTGATCAGAAAGGATTTTTATGAAAAAAAGAGCTTTTTCCCGTATTTTATTCTCGCTTCTGCTCCTGTTGTTTCTCATCCTGTTTGCTTTTCTTTGCATCTGCGCTTTTTATCATGTCAGTTATACACCGGAAGCGTGTACGGAATCCGCAGATGAATTGTCCAATCCGTATATCGGATTTTATTCGATGTACGGCTATGTTCTCGGAAACGATACACTCTCCAATCTTCCCGACCCGGATTCCAATCCCGAAGAGACACCCGGACTTGTGATGCTGGAACTGAATCTGCGCCGGTTTGCCGATCAGGATCTTTCCGATCCGGCACTTGCACAGCTTGACACGATTTTGTCCTCCTGGCAGAAACACGGAAATTCGATGATTCTGCGCTTTCTGTACGACTGGGACGGCAAAGCGAAAGATTCGGAACCGCAAAGCCTCGACCAGATTCTGCGCCACATGGATCAGACCGCCGCGATTGTGAACCGTTACACGGACAGTGTTTTTCTGATCCAGGGTATTTTTGTCGGCAACTGCGGAGAGATGAATGGCTCCGACCATCTGTCCGATGAAGACTGCTCCATTCTGATGCAGCATCTGGCAGACGTGATCGATCCTTCGATTTTTCTGTCCGTCCGCACACCGGTACAGCGACGGAAGATTCTGAACTCGGCAGAACTGCCTTCCGCAGAAACTGCTTTTGACGGCTCACTTTCCTCCCGCCTCGGGCTTTTCAATGACGGAATGCTCGGAACAGCAAACGACACCGGCACATACGGAGATACGCCTGCCTCTGCGGATGCTTACCGCTCTGCCTGGATGCGCGAGGATGAACTGGACTTTCAGGACAGGCTCTGCAATTTCGTCCCAAACGGCGGCGAGGTGATTCTCGACAATCCCTTCAATGACTTTGACCATGCCCTTTCGGATCTCTCCCTGATGCATGTTTCTTATTTGAATTCGGAGCATGATCCGGCAGTTCTGGATAAGTGGAAAAATTCGGTTTACCACGATGAAGCTTCGGTTTTTGACGGTATCTCCGGCTACGACTACATTGCACGCCACATGGGTTACCGCTATGTGGTTCGCAACACTGCCCTGCATCAGTCCCGGCTGAATATCGAACTCGAAAATGTCGGTTTTTCCGTCGGCTACCGCAGACTTAATCTGGAAATCACCCTGGTTTCCGATGACGGCAAGGTTTTCTCCTTCCCGCTTTCCGGGGATTCCAGATTCTGGCTCCCAAAAAATACCGCAGAGCTTTCGGTTTCCCTTCCGTTCCGTGAGCTGGAAAAGGGAACTTATACGGTATATTTTCGGATGACCGATCCGTCACTTCGGTGGGAAATCCAGCCTGCCAACACGTTTTCCCATGATACCTACGGATTCCGGCTCGGAACACTGAAGCTGGAAAAGCTGCTCTGATACGTGCCCAGAAACACACGCCCGCTTTCCGTGTTCCGATTGGCAAACAGAATCGGATGCCCATCCCGCCTGCGGTATAATGCCAGAAACATTTTTTTTGATTCTGCCACCGCAGGCAGCTTGATTTGCCGGCAAAGCACGGTGGTTTCTCCGCTGTTCCAGGTTCTGGCATCGGTATGGATCCGATATGTTTCCTTCTTTTTGTTCTCCTCTTCTATCTCCAGAAAGCAGTCGGCTTCTTCCGTCAGCCCGGCAAATCCGTGGTTTTCCAGGGTAATCCGCATCCAAATCATCTGACCGGAAGAATCTTCCCCCATTTTCCACATGCGATTCTCTTTTTCTGAAAGAATTTCCACATTTTCCACTACAAACCGGTAACCAAGACGTTTCCCCACAGCTTCGAAGCCGGACACACCGTTTATGGTTTCCTTTTTCCATTGTTCCAGCAGCTGCAGGTCATACGTGCTGTTCAGATAGGAAATGTGCATCTTTTCCAGATCCCTGATCGCTTCCGCGGCAGAAACATTCTCTTTTCCCGCTGCACGATGTACTGCCTCTCCGCCGCAGAAATGGCCGCGCATCGCCACGCTCTGCCAGACAAGCTCTGCTTCGCGGCTCTGTGGTTCCTGCCCCGGCGTTTCCATCGCCAGAGTACCGTATGTACCAAGATCGGTTTCCGAT
>OKSA01004007.1_pt1 | contig 10237 bp, 6 predicted proteins | sample 1601181 | NCBI WGS metagenome assembly OKSA01 (sample SAMEA3541538, study PRJEB24748) | human gut metagenome | biome: human gut; feature: human-associated habitat; material: faeces | place: China | collected 2012 | reverse complement strand
GTTGCCCGTCGCGGCGCTCTTTTCGTCGACGTTGCAGACGTACAACACGGGCTTGTCGGTCAGCAGGTTGAGGTCGGCGACCAGTTTGCGGTCCTCCTTGTCGAGTTCCACGGTGCGGGCCGAAAGCCCCTGTTCCAGCACCGCCTTGTACTGCAAGAGCAGCTCCACGGCGCGCTTGGCCTGCTTGTCGCCGCCCGAGGTGGCCTGCTTCTGGGTCTTGGAGAGCCGGTTCTCGACGGTTTCGAGATCCTTCAGCTGCAATTCGGTGTCGATGATGCCCTTGTCGCGCACGGGGTCTATCGAGCCGTCGACGTGGGTGATGTTGCCGTTGTCGAAGCACCGCAGGACGTGGATGATCGCATTCGTGTTGCGGATGTTGCCCAGAAATTTGTTGCCCAGACCTTCGCCCTTCGAGGCGCCCTTCACGAGGCCCGCGATGTCGACGATTTCGATCGTCGTCGGGACCACGCGCTTGGGGTTGTCGATCTCCGCGAGGCGGATCAGCCGCCGGTCGGGGACCGTGATCACGCCCACATTGGGCTCGATGGTGCAGAAAGGAAAGTTTGCCGCCTGTGCCTTTGCATTGGACAGACAGTTGAAAAGGGTCGATTTACCCACGTTCGGCAAGCCGACGATGCCGCATTGTAACGCCATTTATTCGTTTCGTTTATGTTGCTGTCAGACAAATTGCGCTTATCGTGAAACAAGCCCACAAAGATACGAATTTCTTTTCAATAATCGGAGACACTCGCGGGTAAAAGCGGAAAGGGGGGATGGTTTCCGGCTCTGGGCGCGGAAAAAAGCGCTTCTGTCCGTTCCGTTTATCCCTTGGCAAATAAAACCTCTTCGCCAACTGGCGAAGAGGTTTTATTTGCCGGCAGCAAGGCTGGCTATTCGGCCAGCGACCATTCGATCACGACCGGGAAGTGGTCCGAGGGGTATTTCCGGTTGTAACTGTTGTTGACGATGCGCCACGAAACGACCTTCGTGTCCTTCGGCGTGACGAAGACGTGGTCGATGCGCGACGCAGCGGCGGGAGGCGTCGAGATGTATTTGTAGCCGTTGTAGGTGGGCCAGTCTCCGTTGGTCTTGGACGGACAGCGGACGTAGCTGTCGGCAAGGATGCCTGATCCGGCGATCGTTTTGTAGGCTTCGGTGTTTTGGTTCGAATTGAAGTCACCCGTGCAAAAGGCCGGTTTGCCGCCTGCGATCTCCCGGACCTTGGCCACCAGCAGTTTGGCGCTCTCGGCGCGGGCCGTGGTCCCTATGTGGTCGAAGTGCGAATTGAAATGGTAGAATTCCCGTCCGTTCGCGCGGATGCGGAAATGCACCCAGTTGCACATGCGGGGCGAATAGGAGTCCCAGCCTTTGGACCCGGGGGCGGAAGGCGTTTCGGAGTACCAGAACGATCCCATATCCAATACTTCGAATTTGTCCTTGCGGTAGAAAACGGGGTTGTAGTGGCGTCGTTGGGCCGTTTTGTCACCGATGACGTTTTCTCCGACCCAGGTGTATCCGTCGAGGAACGGCTCGATGTCCTTGATCTGGGTCAGATAAGGCTCCTGCGCTCCGAAGATGTCGAACTTCTCGCTCTGGAGTAGTTGGCGAAGCAAATCCCGGCGGGTCGTCCATTTGTTGTCTTGATCGGAAGAGTTGTCGTACTGGATGTTGTAGGTGGCGACGCGAATCGGATCGAGCCACTCTTTTCCAGGTGCAGGGGCGGGTGCGGGATCGTCGTTTCCCGAACTGCACAGCGAGAAGAGCGGCAGGCAGAGCAGGAACAGACTGAAATACGGTTTTCGTATCATTTTTCCGAAAGAGATTGGTTTCGAATTTAAGACGAACTGTTTCCGGTTTTGTCCCCCGGGGAGCGAAAATTTGCTATTTCGCATTTTTTATTCGATTTTTACCGCTTGCAGGGGGACAAACCGGACGGTTTTCCGTTATATCGAATGACCGACCAAACCAATGAACCGAATGTTTCGGCAACGCAAGTACGACACCCGACGAATCGACCGGCAGTATGCCGAAGAGACCGACGTATATGTTATGTTGTATAACAGTTACGCCGATGCGCTCTATGCCTACGGCATGGGGTTCGGTTTCGACAACGAAACGGTCAAGGATGTCATCCACGACATATTCCTCGACATTATGACCCGCCAGGTCGACCTGGGCCGCATCGTCAACATCAAGGCCTACCTTTTCCGGATCGTTCACAACCGCCTGGTCGACCTGCACCGTTCGCGGGTGGACAAATGCGACCTTTCGGACCGGGAGCCGGGATTGCGGGTGTCGCTGACCTCGCTCGACGCGATGATCGAATCGGAGCACGTGCTGCGCATCCGCCAAACGATCGAGTCGCTGCTCAACCAGCTCTCGCCCAAGCAGCGCGAGGCGCTGCTGCTGCGCTTCGTCTACGAGATGGAGTATGACGACATCGCCGTCATACTCGACGCCACGCCCCACGCCGTCCGCAAGTTCGTGTCGAAGGGGCTGGGCAAACTTCGGAAGGGCAGGGAGTGCGGCAAGACGATGAAAATAGCCACTTGACACGGCGGACGCTGTTTTTTGCGGTTCGAGGGGGACAAAACGGCGGATTCGCCGTCATAGGGGAGAGCGCGGCGCCGCAGCCGCAGCATGCAGTTTGAAGATTACGTTGGAATCAATGATAAAACCGGACGATATTAAGAAGCACACGGCGGAGTTCTTCACCTCCGACCCGGACTTCGTTTTGTGGTGTCTCGATCCCGAGCGGGCGCAGGACGGCTATTGGTGCGGTTACACCGAACGCCATCCGCAGGACCTGGTCGAATTCGAGCGCGCCGTGAGCCTGGTGCGCCGTGTGGGCAAGACCCATCCCGCGCTGCCGTCCGTGGAGAAACAGTTGCTGCTCGACCGCATCCTGACCGACCATTACGCCCGGCGCCGTTTTGCAGCCCCTCCCCGCCGCCGCAACCGGACGGCGCTCTTCGCCGCCGCTTCCCTGCTGGTCGCCGGCGTCGTGGCGGCCCTGTTCTGGAGTGCGGATTTCACGGGTTCCGGGCTGCCTTCGGCCGAGGCCTATGAGAACATCACGCTCGTGACCCGCGAAGGCAGCCGCGAGGTGTACGACGACATCGCCCGTATCAGCCTTACGCCCAAGGGCGAAATCCTGATCGACGGCAAGGAGAACGAAGGGGCGGAGACCGATCGCAGGACGCCCCGGCAGGAGGTGCGCGTGCATACGAGCGAACTGGTGGTCCCCAAGGGCAAGCGCGCACATCTGCAACTCTCCGACGGGACGCGGGTGTGGATCAATTCGGCGTCGGTGCTCCGTTTCCCGTCGGCGTTCGGTGACACGCGCGACGTCTTCGTCGAGGGCGAAGCCTATTTCGAGGTGGCGAAGGATGCGAACCGTCCCTTCATCGTGCACACCGACCATTTTGCGACCCGCGTGCTGGGCACGTCGTTCGACGTGACGACCGCGCCCCGGGCCGACGGTTCGTCGGCCGTGGTGCTGGTCGAAGGCTCCGTGGCCATCGACGTGGCCAACGGCGAATCGGTGACGCTGAATCCTTCGGAACGCTTCTCGATGAAGGACGGCAGCTATTCGGTCTACGAGGTCGATCCCTATAAATACATCAGTTGGAAGGACGGACTGTTGTTCTTCACCTCGAACACGCTGTTCGAAGTCCTGCAAAAGGTGGCTGCGTTCTACAAGATCGAAATAACCTGCTTCGGGGAGATCGGGAGCCGGAAGTGTACCGGCAAGCTGATCCTGTTCGACGACCTGGACGGCACGCTCGACGTGCTCTCCGACATTTTCCGGATCGCCTACGTCCGGGGGCCCGACGGCTCGGTGGCGGTGAGGCCTGCCCCCGACGATTGCGCCGACGCCGTATATCGCTGACAACCAATTCCAGTCTTAAATACTAACCTTAATACTGTTACTTATGAAGAAACTTTTCTTTGTGAGGAGTGGCTCGACATGCCGTATGCTGCGGATTCTTGCGGCGGTGATGCTGTTGCTTCCGGTGAATCTCCAGCCCGTCCGGGCCTCCCGGCAGGACGCCGGGGCCAAATCGTCGCTGACCGTGAAGATGAAGGACGCAACGCTGTCGAGCGTCTTTGCCGAGGTCGAGCGGACCAGCCGCTACGCCTTCATTTACACCGACGACGTGCGGCCGCTGCTCGACCGCCGGGTTTCGGTTTCGGTCAGGTCTGCGACCATCGACGAACTGCTGTCCGCGGTCCTCAAGGGAACGGAGCTGACCGGACGGGTGCGCGAAAGCCAGGTGATCATCTCGAAAGCGCCCGCCCGGAAAAACGCCGCCGTCCCCCCCCCCCCTCCCGGCTGCGAATTCCGGTAGGGAAATCGTCTTGCAGGGGACGGTGATCTCTTCGGCCGACAACAAGCCCATCGTCGGTGTTTCGGTCTATGTCGAGGGGACGACCGTCGGCGCCACCTCGGACATCAACGGCAACTACACCCTCAAGGTGCCGGCGGGAACGAAACACGTCACCTTCGCTTTTCTGGGCTACGACCCCAAGAAGATCGCCGTCGCCGATGTCGAACTGTTCAAGCTCGTGACGCTGATCGAGGCGTCGAACGTCATGGACGACGTGGTGGTCGTGGCCTTCGGCACGCAGAAGAAGGAGAGTTTGGTGGGAGCCGTGCAGGTCGTGCGTCCCAGTACGCTCAAGGTGACGTCGAGCAACCTCTCGACCTCGTTCGCGGGCAAGATCGCCGGCGTCATCTCGACCCAGTCGTCGGGCGAACCCGGCGCCGACGGTGCGAATTTCTGGATTCGCGGCATCTCGACCTTCGGGGCCAACAAATCGCCGCTGCTGATTCTCGACGGCGTGGAGATCGTCTCGGAGATGCTCAACAACATTCCGCCCGAGGCGATCGAGTCGTTTTCGATCCTGCGCGACGCCACGGCCACGGCGCTCTACGGTTCGCGCGGCGCCAACGGCGTAATGATCATTACCACCAAAAACGGCCGCCAGTCGGAGAAGATGGCGATCAACGTTCGTCTCGAGTCGGGCATTTCGATGCCGACGCGCGTGCAGGACATCGCCGACGGCGTGACTTACATGGAGAACTACAACGAGGCGCTGCGCACCCGCACCCCGGCGGGCGAAACTTATGTGCAGCACTTTTCGGACGAGAAGATCACGGGCACGCGCAACCGGCTCAATCCCTACGTCTATCCCGACAATGACTGGTATTCGATGCTTTTCAAGGATTTTACGGTCAATGAGAACATGAATCTCAATGTGCGGGGCGGCGGCAAGGTGGTCGACTATTTCCTCAATGCTTCGATCTTCAACGAAAACGGTATCCTGAAGAAGCCCGCGGAGTCGAAATTCAACACCAACATCAATTCGCAGAAATACCTTTTCCAGGCCAACGTCGGCGCGCAGCTCACCCGAACGACCCGCGTGAGTCTGAAGATGAACACGCAACTGCTTTTCTGGCACCGTCCCGTCGAAGAGGTGAAAGACCTGTTCTACTATACGATGCGCGCCAATCCGGTCGCTTTCCCGGCCATCTATCCCAAAGGCTCCGTGGAGGATCTCGACGACCCGATTTTCGGAAATGCCCCTTCGTGGGACGGTGGTTCTACGGACATCAATCCTTATGCCCTGTTGAGCCGCGGATACGGACAGCGCCATACGCAGTACATCACCACGACCTTCTCGGTGGACCAGGACCTCGATTTCGTCACCAAGGGACTGAAGGTTCGGGGCATGGTCTCGTTCTACAACAAGACCTATGCGGCGACTTACCGTTCTTTTTCTCCCTATTATTACGAAATGACCGACTATACCGACAACGGCGACGGGACTTTCGACTACAACCTGCAAAGCATCGGCACGCCCGGATCGTCCTATCTGGGAACCTCCACGGGGCGGAACGGTTACCGTGAGATCTCGTTGCAGGGGCAGATCGAATATTCGCGCACGTTCGGCAAACACGACGTCAACGCCCTGTTCGTCTACCACCAGAAGGAGAAGGTCGACAATCAGCCCGCCAATGATGAGTACAAGGTGCTTCCTTACCGCGAGCAGGGTCTCGCCGGACGTTTTACCTATGGGTACGACAGTCGCTACCTGATGGAGTTCAACTTCGGCTACAACGGCTCGGAGAACTTCATATCGGGTCGTCGTTTCGGGTTTTTCCCCTCGATCGCCGGAGCGTGGGTCGTGTCGGGCGAACCGTTCTGGGAAGGTATCCGCAGCAAGGTGAACCTGCTGAAAATCCGTGCTTCGTACGGTCTTTCGGGCAACGACTATCTGGCCGACAGCAGCAACAACATCGTCCGTTTCCCCTATCTCACGACGGTCAACATGAACAAGGCGCTCTACGTGTGGTTTTCGCCCAACTTCGTCAAGCAGACCGGACACGAGATCAAGACCGTGGGCAATCCCCTGGCCACGTGGGAGGAGAGCACCAAACTTAACGTAGGACTTGAACTGGGACTGTTCGACGCCCTGACGCTGAACGTCGACGTTTACAAGGAAAATCGTACCGGCATCTTCATGCAGCGGCGTTCGCTGCCCTCGACGATGGGCCTTTCGGGCGTCACGCCCTACGGCAATCTGGGTGAGGTGGAGAACCGCGGCGTCGATGTTTCGCTCGAATACAACAAGGCGTTCAACAAGGACCTGCTGGTCTCCGTGCGCGGAACGTTCACCTATGCGCACAACGAGGTGAAGGCCCGCGACGAGGCGAAATACCTGCCCAACAAATACAACTCCGTGCTGGGCAAACCCGTCAATTCGGTTTACGGACTGGTCGCCGACGGCCTTTTCGCCTCGCAGGAGGAGATCGACAACTCGCCCCGGCAGACCTTCATGCCCGATTATCTGCCTGGCGACATCAAATACCGCGACCTGAACGGCGACGGCGTGATCGACGCCAACGACCGCACGTCGCTGGGTTATCCCACCGTGCCCGAGATCTTGTACGGCTTCGGCGCCTCGGTCAACTACAAACGCTGGGACTTCTCGTTCTTCTTCCAGGGCACGGCGCGCGTCTCGCTGCGCATGTACGACATGCACCCGTTCCGCGACAATCAGTATTCGGGCTTCAACATGACGCAGTACGTTGCCGACGACCACTGGTCGGAAGCCGATCCCAATCCCAATGCCGCCTATCCGCGCCTGGATTACCGCTACAACGCCAACAACACGCAGACCTCGTCGTTCTGGATCAAGAACGGCAGCTACCTGCGCCTGAAGAGCGTCGAACTGGGTTTCACGTACAAAAGCCTGCGCGCCTATCTGGCCGGCACGAATCTGTTCATCATTTCGCCCTTCAAATACTGGGACCCCGAAAAAGGTTCGGGCAACGGATTGAGCTATCCGCTCCAACGGACGTTCAACCTCGGGTTCCAATTCAACTTCTAAACAATACCGCACGACCATGAAAAACATACTGATCACGCTTTCATTCCTGTTGCTGCTCACCTCATGCGAATACCTCGATGTCGTTCCCGAAGGCAAGGCCACGCAGGACGACATTTGGAAAACGACGCAACAGGCCGAGAAATACCGCTACTACATGCGCACTTACATGCCCAACCTGATTGGATATGACTGGTCGCCCGATCAGTTCGCCGGCGACGACATGATAACCGGCGGTGTGGGTACAACCTACTGGTTTTCCAGCAAGAGTCTCATCTACGGTGAGGAGAATGCTAATGTCACCTATTTCGGCAGATGGGCGCCTTACAGTACGAGCGGCGGTACAAACTATGACATCTACCGCGGCATCCGCTATGCCTTTTACTTGTTGGACAACGTCTACAAGGTACCGGCTATCAGTCCGGAGAATGCCGCCCGTTATGCCGGCGAAGCATGGTATTTGATCGGGTACTACCACCAATTGTTACTGGAATATTATGGTCCTATCATTCTGGTCAAAAGATACATTCCCAACGACGCCCCCGATTCGGAAATCTTTGTCCCCCGCTCGCCCTACGACGAGTGTGTGAAATACATAGCCGAATGCTATGACAAGGCAGCCGAACTGCTGCCCGAAACGGTCATCGATACCGAATTAGGACTTCCGACCAGGATGTCGGCACTGAGCTACAAGGCCCGCCTGCTACTCTATGCCGCCTCTCCGCTGGTCAACGGCAACTCCGACTATGTCGGATTCGACAATCACGACGGCACGCCGCTGATGAACACGACTTATGATCCCGAGAAATGGAAAAAGGCGATGGAGGCTGCGGCTGAAGCCATTTCTGTAGCCGAGAAATTCAACTCCGAACTCGGCCGGCAAAACTTCATGCTCTACACTTCGGCTGATTCGAGTCTGCCCAATGACGAGCGCGGTCGCCGCAACTACCGTGATGCCTTCACCAAAGAGCATTGGAACGGACTCGAATTTATCGAAGCCAAAGGCGACCGTGGTGGCTGTCAGACCCTGCAACAGTTGATGGGGCCCCGCCCGATCGCCAACAACATGTCGTTAGGCTGGAAGACCACCTCGGTTCCGACTATGGAGGCCGTCGAAATGTACTACACGAAGAACGGACTTCCGTGGGAGGACGACCCCGAAACCAAAGATATTGACCCCTATGCCTACAACGCCGAAGCCGGCACGGTCAACCTGCATCTCTACAAGGAACCGCGGTTCTATGCCTCAGTGGGTTACGACCGCGGCACGTATGAGATTGACGGCAAAGAAATCACGCTCTATCTGCGCGGCGGTGAATTGCATGGATCAACGCTCAAGGAGACCGATGAATATCAGAGTTGTACGGGTTATCTTTGCCAGAAATGGATTCCCAAGGCTTGAACCTACAGCATTCCGAGCAATTCGTTCAGTTTCTACTATTACGCTTACCCCTATCTGCGTCTGCCCGAACTCTACTTGAGCTATGCAGAAGCCGATTTCGAATATAACGGATCGCTGAGCACACAGAGTCTCGAATATATCAACCTGGTGCGCAAGCGTTGCGGCCTGCCTACGTTCCAAGCTTCGTGGGCCCTTGCCGGAGGCATTCCCACGGGTCAAAAACTGCGTAAGGTACTCCATCAGGAGCGCTCAATCGAGTTTCTGTTCGAAGGTCGCCGTTTCCACGACCTGCGCCGCTGGAAGGAAGCTCCCGAAGTGATGAACAAACAACCTCGCTCGTGGAACCGCGACGGAAAAACCGCCGAGGAGTTCTACCAGGTGATCGAAGCCAATCAGGGCGGACGTGTCCGTATCTTCGAGTCCCCGAAGAGCTATTGGATGGCAGTGCCGATGAGCGAAATCAATAAAAATCCGAATCTGGTGCAGAATCCCGGCTATTGATCGTTTTACACGCTAAAAATCAAATCTCATGAAAAAATACTTTTCGATACTTTACTGTCTCGCCGCGCTTGCCGCCGGATGCGACGACAACAACAAGGAGGCCTCGCATTTGACCTGTCGACCGACGAATGGTCGTTTGCCAAGGAGGGCGGCACGCAAAACCTGATCGTTTTAGCCCCCGGAGTGTGGAAGGTTTCCGAGAAACCGGATTGGTGCACGCTGATCCCGGAGGGTGCCGAAAGATCGCGGGAAGTCAAGATCAACTGCTCGGCCAATACCGGAAAAAAGCGCGAGGGAACGCTTGTGCTGACCTGTGGCGATGAAACCCGCACGATTGCCGTGTTCCAGCAGGGAGCCTACATTGTAAAAGGCTTCCCCGTCGAATGGCTTTTTACGGCCGACTACTATGCCACAGGGAAATATACCAATGCCTTCGTCTTCGACAACGCCCTTCCGGCTGAAATCGGCGAAGGAACGATCAGCTATGTCCAAGATGCCGCGAATACGCGTACCATCCAAAAAGTTGTCGGCACAACCGGCCACCCTTATCTCTCAGGTTCTCTGACGGGCGATTACTGGCTTTTCCAGATTCCGGTCAAGGAGACGCTGCCTGCCGGTACAGTGATGCACATCAAGTTCATCACCCGTTCAGCGGCTAGAGCAGCCCGCTACTGGTCGCTTGAATACCTTGACAACGAAAGTTGGAAACCCATTTCTGCACAGCGCACCGCCCAAGTAGCCGGAGAATCAGTAATCTATACGCTCGATTTGGTCACAGACCTCACGGGCAACAAGAGAGTAGGTTCGGACAACGCACAGATCGACAATGATTTCACACTGAGCGCTCAGATCACTGCAGGCAACCGGTTGCAATGCCGGTTGCGCTGCGCTGCCGACATCGCCTGCAACGGTGAGAATCCCAACACAGGCAACCACCGT
>OKSA01004000.1_pt1 | contig 10249 bp, 9 predicted proteins | sample 1601181 | NCBI WGS metagenome assembly OKSA01 (sample SAMEA3541538, study PRJEB24748) | human gut metagenome | biome: human gut; feature: human-associated habitat; material: faeces | place: China | collected 2012 | reverse complement strand
ATGGTATGAGCAGCTCGGCGGTGGTGACAGTCCTCTGGCAGATGCAATCATTGACTGTATTGCCCACGACAGCTATCGAATAAATATCACAAGCATTGATGCTGAACATGATAGATACATGTGGTTGCCAATGATTGGAGTATTGTAGTCGTTGATAAGAGTTCGGTATTCGTGGTGGTAGACACTTGTTTTAAATCAAGATCAAAATCTTCAAAATTACTCATAATAAAACCTCCTTTGATATTCACGTTTACTATATATTAAAAGCGCAACAAAATAGCAGAAAAATCAATAGAAATTTGAAAAAAGATTATACAATTGTTGTGTTAAAGTATAAAAAGGTATATAATTAAGAAAAAATACTATCTAATATTTGAGAATAGATTTTTCGGCAGAATATATGTATTTATTTAGTCTGGTATATAGTATATTACAAAAGGAAAGAAGATATGAAAACGATAATTGAGGATTATATAGAAAATATAGTTACAAATCATATGATATAATAAGGAAAAATCAATGTGCGGACTTGCTATTATTTTGCGTTGATATATTGATTAACAATAGCGAAAATAATAATTATGAAAAAGATTTAAATCATATAATAAGTGAAATTCTTTTATTAATGAAAAATAGTCCGGAAAGGTGTGCATTTCTTCTTAAGGCAGGAATGGATAACAAGAGAACGAAATATGAGACAAACGATTATAAGTCATCGAAATTGTATTTTCAATGATGAGTATACAAATGATTATTCAATCCTATCTGGAGAAAGTGGAACGATATTGACATTGATTAATGGAATATATTTAGGTAAAGAATATCCAAAGTTATTAATGATAGATTAGTATATATCCAACAAAATAGAGGGGGAATATATAATGAAAAAAATATTTTTTGAAACACTAAAACATAAGTTTGGTCATTATTTACTGGTTATACTATGTGGTATATTAATGGTTTCGACAATATATGTATCATATGCATTTAGTGACAGTATTGAAGGAATTATACATGGACAAAATTCTGGCATAGTGGAAGAAATGTACACTTTTATTAATTTTCAAGAGACATATATTCTCTTGTTTATATTAATGGTACTGGTTATTATTTCGTACATACGAAAAAAATCCTATGATTATGTTCTGCTTGATACGATGGGATTAAAGAAAAAGCATAGATATATGTTTATTGGATTTGAATATGCAGGGATTATATTTTCCTCGGTAACTGGTGGCTTGATTTTAGGAAAAATATTAGCAGAGTGTGCAAAAACAGTATTACAAAATATCTTTTATAATACAATTACTACAGAGGTTAATTATGGATTTGTTGCACTGCGGAATACATTGGTGATTTCATGTGAAGTTTTCGGCATCCTATTCATTGTTTTTGATGAAGTGATAGCATGTCTGGGAATGGATGCATTGTTGACTGTTGGAAAAAAGAACGGGAAACCACTGAAGAAGAGACCGAAAACTTTACTGATTGGGATATTTTTGATCTTGATTGGTCTTATAAGTTTATTGTTTTATTGGGGAAAGATATCCAAAAGTATTCCGACTGTATTTTTGAATGCGGGCATGTGCCTGCTTATGATTAGCTTGGCAGGATACTATTTTGTTCGGTTGAATAAAAAAGAGAAAAAGTATTATAAACGAATTACATGGTTGGAAAACTGGTATCATAGATTCTTTTATAATATAAATATGTCTTTTGTCGTTGCAGCATTTCTTGTAATTATTATAACAGATTTTTCTATAAAATTATTGGATAACCTTCCGATTACCGAACCGAAGAATTATCCGTTTGACTTGGTATGGATGGCAAATACGGATGACGAAGAATTTTTGAATCATTTAACAGATGATGAAGGGGTTGAACTGAGAAAAGTACCATGTGCTAGAGTAACAACGACAGATATTGCTGAACATATGGGGATTCCGGCATCAACTTATGAAAAATGGACTGGAAAATCGCTAGATTTGAAAGGAAATGAAATATTCGTTGTATATCAAAGGGAGAGGTTTGAACGAAACAAAGTCGGAATTGGTTACAATACAAAAAATCCATTAATTTATATAGGAAAAGCAAGAGCTGATTTGTGGTTGTATATAAAAGAAGTAGCAACACCTAAAGTACAGTATTTTACAGAAAAATTCAAGGTTGTCGGAACAGAAGACAGAATTCTAACAGGTGTGTTTGGAAGTGAAACATGTGAACATATTATTGTATTCTCAGACGAATATTATCAGAAGAACTGTGTGAAAGCAGATGGGGCGAATATGGCTGTTATGATGAACATACCTGAAAATTATGATAAAGTCGTCGAAGAAATAAAAGCGTATGCCAAAGATCATTCCCAGGTAAATTATTTTGATGTGGATAATGGGAATCTGATTTACGAGAAGAAAGAGCTGCTGTTAGAAAGAAGTAAAACAAAGCTTTTATATGTGGCTTCAGCAGCGGGAAATATTATCATTATGCTTTTGTGTGGAATATTTGTATTGAGTATAAAAATGGAGTGTGATTTTCCAGAGACAGAATGGAAATACCGATTTTATATTCAATCAGGAATGTCTTCTGCTAAAGTCAGAAAGGGAATCATAAAAGAGTGTCTGCTATCAGGAGGACTGCCTGTTATATGTGGCACAATTATTTCAATTTTGTATTGTAGCATGCTTTTGTATGCGAAACATTTACAGATTGAGTGGGTTCATAGATACTTTAAAGGAATAATTTTGATTGTTGGTGCTATATGGTTGCTTTTTGCTGTTTTTAGTTTGATATTTGCTTATAGAAATATTAGAAAAATAGAGGGAGATAGTAGAGATGGAAAAAAGTAAAAAAATTTTAAAAGTGGAAAATTTAAAAAAGGCATATTACTCAACTTCCCGAACAGGAGAAAGCATTACTTATCCTGTTTTAAATAATGTTTCATTTGAGATAGAAGAAGGTGAATTTGTAGGGATTATGGGACGTTCTGGTTGTGGAAAAACTACATTATTAAAGGCAGTGGGAATGCTAGACAAACCAGATGACGGAACAATATATTACAAAGATAAAGATACAAAAGATATATACCGGGCTGAACTGGCAAGACTTAGAAGAACAGAGATTGCTTTTGTATTTCAGGATTATTATCTTATGGATAGTCTGTCTATAAAAGAAAATATTATGCTTCCGCTTATTTTGGATGAGGCAGATGTTCAGGAGAGTAAGAAAAAATGTGAGGAAATGGCTGAGAAGTTTGCAATTACGGATTTATTAGATAAAAAACCATATGAATTATCAGGAGGAGAAAAACAAAGAACTGCGATTTGCCGCGCATTAATCTACAATCCGGATTTGATTTTGGCGGACGAACCAACAGGAAATCTGGACTCTGCCTCATCAGAGGTTGTAATACATACTTTAGAAGAGATTAATAAGAAGATGGGGAAAACAATTCTGCTTGTAACACATGACCCTATTATAGCAAGTTCATGTGATAGAATTATTTTCTTAAAAGATGGAAAAGTAAAGGAAGACCTGAAGAGAACCGGAGATAAGGAACAATTTTATAATGAAATAATTACAAACTGGTGCTGATTTGCAAGTGCTTATATAAAATAAACCTTGTTCATGAATCGTATTCAATTACTACGATAATGGCAAGTGCTTTAAGATGATTTACAGTGTCTCTGACTGAGTATTCCAATGAAAATAGAAAAATAAAATAGTATGTGAATATTCCCGTGCGGAAGAACCCCTGAGTCCGGACAGCCGGGACACGGAGCCCGGATTATTCAGACAAGGACGATGAACTGCCGTGGCTCAGTTACCAGCACTTTGGCAATCTGGTAGGCAACCTCACAGATCTGATTGTGCTGGAACAAAACTGGCAGCTGATGATTGATGAAATCTGGAATACCCGTTAGGTCAATGACTATACAGGAAAGAATATCAACAAAAAGGACTTCATGCGTTCCTGGACACACAGCCGTACCGCACAGCACATTTCCTTTGACGAGCTTTTGGAAGAAGGAACTACTGTTGACGGCGAGTTGCTTTTTGATATTGCTGATCCACGCAGCGAGTTTGAATCTGAGATAATTCATAAGTTTTACATGGAGGATTTCAAAGCCCAACTTCCCGGGGTAGACAGCAAGATTTTACAGATGCGCTATGACGGTCATTCCCTGAAAGAAATCGCTGCCGCAGTTGGTTTCAAAACGCCCAGCGCAGTCAGCAAGCACGTTGAGAAAATCGCTGAACGGTACGATAATTTTATATCGGACGAATACGGAAAGCTTTTAAGCAAATGTATTAACTAAATTATTATGGAGGATAATTATGTCAACAATTAGTCAAGAGGAAATGTAATATTGATTGTACAAAACATGTATGGCACGATTTACGGCACACTTATGCAACACTGTTAGATCAAAACAATATGAACATGAAAGTAGTATCGGAGATATTAGGTCATTATTCAGAAGAATTTACAAATGAAGTTTATGTCATTCATAAACCAGAGGTCATCATCTATGATACAAGTGAAGTAATGAACTCATTTATTGAGTCATTAAAACTGGACTCAACAGAAAGAACCATACCTGTATATGATATTTCGTTCATTCACGAATATTTATTTTAAACTATTCTGACAATTCAAATTTTTATTTATTAATTTAATTTTAGTGTTACATTTTTAACAAAGCTTTTGGCAAAAATATGTAATACTTAATGCTTATCAATGATTTTTAATCGTTATTAAATAAGCGAAATCTTTTGAAACAGAAAAGAATTTTTGCAGATTTTAAAATTTTTAAAACTAAGATATTTTGTTACAACAGAAAAGCAACAAAAATACAACTAAAAGTAGTTAAGATAAGAGATATTTTAACAAACATCAAAAAGCTATAAATCGGAAAAAAATCTTCTAAATATACATTTGTTATATAGAAGTAACAAACAGATAGAAGAAATACACTATAATATTAAAAAAATCACAATTTTATCGCCCCAAAGACTTGAAAAAGAAATTCGCGAGTAGTACAATTGTGTTAAAAGATTAACACAATATTTTAAAAGGAGCGTGTTTGAAATGGCAAGATTTACATTACCACGTGATGTTTATCACGGAAAAGGATGTTTATCCGAATTAAAGAATCTGAAAGGTAAAAAAGCTGTCCTCGTAGTCGGCGGCGGATCTATGAAGCGTCAGGGATTCCTGGACAAAGCAGTGAACTACCTGAAAGAAGGCGGAATGGAAGTCAAACTGATCGAAGGTGTAGAACCGGATCCGTCTGTAGAGACTGTTATGAAGGGCGCAAAAGTAATGCAGGAATTCGAGCCTGACTGGATCGTAGCAATGGGTGGCGGATCTCCGATCGATGCGGCTAAAGCTATGTGGGTATTCTATGAGTATCCGGATGAAACATTCGAGAATATCATCACACCATTCAGTTTCCCTGAGCTTCGTCAGAAAGCGAAATTTGCAGCCATCCCATCTACATCAGGAACTGCAACAGAAGTAACAGCATTCTCCGTAATCACAGATTACAATACAGGAATCAAATATCCTCTGGCAGACTTTAACATCACACCAGACGTTGCAATCGTTGATCCTGAACTGGTAGAAGGACTTCCTCAGAAACAGGTTGCTTACACAGGAATGGATGCACTGACACATGCGATCGAAGCTTATGTATCAACACTCAACTGTCCATTTACAGATCCACTTGCACTGCAGGCAATCGAGATGGTTTTGGATTATCTGCCGGCATCTTATAACCTGAATATGGAAGCAAGAGAGCAGATGCATTATGCACAGTGCCTGGCTGGTATGGCATTCTCGAATGCATTACTTGGAATCGTACATTCTATGGCTCATAAGACAGGAGCAGCATTCTCAACCGGACATATTCCTCACGGATGTGCCAATGCGATCTATCTGCCATATGTAATCAAATACAATGCAAAAGATAAAGTGGCTGCATCACGTTATGCAGAGATTGCACGCAGAATGGGACTTCCTGGAACATCAGAAAAAGCTCTGATCAACAGCTTGTGTGCAAAGATTGATGAGTTCAATGCAAAGATGAATATTCCTAAGACTCTGAAAGAATTCGGAATCAACGAAGAAGAATTCAAAGAAAAACTGGATAAGATTGCAGAACTTGCAGTTGGTGATGCCTGTACAGGATCTAATCCAAGAGCAATTGATCCTGCAACAATGGCTAAATTATTTACATGTACATATTATGGAACAGAAGTTGATTTTTAAATAACAAAAATCAGATAACGGCGGCTGTCACATAGGTTTATGTGGCAGCCATTTTGCGTACTTTGCTATAAAATTAAAATTTATTCCATATACAATAAAACGAATCTTGAACAATTTTATCGACATTTTTTGAAAAATATGGTTTTACTTGCGAAATAGAACAAGCCGTATTATGATAATAGTAATATTGGGAATTAGGAGGAAATAAGATGTACAAAATTTTAAAAGCAGAACAATTAACTGCTAACATCTTTCTGATGGATGTAGAAGCTCCTCGTGTAGCAAGACATTGTGAACCGGGGCAGTTTGTCATTGTGAAGATGGATGAAAAAGGGGAAAGAATCCCTCTCACAATCTGTGACTATGACAGAGAAGCCGGAACGATCACCATCGTATTCCAGCCGGTCGGAGCATCCACAACCAAGATGAAAGAATTAAAAGCAGGAGATTATTTCCGCGATTTCACAGGTCCGTTAGGAAATGCTTCAGAACTCGTAGAAGAAGATATCGAAGAACTGAAGAAGAAAAAGATCCTGTTCGTAGGAGGCGGTGTTGGAGCAGCACCTGTATATCCACAGGTGAAATGGCTCCATGAACACGGTGTTGATGCTGATGTTATCATCGGTTCCAAGACAAAGGACATGCTGATCCTGGAAAAAGAGATGGAAGCAGTATCTGGAAATTATTATCCATGTACAGATGATGGTTCTTACGGTCATGCCGGAATGGTAACAACAATGGTAGAAGAACTGGTAGAAAAGGGAAATAAATATGATGTATGTATCGCGATCGGACCAATGATCATGATGAAATTCGTATGTCTCCTTACAAAGAAACTGGAAATCCCTACTGTTGTAAGTATGAACCCGATCATGGTAGATGGAACCGGTATGTGCGGAGCCTGTCGTCTGCATGTAGGAGATGAGATCAAGTTCGCATGCGTAGATGGTCCAGAATTTGACGGACACCTTGTCAACTTCGATGAGGCTATGAAGAGACAGCAGATGTACAAGACCCAGGAAGGCCGTGCAATGCTGAAATTACAGGAAGGTGACACACATCATGGCGGATGTGGTCAGTGCGGAGGTGACGAGTAATGGCAGATGTATTAAAGAAAGTTCCTGTAAGAGAACAGGAGCCAAAGGTTCGTGCTACGAATTTTGAAGAAGTATGTTACGGATATAATAAAGAAGAAGCAATGGAAGAAGCAACCAGATGTCTGAACTGTAAGAATGCAAGATGTATCCAGGGATGTCCTGTATCCATTAATATTCCTGTATTTATCGCAGAGATCAAAGAAGGCAATATCGAAGAGGCTTACAAAGTGATCGGTCAATCTTCTGCACTTCCTGCTATCTGCGGACGTGTATGTCCGCAAGAGTCACAGTGCGAGAGCAAGTGTGTCCGTGGTATCAAAGGTGATGCAGTATCTATCGGTAAACTGGAAAGATTCGTTGCTGACTATGCTCTGGAACATGATATTAAACCAGTCGGAGCAGAAGTTAAGAACGGACATAAAGTTGCTGTTATCGGTTCTGGTCCGTCCGGACTTACCTGCGCAGGTGATCTTGCAAAGGCCGGATATGATGTAACCGTATTTGAAGCTCTTCATGAACTTGGTGGAGTTCTTGTTTATGGTATTCCGGAATTCCGTCTTCCAAAACAGAAAGTTGTTAAGAAAGAGATCGAGAAAGTTAAAGAACTCGGTGTTAAATTTGAAACAAACGTTGTTATCGGTAAATCCACAACAATCGATCAGCTGATCGAAGATGAAGGATTTGAAGCTGTATTTATCGGTTCCGGTGCAGGTCTTCCGATGTTTATGGGAATCCCGGGCGAGAACGCAAGTGGTGTATTCTCTGCAAACGAATACCTGACAAGAAGCAACCTGATGAAAGCTTTCGATGATTCTTATGATACACCGATCGCAGCAGGTAAGAAAGTTGCAGTTGTTGGTGGTGGTAACGTAGCAATGGATGCTGCAAGAACAGCACTTCGTCTTGGAGCAGAAGTTCATATCGTATATCGTCGTAGCGAAGAAGAGCTTCCGGCCCGTGTAGAAGAAGTTCATCACGCAAAAGAAGAAGGTGTACAGTTCGACCTACTGACAAACCCGGTAGAAATCCTCGAAGAAGATGGATGGGTAAAAGGAATCAAATGTGTTCGTATGGAACTTGGTGAACCGGACGCATCAGGAAGAAGACGTCCTGTGCCGGTTGAAGGTTCTGAATTCGTGATCGATGTTGATACAGTTATCATGTCACTCGGAACATCACCGAACCCGCTGATTTCTTCTACAACAAAAGGTCTTGAGACAAACCGCAGAAAATGTATCGTTGCGGAAGAAGAGAACGGACAGACATCTAAAGAAGGCGTATTTGCCGGTGGAGATGCTGTTACAGGAGCTGCTACAGTTATCCTTGCTATGGGAGCTGGTAAAGCAGGTGCCAAAGGTATCGATGAATATCTGAGAAATAAATAATTGAAGGAAGATTGTACATAGGATCGTAAGCTTCTTTGAGAAAATCGGAATTTAAAAAATATCCTGACAAGATGCAGAAAAATCTGTGCTTGTCAGGATATTTTTTAAATAACTGGAAATTTCAAGGTAATAGAGTAAGTATCGGATTCAATATTTACCTGACAAAGTCCATGCATCTGATGCATCATCGCATGTATATTTTTGACACCAATGCCTGTCCCGTGTACAAATTGATCAGGAACAGCGATCGTATTTTGGATGGTAATACAGGCAGATGTCTTAGTGTATTCAGAAATCAGAAAAACCGGCAGATCAGGATGGGCATATTTTTTAATATTAGAAACAAGATTATCAATAATCCGTCCAGCAAAATCTGTGCATATTTGTATCTGTACCGGTTCCCAGTGGAGTTTTTCTATAGAAACATGATATCCGTCCATTTCCAGCAATCCACATAGTTCGGAAAGGTATTCTCCTAATGCATATTCTACATTTTCCGGCTCCTCTAATTTCATAGGATTCTCTGAGTTGATTAGAAAAAAATCAAAGAGCTGGTTAGATAAATCACGTATCTGTGTTGTCTTGGCATAAGCTTTACTAATGTAGTCTGTGCATTCATTCAAAGAATTTTGCTTTCTGGCAATTTCTAAAAATGTCATAAGACCAGTTAAAGGTGTTCTTAAGTCATGAGCCATACTAAGTACAAGCTGGTCCTGGGCAGATTTCATTTGAGCTTCCTTTAGTTGCTTTTCAATCAAGGAAAGACGCATTTCGTTTAAGCCATGTGCAAGAGTGGCCAATTCATCATTTCCCTTTATAGGAATTTCGCAGTCTAATGCACCCGATTCAATTTGTGTTACACTAGAACTTAGCTGTTGAATATAATTCACCTTTTTTCCGATTCCAATAGCGAAAAGTAAGATCCATAGGAAAATACTGATAAATGCGGCAGCTATATAGTATAACAGATAATATTTCAATTCATAATTCGCATAAATGTAAACGTCTGCATCTCCATCAGAAAAAGATACCGTATGAAAATATTGCCAGTTGTAATGTAAAGTATCCGATTCAGAAGTATTTCCCAGAACGATAGAGTTTGAATAGGTACTTTCATAGATTAATACCCGTTCGCGGGAAATAGTAAAATGCCGAATTCCCTTTTGATGAGCCCAATCGCCAAGTTGGTCGGTATCTGTTGCAGCAAGCTTTTTCTTATGAACAAATTCTGTGAGCTCATTAATGTACGATGTTTCTGAATTATAGATGAAATTTGAACTGGCAAAATATTCACTTAGCAAAGTTGTTCCTACCTGAAAAAGGATCAAAAAGAGAATAAAAGCTGCTGCAAAACCAGATAAAACTAAGAAAATGATTTCTTTCGTAAGACTGTTGCGTTTTAATTTAGCCAAGACGATACCCCTTTCCCCAAACAGTTTGAATAATTTTAGGCTTTTGAGGATTTTCTTCAATTTTTGTCCGAAGATTTCTTATAT
>OKSA01003997.1_pt1 | contig 10260 bp, 10 predicted proteins | sample 1601181 | NCBI WGS metagenome assembly OKSA01 (sample SAMEA3541538, study PRJEB24748) | human gut metagenome | biome: human gut; feature: human-associated habitat; material: faeces | place: China | collected 2012 | reverse complement strand
CAAGTCAGGCGTTCTTACAAAGGCTCAGCTTGAAGAATTCGCTTACAATTCAAGATCACTGCATTCGAAATCTGACAGGCAGTCCCAACGGGAATAATCGCATATTCCCCTGCAATTTCACGCAGCAGATAATCGGAATTGACACGATATTTTTTTTCATTTATCTTTTGTAACAAATCCGGCCGGGTCGGAGAAGCAATCGGTTCCATCACAAACTCCCCTCTTGCAAAATGCTGTGCCTTTTCAGGCAGAAAGTATTTCTGCAGTCAGCAAGAAAAATATGTAGAATGTTCGCAGAAATAAATTACATTTATCATTACAAAAAGATTATAAAAGAAGAACTAGGAAAAGTCAAGTAAAAACTGGAAAAAGATGGGAATGTAATCTGCTCAAAAACGAATTTTGCGATGTTTACTTTTAGTAGAGATGAAAAGGAGGTTTCGTGATAAGATAGAGAAAGAATTTGAAACGGAAGTACGGACAGTATGGGAAGCTATTTGAAAACTGCGCGTCGCATTCTCGTTACTTCAGCCTGCAAATAAAAAGTCAATACTAAAATTGAAGAAAGTTAAAAAACTTTACAGGTTAAAAATTAGGCATTAAAATAAGGCCACCACAACCAGTGCTGGTCTGAAAGTAAAAGTTTTGAATTAGCTTGGATCAGGAAGAACAGAAAGATATTCTTTCACTCGTCCATAGTATATTCTGAGAAATTTATTAGCACCTGCAGTCATATAAACATAGTAAGGCTTACCCTGGGTGCGTTTTCTGTCCATGAATTGATATACAGGATCATCCTGAGGCATGGTTTTGATAAGAACATCCATTACTTGAAAAAGAGTCTTTCTTAAATTTGAAGATCCACGTTTGGATGTTGGGACGCTTTTTTGTGCATAGGAACCAGATTCGTTTACCCCAGGATCAACTCCGGCGAATGCAGTAAGGGCTCCTTTATGCGTGAATCTGGTTACATCACCGATCTCAGCCATAAGCTGTGGACCGAGAGATGGACCAATCCCTTTAAACTGCATGACAATTGAGTATTCAGGAAGCTTTGAGGCAGTCTCGTTCATGAGAGTGCGTATTGTTTCGACAGTAACGGAAGTACTGTTGAGCTGATCGATAGCTTGTCTGATGATATGTTTGGTTATTTCATTCTTAGGAAATACTGGAACAAGTTCCTTTGTTTTGGTGTAAATTTCTTCCGCTTTTGATTTATTGAAGGCATATTTTTTGCGCTTGCACCAGTTCTGATAATGTTCAACAAAAGCGTTTAGAGACATTTTACGAATGCAATCTACATGCCAGTATGTAGAGACAAAATCAACCCATTTCTGGGAACCATCACTGCGGGTGGGACTATTGAAATAAGTATTTGCATTTGGATAGGTCTGGTCAATGAGGCCAATAAGATTATTTTTCATAGCCGTTTTTTGTTTCACATAGAAATGGAACTGACGATTCATGACCTTTAGCTGAGCGCGTAATTCATCTGTAATACTATACGGTTCAAGACTTTGCCATTTGTCAAGAGCGTAGCGGGCAATCTTGACAGAATCAGCTTTGTCGGACTTGATTTTGCGAAGAGAATCGTTATTAAAATCTTTGACCAACTTGGGATTAACAGCACTGACAAAGAGATCTGCTGCTGAAAGCTGGTGAGCAAGTGCTTCGTAGTAGCGGCCGGTATGTTCCATTACAACCCGGGATTCACCTTCGATAGAATGAATAAGTTTAATAAGTGAATGGATATCACTGGATGTGTGCTTAATCTCAAAAGGAGAGGATACAATCTCCCCAAATGGTCTCAGAATTGTAACCATACTTTTACCTTTTGAAACATCGATACCTACTGCGTTCATAAATTTATCACTCCTTAAAAAATATTACAATGGATAAATACCAGTTTTACTCATTACCTGTTCAAACTACTGTGTGTGACACGAATGCACCTAATGTGATTCAACCTGCATAAAACGAACACTGTGAATGAGGAGCCGGTTATCAGTCTAAAGTACGGACGCGAGGTCCAAGTGATGAAGTCGATATACCATTGCATCCTACATTCTAACAGTTTAAGTAATGAGATGGATAAATCCTTACTGGAAGTAAGGGGATTACCCATAAATATATTGTAGTAGTGATGAGTTAGACGCGCAAATTTTTTACCCAAAGGAAAACATATGTTTATTTTTAGCGCTATATGTGCTAAAATATAGCCATGGGTAGTAGAAAAAACAACAGAATCTGAGAAAAGAGTTATCAGGGAGAAATAAAAATGCAGATAATATCCAGTTATGGTGTAGAATTACGAAAACAGAATATCCCGATCCGCCAGACACTGGAGATCTACCGTTCTGCTGTCAGCTATCTGATTGGGATTTATGTGCAGGTATGGGAAGAATTAGCAGAAATCCCGGATGCAAAGAGGCGTTTTAATGCTGCAGAACATCTGGTACATACTACGAAGAAAAACCATGCCTGTTTTGATTTTGATATCCGGTTCCCAAAGATGCCTTCCTATCTGCGCAGATCTGCCATCCAGCATGCACTGGGGACAGTATCCTCTTATAAAACACGGCTGGATCTATGGGAAAAGACCGACGGAAAGAGCGGGAAACCAAAGCTTGTATATGAAAATCACGCCATGCCGGTCTTCTACCGTGATGTCATGTATCGTGAAGGCGCGGAAGGGAAAGACGAAGCATACCTGAAACTCTATGACGGTCATGACTGGAAATGGTCCTGTGTACGTCTGGATCATACGGATATGGAATATCTGAGAAAATGCTGGTCAGGGAAAAAGGCATCTGCCCCGACTCTGGAAAAGAGACACCAGAAGTATTTTTTGCGTTTTTCCTATAAAGAGGAAGTAACACTTACCAAAACACCTGTGAAAGAACAGATTATCTGCAGCGTGGACTTAGGGATCAATACCGATGCAGTCTGTACTATCATGCGGGCAGACGGAACTGTCCTGGGAAGAAGATTCATAGATCATCCCAGTGAAAAAGACCGGATGTACCGCACACTGGGACGGATCCGCAGATTCCAGAGGGAACATGGCTCTGCGCAGACACAGGGAAGATGGGCATATACGAAACGTCTGAACACAGAACTGGGTAAAAAGACTGCAGGTGCGATTGTAAGATATGCGGAAGAAAACCATGCAGATGTGATCGTGTTCGAGTATCTGGAGATGCAGGGGAAGATATCGGGAAAGAAAAAACAGAAACTGCACCTGTGGAGAAAAAGAGATATCCAGAAGTGTTGTGAACATCAGGCACACAGGAAAGGGATGCGGGTATCCAGGATCTGCGCATGGAATACCAGCAGACTGGCTTATGATGGTTCCGGGGCGGTAACACGTGACTGGGAAAATCACAGCCTCTGTACTTTCCAGACAGGAAAACGATATAATTGTGACCTGTCAGCATCCTATAATATAGGGGCGAGATATTTTATAAGGGAACTTTTAAAACCCCTTCCGGCAACGGAAAGGTCTTTACTGGAGGCAAAAGTCCCTCCTGTAAAGCGTAGAACCTCATGCGTTTATGCAGATCTGAGGAAACTCCATTCAGAAATGGAACGTTTAAAAGCAGCATAGATACAGGCAGATATACAGTGGACTACCTGTAATGTGGGAACCTGCCATATCTGGCATGGGAAATGCGCATAACTGCGTACCTAAGTTACAGGCGTATCCGCCGATATTCAGTCTGACGCCTAAAGCGTCTGGAAGCACGTGACTTCAGTCATGTGAGGTTTACGGTATTTTTGTTTCTGATGAAATGCAGTCATGTGGTATAGGTAAACTTTTATTAGATTATATCAAGAATAAAAAAGTTAGATTGCGATTAAACGTATACCAGAAAAATACCAGAGCTCTCTCTTTTTACCAAAGAGAAGAGTTTAATATCCAATGCGAAGGATTCGATGGTGTTACTGGTGAAAAAGAATATCCAATGTTGTGGCAGCAGAAATAGAAAGCGATTTTGGGGAGAATTCCCATGGATATTGCCAATATGGTACTGTTTCTTTGCTCTGAAAAAGCGGGCTTTATCACAGGTGAAAACATCTGTATTGACGGTGGTATGACAAAACAAATGATTTATCATGGCGATTGTGGGTGAAGATTTGACATCTAAGTCACGTATTAGAAACACAGAATATACAAAAGGAGAAGAACTATGAAATTTAAGATGATTCACGAAAACTACAATGTATCAGACCTGGACCGATCTATTAAATTTTACAACGAGGCCCTTGATCTGCACGAAGTGAGAAGAAAGACTACCGATGATTTTATTATTGTGTATCTGAGCAACGATGTAAGTGATTTTGAGTTGGAACTTACCTGGCTTAAAGATCATCCACAGCCATATAATCTGGGTGAATGTGAATTCCACCTGGCATTCAAGGCAGAGGATTATGAGGCAGCGCACAAGAAGCACGAAGAGATGGGGTGCATTTGCTTCGAAAATGAAGCGATGGGAATCTATTTCATTGTAGATTCAGATGGATACTGGCTTGAGATTCTACCGTAAAGCTGGCTGAGAAATCGTAGAAATCATGTTGATCAGATGTTCAGAGGACTTTAAGGGGGATGCGTTATCATGAGAACTATAGGTAATATCCTTTGGTTTATATTTGGAGGATTGCTGGGTGGACTGGCATGGGTTTTTGCAGGATGCATATGGTGTATTACAATTATTGGAATTCCGGTAGGCCTGCAATGCTTTAAATTTGCAACGTTGGCATTCTGGCCGTTTGGAAAAGAAATCGTGTATGGAAATGGTATGTTTTCATTCTTGGTAAATCTCATATGGATTGTATTTTTTGGTTGGGAAATGGCGCTTGGAAATCTGATAGTTGGTTGTATATGGTGTATTACGATAGTTGGAATTCCGTTTGGAAAGCAGTTTTTCAAGATGGCAAGACTTTCTTTCATGCCATTTGGTGCCAGTGTGATAGGGTAGAATACAAAAATTTAAGGAGTCATTTGAGAGAATGATTCAAATGCTATTGGGAATCATAAGTAAAGTTATTAATACATAATAAGAAAAAACAATAGTATTTGTAAGGCGTCAGTGGAGTATTCTACTGGCGTTTTTATTTAACATATTGGATTTACGAAGAATGCCTATCAAAGCGAAAAATTGTTAGAACAAGCTGAAATTCCAGAATCTTATTTATGACAAGTGTATTACAAGCACTTGCTGCAAAGCAGATTGAAGTAGAAACAAGAAAACAGCAGAGCCACGAACAGAAGAGTGGAAGAAAGCATTATGAATTTTCCTTATAATTATATGTATTTCGAAGAATTGCTTCCGGAAAGTTTTTCCACCGAATTATGAGTCTGTGTAGTATAATTAATAATAACAGTATATTCTGACTTACATTGTTGTAAATAGGAATGATACATAACAAGGAGATGGGTTTAATGTTAAAAAATGGGATATACGAACAGATTGTTAATACGAGAATAAATAAAGAACTGCAGCAGCTTGATCGTGAAAAATATGATATAGAATTAGAAAAACTTGATGGAGAGGATGCAAGACGTATTCTTACCATATACATATCATATGTCATAAATCAGGCTTTGCAATATTTAAGAGACAGTTTCCCGTCATCTAAAGAAAATGAATCGTTACTGGCACAAATTCGCTTATGTAATGAAATCGTTCAGGAAATAGCAGAGCATACGAATGAACCTGAATTTGAGGATAATATCATTCTTGAAAAAGGAGAAGTATTGACCTCATTATATGAAAAAATGAATTCAGCAAGAAGCATTAATACAATCAAAGCTGTGCATCCGGAAACGTCAATTGTAGAGAATGCCTTGTTTACAGGATCTAAAAATGAGCCAAGTATGCTTTCGGAATTGAAGAAAGAAATCTTGTCCTCTGATTCTATTGATCTTTTAGTTTCATTTATTAAGTGGAGTGCAATACGTCCACTTCTTGTGGAATTGACTGCATTCACGAAACGAGAGGGTGTTCGTTTACGTGTGATTGCAACGACTTATACACAGGCTACAGATTATAAAGCGATTGTTGCTCTTGCAGAGCTTCCAAATACGGAAGTGAAGATTAATTATGAAACGAATCATGCACGTATGCATGCAAAATCTTATTTGTTTAAAAGAGACACTGGATTTTCAACTGCATATATTGGCTCATCAAATCTTTCAAATCCAGCTTTGACTGGGGGATTGGAGTGGAATGTGAAGGTGACTGAGAAAGAGTCATTTGATATTGTGAAAAAGTTTTCGGTTTCCTTTGAGAGCTACTGGAATGATGCCTCTTTTGAAACCTTTGACCCTGAAAACCCAGACTGTCATGAAAAGCTGAAAAAAGAATTAACGAGGGCTACATTTGATAGAAAGTCAAAACGTAGTCTTCAGGTTTCGATTCGACCATATGCATATCAGCAGGAAATTTTGGATAATCTTGCTGCAGAACGAGAAGTATACGGACATTATCGTAATCTGGTTTCTGCAGCGACAGGTGTTGGAAAAACAATTATTGCGGCATTTGATTATAAAGCTTTTAAGGAGAAGAACCCAAGAGCACGCTTGTTATTTGTGGCTCACAGAAAGGAGATTCTCGAACAAAGCATTCAGAAATTCCAGGAAGTTTTGAATGACTTTAATTTTGGTGAGTTGTACGTAGATGGTTATAAACCAACGGATATTGAGCATCTGTTTATCAGTATCCAGTCATTCAATTCTGCAAAGCTTTCTCAGTGGACAAGCAAGGACTATTATGACTTTATCATAGTGGATGAATTCCACCATGCAGCAGCTGATTCTTATCAGGAATTACTGGCATACTATGAGCCGAAGATTCTATTAGGATTGACTGCTACTCCTGACCGAATGGATGGTAAGGATATCCTGAAATATTTTGATGGACGTATTGCTTCAAAATTACTGTTGGGTGAAGCGATTGATCGAAATCTGTTAAGTTCTTTTCAGTATTTTGGTGTAACAGATGACACAGATTATAGGAATTTCAAATGGACGCGTGGTAAATATGATGTGTCAGAGCTGGAAAAAGTATATACGGCAGATACAAGACGTTGCGCTTTGATTTTAAACAGTGTGAAAAAATATGTGACAGATATTTCGTCTGTGAAAGGTCTTGGATTTTGTGTCAGTGTTGCTCACGCAAATTACATGGCGAAATATTTTAATGATAAAGGAATCCCGTCCATTGCATTATCTTCGAAAAGTGCAGATGATATTCGAAATGATGCAAAAACAGATTTGTTAAGTGGAAAGATAAACTTTATTTTCGTTGTGGATTTGTATAATGAGGGCGTGGATATCCCGGCTATAGACACCGTCTTATTCTTGAGGCCAACAGAAAGTGCGACTGTATTTTTACAGCAGCTAGGACGAGGGTTACGTTTAAGTCCAGGGAAAGATTGCCTTACGGTTCTTGATTTTATTGGACAGGCAAACAAAAAGTATAATTTTGCAATGAAATTTGAGGCAATTGTAGGGAAAGGCCGAAAATCCATTCGCAAACAGGTGGAGGATGGATTCAGCAATCTGCCAAGAGGTTGCTATATCGAACTTGAAAAGTATGCAAAAGAATATATTCTGGAGAACCTGAAGCAGACAGATAATAACAAAAGAGCACTGATTGAAATGGTGAGAACCTTTGAAGAAGATACTGGATTACCGCTTAATCTGGAAAACTTTTTGCTGGAATATAATATGTCTCTGTATGATTTCTATCAGAATACAGGTGCCAGATCTTTGTTCCGCTTAAAAAAGTGGGCAGGCATTATTGAAGATGACAGAGATGTAGATGATAAAATTTACAGTATGATGACCGGATTTTTCCATGTGAACTCAGCCAGACTACTGGATTATTGGATCAGATATATTGACGGTAATAAAGTTGCAAATAGCGAAGAAGAACGCATCATGCGAAATATGCTTTATTATACATTTTATAAAAAGAATCCGGCTAAATGCGGTTTCCAAAGTATCGATGAAGGAATTGAGTCAGTCCTAAAGGAAACTTTTGTAAGAGATGAAGTTCTGCAGATTTTGAAATACAATCGTAAGCATATCAGTTTTGTTGCTGGGAGAAATGAATACTCTTATCTTTGTCCTCTGGATTTACACTGCCGTTATAACACAAATCAGATTATGGCTGCATTTGGATTATTTACAGAGACAGAATCACCGGAATTCAGAGAAGGTGTAAAACGTTTTGAAGATAAAAAAACAGATATCTTTTTTATTAATCTGAACAAATCAGAGAAAGATTTCTCTCCATCTACTATGTATGAGGATTATGCAATTAACGATAAGCTCTTTCATTGGCAAAGCCAAAGTCAGGATAGGCAAGCGAGTGCAAAAATACAGAGATATATTAATCACAAGAATACAGGTGATATCATATCATTATTTGTTCGTGAATTTAAAAGGATTGGTTCATATACAGCACCATATACTTTTTTAGGAAATGCAGATTATGTAAAGCATGAAGGAGAGAGACCTGTCAGTTTCGTATGGAAGCTGCATAATTCGATTCCTGCGGATATGCTGCCAAAGGCAAACAAGAGCATTGCTTTGTAATTCTATGTGATTAGAAATAAAAAGACGTGTGTACTCTCTTGACAAATACCAACGCAGTCTCCCATGGGACAATTCACTGTGGTGGAAGCCAGAAATGCCCGGAAAGAAGATAATCGCGGACGTATGCAGCCGATCACGAAAGTAACGATGAAAATACAGCATCCGGTGAGAGAAGATTTATTACGGTATTTACAGTCAAATATTACAACATAAATGATTTGAGGTACGAAAAAGATGAAGACGATAAAAGTAGTTGCAGCAGTTATCTGTGATAATATGAAAGAAAAGAATAAAATTTTTGCAACGGCTCGTGGTTACGGTGAGCTGAAAGGTGGCTGGGAGTTTCCTGGAGGAAAAATTGAAGCAGGTGAAACACCTCAGGAAGCATTAAAGCGAGAAATCATGGAAGAACTGGATACAGAAATTAAGGTAGGGGATTTGATTGACACTATAGAGTATGATTATCCCACCTTTCACCTTTCCATGGATTGCTTCTGGGCAGAGGTCACAGCCGGTCACCTGGAACTAAAAGAAGCGGAAGCTGCAAAATGGCTTACGAAGGATCAACTGGACAGCGTTGCCTGGTTACCGGCAGATGTAACTTTGATAGAGAAAATTCGAAGGAACATGGAGAACTGATTTTTAATATTATTTTCAGAGGAATTGTTATGATATACACAGTAAAACGAATTGATGAAGACCTGGACTTCGGTTGTGAAGAGCGACCGAAAGGCATGCCAGTCATGGCAATAGTGACGCTTATGGATTCTTCAGGCGAAGAAATAAGGATAAAAGCAGAGGATGCCATGCTCTATGAATGTAACATTAATGAAGGGGATAAGGTTTGCCTTGATGTAAATAATAAGTTGGAAAAAGCGGCACTTCCGAATTGATGGGAGTGCCGTTAAACGTTATTGATTGTCGTTGTTTTTGGAAAGTCCGTATATAACTCTTATTCAATAAATATACATTGACAAGTATCTATGCGTATGATAAATTAACACATAGACAAAAGTCTATGTGAGGTGGCAAAAATGGAAACAAGAGATATGATACTGATATGTAAAGCATTATCGGATACAAATAGGCTGGAGATTGTTCAGATGCTGTCAGACGGAGAAAAATGTGGATGTAAGATTCTGGATAAATTCGATATCACGCAGCCTACTTTATCACATCACATGAAAATATTGGTCGACTGTGGGCTTGTAAATGATTGTAAGGAAGGCAAATGGCATCATTATTCTCTGAATAAAAAAGTAATAAGAGAGGCAAGTTCATTTATTGAAGCTTTGGGAAGGTAGGAAATGAAAATGAAAGAAGAATGTATTATATGTAAAGTACCACTTATATATCTTGAAAAAGATGAAATGATGGAGTGCGTACTATGTCATAAAAAGGAATTAAGTAAGACTAGGTGCGAGCAGGGCCATTATGTATGTAATGAATGTCATACAAAAGGAATGGATGCAATTATAGAAATATGTCTTAGTGAAACATCTAAGAATCCAGTAGAAATTATAAGAAGAATGATGGCGCAGCCATTCTGCCATATGCATGGACCAGAGCATCATGTTATGGTTGGTTCAGCGCTCCTTGTTGCATATAAAAATGCAGGTGGTGAGATTGATTTGCCGGAAGCGCTACTTGAAATG
>OKSA01003995.1_pt1 | contig 10262 bp, 10 predicted proteins | sample 1601181 | NCBI WGS metagenome assembly OKSA01 (sample SAMEA3541538, study PRJEB24748) | human gut metagenome | biome: human gut; feature: human-associated habitat; material: faeces | place: China | collected 2012 | reverse complement strand
TGATCAACTTCTACACCCGTGTCCGCCCATGGGGCTGGTGGAAACCGGTAGAAGAAAAAGCATTGGCGCGTTATCCTCATATCCAGCCGAACAAGAACTTCAAAAGGGATGCTTTCAACGTAGCAATCGGTATCATCTGGCAATGTGCGCTTACTATCATTCCGATGTATCTCGTTGTCCGTGAGCAACTGGGGCTCTGGAGCTCTATCACTTTGCTTTTAGTCACCACACTTATACTAAGGAAGACTTGGTACAAACCTTTGTGCAAAGAAGAAGCACGTTACAATGAAGAAATGAAACAAGTGAAATAAAAAGAAATAATTAGCTTAACACACTAAAAACCGGAGGACTGACCATGAAAAGATTATCTGTTATCCTAGTATCATTTTTACTATATCTGCCACTAAGCGCTCAATTTAAAGGAACAGTCTATGTCGACACCGACCAATCAGGACTATTTAATAAAGGTGATAAACCGCTGGCGGGAGTTATGGTAACAGACGGCTTGAACGTAGTAAAAACAGATAAGAAAGTGAACGCTGCCGTGAAGCCGAAGGCGTGGAGGAAGGTGGAATCCTGGAAGACGGAAATGTAGTTCTGGATGCCCACAAAGGTGGTCTTCGACACGGTGGTGAACCGCTGGAAGGACAGGTAGATGCCCCAGATGAAGGGCCAGATGAAGCCGATGATGAACGCGATGAGGGTAGGCAGCACGAACACCGGCCAATATTTGCTGATGGCCTTTTGCATGATATACCTCCAAATCCAAAAAAGAAGGAGGCGGGCGAACCGCTCGCCCGCCTCCCGTATTTGTCAGCTGTTAAAAACGCTCTGTGGCATCAGCCGTTTGCCAGCTTGTACTCCTTGGCCCAGCCATCGACGAAGGCAGTGACCACAGCGTTCCAGTCGCCGGTGCCTGCTGCATAAGCAGTCAGTGCGCTGCCGACGCCGTTCTTCCACTCCTCGGAAGGCATGGTGGAGAAGCACCAGTCCACACTGGTCTTGCCAGCGGCGACGTAGTCGTTTGCAATGGCGATCAGCGGGTTGGTGGAATCCTTAGCAGCCTTGAAGGGGATGACGAAGCCCATGTCGTCTGCCATAGCAGAAGTGCCGGTCTCGGAGGTGACGCACCAGTACAGGAAGTCCAGAGTGGCCTGGATGTCCTCATCGGATGCAGTGTTGTTCACGCACCAGTAGTTCTCGGAACCGGTGCACAGGCCCTGGTTCTCTTCGCCGTCCACGCCGATGTAGATGGGCAGCATGCCGAGGTTGTCGTCGCCCAGAGAGGAGACATCGCTGTAAGCCCAGGTGCCGTTCTGATAGAAGACAGCCTTCTTGCCCACGAACTCAGCCACAGCGTCGTTGCCGGTCTTGGAAGCCAGCAGCTTCGGGTCGCAGGTGGAGTCGGTGATGTACAGGTCCCAGATCTGCTTGTAGTTGTCCAGATAGGTGCCCTTGATGGCGTCGGTGGAGCCGATGCCGTCTGCCTTGTACTCGTAGTAGATGGGCAGGTTGGCCAGATGGGTCTTGAAACGCCAGTCGGAAGAACCGTCCATGCCGGCGGAGGTGAAAGCACCATCGACGCCCAGCTCAGCCTTGCGGGCCTGGATGTCGTCTGCGACCTTCTTCAGGTCGTCAAAGCCCTTGATGTCGTCCTGGGTGTAGCCAGCGGCGGTCAGCAGCTCCTTGTTGTAGATGATGCCGTAGGTCTCGATGACGTAGGCGATGCTGGTGACGGCGTCGCCGTCCTTCAGTGCGAAGGAGTCGCTGGTCAGTTCGCCGTACAGCTTGCTGCCGGACAGGTCGTAGCAGTAATCCTTCCAGTTGGCCAGACCGACGGGGCCGTTGACCTGGAACAGGGTGGGAGCCTCGCTCTTCTCCATCTCGCTCATCAGGGTGGTCTCGTACTGGCCAGAAGCGGCGGTGACAACGGTCACAGGCACGCCGGTCTCCTTGGTGTACTCAGCGGCCAGATCCTGCCAATCCTGATCCTGCTCGGGCTTGAAGTTCAGGTAGTAGACCTTGCCGTCTGCCTTTGCAGCGGTGCTGGAAGCAGCGGTAGAGCTGGCAGCAGAGGAAGCGGTGCTGCTGGAGGAGCCGCCGCAGGCAGCCAGACCCAGAGCAGCGGCGGAAACGCCAGCGGCCTTCAGGAAGTTACGACGAGTAATCATTTTCTTCATAATAAGTTCTCCTTCTTATTAAAAATAAACTATTTCAAAATCTCCGTCCCCTGACGGAGGGAAAACAAAATTTAAATCGCCCTTACGCTTTCGCCCTGCTGCAACTCCGGCTGCAAGGTGATGGTCTGGGCCGGTGCACCGTGCTCGATCTGCCGCACCAGCAACTCAATGCTCTGCAGCGAGATCTGTTCACTGGGCTGCACAACGGTAGTCAGAACAGGCACACAGTAACGGGACATCGTGATGCCGTCAAAGCCGATCACCGAAACATCCTCCGGCACCCGCAGCCCGGCGCTCGCCAGCGCGCGGATGGCACCTAAGGCAATCACATCGCTCATGGCGAACAGGGCGGTGAAGTCGGCCCGGCGGGCCAGCAGGCTGTTCACGGCGTGATAGGCAGACTCAAAATCGTAGTTGGACAGGCCGTACAGCTTGTCGCTGAACAGGATGCCTGCGTCCTGCATCGCCTGCTGTGCACCCTCGCGGCGCATCACGCTGGGATAACTGGTGACCGGACCACCCAGCACTGCGATCTTACGATGCCCTTGCTGGATGAGGTAGTCCACAGCAGTGTAGGCTGCAGCGCGGTCATCCACGCCCACCATGGAAAGATTGGGAAAGTCCAGCTCGTCGGAGACCAGTGTGGTCAGCACCGAGGGGACTGTGATGTTGGCAAAGCCTTTTTTGAAGTTGGCTACGCTGCCGCCCAGAAAGATCATACCTTTGGGCTTGATCTCCCGCAGGATCTTTTCGGCGGCATCGATCTCGTTGGCGTTTTCATCCAAATAGGAAACGATGCCATTGTAGCCATACAGGGTGGCGGCCCGCTGCAGCTGGACTAAGAAGTCCGAGAAGAAGAGATTGCGGGTGCCTTTGACCACGAACACCAGACTGCGGGACTGCTGGATCTTCAGCTGCCGTGCATTGGTGTTGGGCACGAACCCGGCCTCCCGCATTACCTTAAGTACATGTTCCTTGGTCTCGGGCCGGACATCGGGCCGGTCGTTGATGACACGAGAAATGGTGCTTACCGAGCAGCCGCTGATCCGGGCAATGTCCTTAATGGTCAGATTCGGCATTTTGTCGGAGTACCTCACTTTCGGTAATAGATTCGGGAACGTTGTCGGGAACGTTTTCAGTGACTATAGTATGGCATAATTTGCATAAAAAATCAATAACCCAAAAGTGTTTTCGTGAAAATTGCATAGCATTCTGAGCTGCTTTTGTGCAGATTGAATTGCACGCAAATCAAAATGTGCCGACAGTTCCGCAAATTCCCGGTACAAATCAGAAACAACCGGTAAAACCGTACCGATTTGTAACTTTTCAACATAGAGCAGTGGTTTTATAAAAGGAGAAAGAAAAAAAGCAATGCCCGGCAGATAACACAGCCTGCCGGGCGTTGCATGGTTTTGAAATGGTTTATCCGCTTTTTCAAAAATACGGGTGCTGATAGGGTTCGGGTTCCGGGCCGCAGTACAGGCCAAACGCATCGCAGATCCAGTAGCCGCCGTCCTCCATGGGCACGCGGCACCACTGGTGGCTGTACTGGTTCTCGTTCACATGCTCATATGGGATGCCCAGAATGTCCAGACACAGAGCGGTGGCCCGGGCACACCCGGCACAGGATGCTGTGCGCAGTACAAAATAACCGTAGGGGTCGTTGTAATGGTTGGCTTCCATAGAGTAAGCCATGGAGCCATCATCCACCACCGCACGCAGGGCAGAGGCAATGCCGTAAAGCTGGTCTTCCCGGCTCATGAGCGCCAGCGGTGTGACCACCTTCAGCGCTTCCTGATATGCCTGCGCAAACTCCTCATCGGTGCATTTGCGCTTGAGAGACTTGTAGTGGGCCAGCTTGTTGATGGCCACCGGCGACCAGACGGAAGAAAACTGCGCTTCGGTCAAAGAAAGCTCGTCATCACCAGCAATGCCGTCCGCAGAAGGCTTGCGGCCTTCGTCAATGCCGTGATCCAGATAATGACGCAGCAGTGCACCCTCGTCATTGCCGCATACGGCCGCAACATCCGGATACTGTGCAGCGTAGTATGCGGCATCAAAGGTAGAAAGCGCAGCAGCGGAAAGACCGGTCTGTGCGGCCAGTAGCACACCGGCTGTCAGCGCCGCAAGTCTAAGATACCGTTTTTTCATGACAAAAACCTCCTCAAAAAAGAACAAAACGCCTCCTGAGCTCAGTATAGCACATCCGGGCCGGAGGGAAAAGACAAAAAAGCGCTCCCACCTTGTCATCGGTGAGAGCGCTTTGCTGATTGCTGATTATTTTGATTGAGTTGATTCTTTAAAGATTAGTCACTGACGTAGGGCATCAGAGCAACGTGACGAGCACGCTTGATGGCGATGGTCAGTGCGCGCTGATGATAAGCGCAGGTGCCGGTCACACGGCGGGGAATGATCTTTGCACGCTCAGAGACGTACTTACGCAGACGGGGCACGTCCTTGTAATCGATGGTGTCGATACGATCGACACAGAAGCTGCAAACCTTCTTGCGGCCGCGACGCATGGGGCGTGCGGGGCGAGAGCCTTCGGTTCTTTCAAAAGCCATTGCTTATTACCTCCTATTGGATTTTTAACGGATTGACCGTTTCGTGTCAGAACGGCAGGTCGTCGCTGTCGTCGATGACGGCGAAGTCGTCTGCATTGCCGGCAGAGTAGCTGGGAGCTGCCTCCACAGCGGCCGGGCGGGCAGGCGCTGCGTTCTGGTAGGCGGGAGCAGAATGATTCTGATAATTTGCTCCGCCGCCTGCATTGCTGTTTTTGGAGCCTGCAAAGTTGATATTGTTGGCTACCACTTCCACAGCGGTGCGGTTGTTGCCGTTCTTATCCTGATACTGGCGGGTCTGAAGACTGCCTTCAATGGCAATCAGACTGCCCTTCTGGAAATACTTGCTAACAAACTCGGCCTGCTGACGCCATGCAACGATATCGATGAAATCGGCCTGACGCTGCTCGCCCTGACGCGCAAAATTGCGGTCACAGGCAATGCGGAAGCTGCACACATTGGTACCCTGCGGGGTGGTGCGCAGTTCGGGATCCGCCACAAGACGGCCCATGATGGCAACAACATTCAACATTTTACGGTCTCCCTTTCTGTCACAGAAGAATTACTCCTCGTGAGCAATGATCAGGCTGCGCATAACACCTTCGGTGATCTTGTACACACGGTCCAGCTCAGCAGGGAAGCTGGGCTCGCTGGTGAAGTCGATCACGGTGTAAACGCCTTCCTCCTCGTCGTTGATGGGGTAGGCCAGACGGCGCTTGCCCCACTCGTCGATGGAATCGATCGTACCGTTAGCCTCGATCAGGGACTTGAACTTACCAACCAGAGCGGCGGTAGCCTCCTCGTCGAGAGCGGCGCTGGTAATCAGCATGGTTTCGTACTTTGCCATTTTGTAGCACCTCCTTTTGGACTTAAGGGTCCTGCAATCACAGGACCAAGGGTACACACAAAACGCGGCATCGCGCCTTGTGTGCGGCGTGTCTGTTCAGACAGCAATTTATTATAGCAAGCTGTGTGGATTCTGTCAAGCTTTTTCCGAAAAAAGATATAATAAAAAATATTTTGATTTTTTTGTGAAAGAGGAATATAATATAGTGGCTTTCAGAGGATGAACGGCAGGGCAGCCGGGGATCGGCCGTCTCTCTGCTCTCTGTTATCCGTCTTCGAAAGGAATGTATATATGGTTCTGGGAATTTTATAGTAAAGGAAGGATTCTTTGTGTATTCGGTTTTCCGTAACCTGGCAATCATCATCCTCAGCGCAAAGTTCTTTGGCCTGGTGGCCCGCAAGTGCAAGGCCCCGCAGGTGGTGGGTGAGATCCTTGCCGGTTTGATCATCGGCCCCTGTGTGCTGAATCTGGTGCAGACCAGTGATGCCATCTCCACCTTTGCGGAGATCGGCGTGGTCATGCTGATGTTCACCACGGGCCTTGGTACCAATTTGAAGGAACTGATCAAAGCCGGCCCCATCGCCACCCTGGTCGCCTGCGTGGGCGTAGCCGTTCCGCTGGTGGGCGGCACCCTGCTGTACAGTGCGTTCTACGGCTTCTCTGCCGTGGGCAGCCCTGAGTTCTATCGTGCCCTGTTCATCGGCACGATCATGACGGCCACCAGCGTGTCCATTACGGTGGCGACCCTGCAGGAGCTGGGCCACCTGAAGAGCTTTCTCGGCACCACCATCGTCAGTGCCGCCGTCATTGATGATGTCATCGGCATCGTAGTCCTCACCTGCGTACTGGGCGCAAGCTCCGGCACCGGCACGGGTCTGGGCAAGGTGCTCATTAATACGGTGCTGTTCTTTGCCACTGCCGTGGGCGTGGGCGTTGTGGCTCACTTTGCTATGACATGGCTGGACAAGCGCAATCCCCACACCCAGCGCATCACCATCGTGAGCATGGCGTTCTGCTTTGCCATGGCCTACATCGCCGAGGAATACTTCGGCATTGCAGATATCACCGGTGCCTATATCGCCGGTATCGTTCTGTGCACCATGGACGATGCCCCCTACGTGGAGCGCCGCGTGGATATCAGCAATTATATCATTTTTGCGCCCATCTTCTTTGCATCCATCGGCTTGAAGACCGACATCAGCGGCCTGACGCCGGAAATCTTCCTGTTCTGTGTCTGCTTCGTCATTGTAGCACTTATCACCAAGATCATCGGCTGCGGCCTTGCGGCCAAGATCTGCCGCTTCAACTGGGGCGACTCCCTCAAGATCGGCGTTGGCATGATGACCCGCGGCGAGGTGGCGCTGATCGTGGCCCAGAAGGGCCTGGATGTCGGCGTGGTGGACTCGGTCTACTTTACCGCTGTGATCCTGCTGATCGTGGTGTCCAGTGTGGCAACTCCGCTGGTGCTGAAGGCACTCTTTACCAAGATGCCGCCGCAGAAGCACCCCAGTCAGGTAAATGGGTAAACAATAAAAAAGATCCTCCGACAGATCTGCCGGAGGATCTTTTATTTTCAGGATAAGTTACAGTGTCTTGCAGAACTCCTTCAGGTAAGCGCGGAATTCTTCGCCGATCTCCGGATGCTGCAGGGCCAGCTCCACCTGTGCCTCTACCACCTTGAGCTTGTTGCCCATGTCGTAGTGCTTGCCGGTGAACTCTACGGCCGTCATGCCGCCGCGGGTGCGGGCATACTCGGCCATGGCATCGGTCAGCTGGATCTCGCCGCCTGCGCCGGGCTTGGTGTGGGCAAGGATCTCGTAGATCTCCGGGGTCAGCAGCACGCGTCCCAGAATGGAGTAGTTGCTGAACTCCTGTCCCTTCTTGGGCTTCTCGATCATGTCGTCCACAAAGAAATAGTTGTCGTGGATGGGGGTGGTCTTCAGGCTGCAGTACCGGCTCACATCTTCCCATGGCACTGCGGAAACGCCTGCCGCCGGGCGGCCGAACTCCTCGTAGGCGCGGATCAGCTGAGCGCAGACCGGGTCCTCGCCCCAGATCACGTCATCGCCGTAGATGACAACGAAGGGATCGTCGCCGGTGAAAGCCTTGGCAGTATTTACGGCATGGCCCAGACCCAGCGTTTGCTTCTGGCGCACAAAGAGGATGTTTGCCATGTTGGCGATGCCAAGGCACTCTTCCAGCGCCTTTTCCTTGCCGGGCTTTGCCAGCTTTTCTTCCAGTTACTTGGAGATTTGATGCAATCAAAAATGGTGAAGTTGTGAAGTCTATTATCAAATGTCCGTCTGCTAAATTACATCTATCTTATCAAGTATCTCGTAAAATACTGATAGAAGGCGATTGTTACGACATGTCTGCGATTCGTATTCAAGTAAAGGATGAATATAACAATCTAGCTTCTTATGCGCAGTTTCCACTCAGCTTCATTACAACAGGTCCTATCGAAATTGTAGGTCCTAAGACAGTTGTGGCTGAAGGTGGTATGACTGGTACATATATTAAAACAACTGGCGAAGAGGGAGAGGCTATTCTTACGATTTCTGCACCAGATTGTAGTTCAATTACAATTCATTTTACTGTTAAAAAGGAATCATAAAATATGAAAGAATTTGGTAAAAAACAATTTGTTGCCTATGGTTTAGGTGCGATTGGCAAGGATATGGTATATGCCTTATCTGCCTCTTATATTATGTATTACTATCAAGATATTTTAGGATTATCTGCGACTTTTGTCGGATTTATCTTGATGATTGCACGTGTATTCGATGCAGCCAATGATCCATTTATGGGTGTCGTGGTCGCAAAGACAAATTCAAAGTGGGGAAAGTTTCGCCCATGGCTATTTACTGGTACGATTTTAAATGCATTTGTTTTATACGCATTATTTGCGGCACCTGCAGTATCTGAAAAAGCATTAATGATATATTTTGCGGTGATGTATATACTTTGGGGAATGACATATACTATGATGGATATTCCATTTTGGTCGATGATACCTGCAGTTACTTCTACGATGAAAGATCGTGAAAATCTATCCGTTGTAGGACGTACCTGTGCAGGTGTTGGTTATGCGTTAATCAACGTATTTACAGTGATGGCTGTATCCAAACTAGGTAGTGGGATTGAGCGTACTGGCTTTCGTTTGTTTGCGCTTATTATAGCGATTTTGTTTGTAGTATTTATACTTTTTACATGTTTTACAATTCATGAGCAAAAAGTAGAAAACATGCAGACAACATCTGTTAAAGAGATGTTTAAAGCGTTATTCGACAATGATCAAGCAATCGTGACTGTTGCTACAATTGTGTTAATTAACTCTGCGCTTTATATTACATCGAATCTTTTGATCTATTTCTTTAAATATGATATTGGTGGAACGGATTGGAAGAATGCGTACACAGTATTTACATCTGTTGGTGGTATCTCTCAGATTTTAGGTATGGTGGTTGTATATCCGGTTCTAAGAAATAAGTTATCTAATACAAAAATCTTTAAACTATGTTTGTTACTAGCAATATTGGGATATGCATTCTTGCTAGCCTTATGTTTATTGGGATATTCATCTGTTCTAACAATGTTAATGGTGCCTGGTGTAATGATCTTTGCATCCAATGGTATACTAACAGTATTAACAACGGTCTTTCTTGCGAATACCGTTGATTATGGTGAGGCTAAAACTGGTCATCGTGAAGAGTCTGTCATCTTTAGCATGCAGACATTTGTAGTAAAGGCTGCTAGTGGTTTAGCGGTGTTTATTACAGGTGTTAGTTTGGATCTCATTGGTTTAACAAGTAAAGATGGTTTAGGAGAAGGGATGCCAATACTTGATTCGCCATTATTAGGACTTCGTTTACTGATGACGATTTTACCTATTATTGGATTAGTGCTTGCACTAGTTTTATTTACAAGAAAGTTTATCCTAACAGATGAGAAAACAGAACAAATCCGAAAACAGCTAGAAGAAAAGAAGGTGTGAGTATGCAAGTACAGTGGTTGATAGAAAGTATCGATCAAAAAATTAAATTACAAGGTAATGAAAACTGGCAGGATGATGCACTGCATATTCATGTAACAACTGCACAAATGATACTGGGAAATGTTGAGGCGAAACTTTCCGTATCTATCGCAAAGGATGAGAAGATTTTCATGAATGGATATCAGACATGGACGTATTCTCCTGAACTTATAAGATATGATCATACACATGGACTAAAGAGAGTGCCAAAGAGTTTATTACGGAAATATGGGTTTGATCGTTATGGGGATTATCATTTTGTGGATTATCCGCAAAAGAAGGGTATTACCCATGGTGAATCATGGTGCTATTTCCGTGATGGGAAAAAGTTTCGCTTATTTGCGTCATTAGATGAAGATCCAGGGTATACGTTATTCTGGTATGATGCGAACAAAGCTGAATTAACAATTCAAAGAGATTGCAAGGATGTACAGACTAGTGGAGTATTCCATGCATTTGATTTGTTTTATGCAGAAGGTAGTGAAGAAGAGGTCTTTCAAGCATGGTTTGATGCAATGACTCTAAAGCCACTTACAACCAAGAAATTATTTGGATATTCTAGCTGGTATAATCACTATCAAAATATCAATGAAGAGAAGATTCGTTTTGATTTATCTGGTTGTGATAAAGTATTTCAACCA
>OKSA01003994.1_pt1 | contig 10264 bp, 9 predicted proteins | sample 1601181 | NCBI WGS metagenome assembly OKSA01 (sample SAMEA3541538, study PRJEB24748) | human gut metagenome | biome: human gut; feature: human-associated habitat; material: faeces | place: China | collected 2012 | reverse complement strand
TTCCTGTCCATTTTTTCGGCCGGATGATCAGCCGGTCAAACAGGAACAGCAGCCCCGGCAGAACGAACAGCACAATATTGCGACGACTTCCAACATCTATACGCACTTGCATTTCACCTCGAAAGTGGCATCCGCCAATGCGATCATGGGTGTGTACCCATTGCTGTAATGGTCGAACATCCCTCCGATGTCCCTCCGAAAAGCAGCCGAAAACTGACCTGAAATGGCCGGTTTTCGGCTGTGAGAGGGATCGATACATAAGGCTGACAACGCAATAGAAAAAGCCCGCAAACCCAGTCATAGTAAGGGTTTGCGAGCCTTTAGGGGGTGGTGCCGGTGGCGGGGGTCGAACCCGCACGGGTTATTAGCCCAACGGATTTTGAGTTATTTGCTCCACACGGAACACAGACAAACTCAGCCCCCTGTGGAGGTCGTTGACGGACACCCAAAAGCCCTGCAAATACTACTATTTTGAAGCTGATATGCAGAAAAGCTCCGTTTCGTCTGCCATTTCCGCTCTTTTCGATTTGGACGGAAATTTTGGATTTTGGAGGGACATCGGAGGGATGTACCCTCAAAACGGAGCACAACAGAACACGCAATAGATTCATAAATTACAAACAATAGTATAGCGTATTTCTCTGCCATTGACAACACACTTTCCGAAAAAGAGGTATCGCTATGAGAACGCGCGCACACTATGAAAAACTTTTTGCTACCTATCCTGATGTTGTCACTCTGTCCGAATTTCAAGCCATGCTGGGCGGTATCGGTGACAGCACAGCCCGAAAAATAATGCGGGCAAATAAGGTCAAACACTTTTACATAAGATGTACCTATCTTATCCCCAAAGCCTGTGTGATAGATTATGTATTGAGCGAAGATTATGCCAAATACAGTAAAACACTCAAAGCGAGGATTTAACCATTAAGCCATTTGCAGAAATGCAGGTGGCTTTTTTCATACCCGTACATAGCCGCCTGCTTCGCTGCAGGCGGCTAAATTTATGTAAAGGAGGAAACCCATATGGCGAATTGCAAAGTGATTGCAGTAACGAACCAAAAGGGCGGCGTGGGCAAAACCACGACTACAGCCAACCTCGGCATCGGGCTTGCCCAGCAGAACAAGCGGGTGCTGCTCATTGACGCAGACGCACAAGGCTCTTTGACACTCTCCCTCGGCTACCCGAAGCCGGACGAACTTCCCGTCACACTGGCGGACATCATGCAGAATGTGATCGACGATACCCCTATTCCGGACGGCTGCGGTATTCTGCATCACGGTGAGGGCGTTGACCTGCTCCCGGCGAACATTGAGCTGTCCGGCATGGAAATTCGGCTGATCAACGCCATGAGCCGGGAAAGCGTGCTGCGGACATATATCAATGCGGTCAAGCCCCATTACGACTATATCCTCATTGACTGTATGCCGTCGCTCGGTATGATGCCGATCAACTCACTGGCCGCAGCGGACAGCGTGATCATCCCGTCCCAGCCGTCGTATCTCTCGGCAAAGGGGCTTGACCTGCTGATGCAGTCCATTGCAAAGGTCAAGCGGCAGATTAACCCGAAGCTGAAAATCGACGGCATCCTGTTCACGATGGTGGACAGCCGTACCAACGAGGCCAAGGAGATCATCGCATCTCTGCGCGCCCACTACGGCGAAAAAATCCGTGTGTTCGGAACGGAGATCCCCTTTTCCGTCCGAGCCGCAGAAACCAGCGGCCGGGGCAAGAGCATCTTTGCCCATGACAGGAACGGCAAGGTCGCCGCCGCATACCGCTCGCTGACGAAGGAGGTGTTGGAGTTTGAGCGCAAAACCGAGAGATTTAGGGATGACGCCGCTCGATGACCTGTTCTCCACCGACGAGAGCCGTGCGGAGGCCCAGCTTGAAAAGGTCGTTACGCTGAATCCCGCCGACATCTCCGACTTCCCCAACCATCCGTTCAAGGTCAAGCAGGACGAGGCTATGGCGGAGATGGTGGACAGCGTAAAGCAGTACGGTGTGCTGGTGCCCGCCCTTGTTCGCCCCAAAGCGGATGGCGGCTATGAGATGGTCGCCGGTCATAGGCGAAAGTGTGCGGCCACCTTGGCTGAACTATCGGAGATCCCCTGTATCGTCCGTGATCTCACCGATGACGAAGCGACGATCATCATGGTGGACAGCAATTTGCAGCGAGAAACGATCTTGCCGTCCGAAAAGGCATTTGCTTACAAGATGAAGTTGGAGGCCATGAAACGGCAGGGTCAGAGGTCGGATTTAACTTGTGCCCCAGTGGAGCACAAGTCAGGGAAGCAGAAATCGAGAGATATTCTTGCTAACCAATCCGGTGATAGTCGAGAACAAGTCAGACGCTTTATTCGCTTGACCGAGCTAATTCCATCGGTGCTTGACATGGTGGACAGCGGCAAGATCGCTTTCCGTCCCGCCGTGGAGCTTTCCTACCTCTCCAAAGAACAGCAGCAGAGCCTATATGACACGATGGAGTGCGAGGACTGCACGCCGTCGCTGGCACAGGCCATTAAAATGAAAGAGTTCAGCCGGGACGGCAAGCTGACGGAGGAAGTCATCCTCTCCATTATGCAGGAGGAAAAACCGAACCAGCGAGAGCAGTTCAAAATGCCGAAAGAGCGTATCAGCAAGTATTTTGCTCCGGGGACGCCCGCACAGAAAATTGAAGATACCATCATCAAGGCATTGGAATTGTACCGCAGGCGGGAGCGCCAGCGGGATATGGAACGATAGCCACTACCAAGGGGCAGCCATACCCATTTTCGATGTGTGTACGGCCGTGTCGGCGGATTCTCGCCTTGACCGCCAGCGCACTGATGGGGGTAAGACGCCTCACCCCCTCGAAACTACCTGTACTTCCCGAAAAAAGAGATATTACGGCGGCAGCGCTCACAGCTTTGCAGTTTCTGGCAGTGATCCGTACAATGAAAAGGCAAAGGAGGTTTGCGAGTATGAAAAAAGCAAAGATCATCGTCGCTTTAGTGCTGCTGACATTTTCTCTTTCGGGCTGTGCAAATGCAGAACGCTTTGAGGTGTCTGCGCCATCTTCACAGGAAACGGTCACGACTGAGCCAGCACAAAGCACCGTGCCGCAGGAGAGCACGGCGGTTTCTGTTTCGGAAAGTACAGAGATTCCCGCAGAGCGCATAGCAGAACCCAACCCCGTAGAAACAAAGCCGGAGATTTCAGCACCTGCCAAAGAGAAAGCGCCGCCGACCGTCAGCAGCCCCACGGAAACTACCCCGCCGAAAGTATCCGAACCCGAGCCACAGGAAGAACCTGCGGAAACACCGCCGCAGGAGCCTGAACTGCCCGCCGCAGAAGAACCCACAGAGCCGGTGTTTGACATTCAGACTTGGATCGACTACGCCAAAGCCTACGCCGAAAGCGTAGGGCTGCGGCTGGAAAGCTCAGCGGTGGATTGCTGGGATAACCCTATTTCGGCAGGTACGCACTGTTCCTATCTGGGACGGGACATTCAAAGCAGGCTGAACCGATACGCCCGTGACGAGGATATAACCGATGTGTGGATATGGGCGGAGGCACGCTCCGACGGGAAGTACGACCTGTATATCGGCTATGCCTGAAAACCAAATATTTACCGAGGAACGCACCGAGAAACACGGTGCGTTTTTTCATTTTAAGGAGGTCACTCAATGAAAACGCAGAAATTCAAACGAACGCTGTCGCTGTTTCTTGCGATGCTGATGTGCGTTACCACGCTGTTTGGCATGGGAACGACCGCATTTGCCGCAGAAGAAACCGACGAAGTATATCTTATCTCCTATCCCCGTGACGGCGACGCTAACTACGGCGGCGAATGGGGACACAACAGCCTGAGCTTTATGAACGGCTGGTCTACGGCAACATCCCGTTTTACGACGATCCGAGCAATGGGGTCGTATGAGGGCAATATCTGCTACTGCATCGAACCCGGCGTGCCGCAGCAGACGGGCAACACCTTTACGAAAAAGGGCGAGGATTTCTGGGACGAATACCCGTCGTCCTACAACAGTACCATTTCTCCCGATGATATTAAGCTGTTTATCGGCCGTATCTTTCAGTACGGCTATACGGGAACGATCTCGACCTCTTGGCGCTCACAGAATGAGGGCGGCGACAAGCTGGCTAACGCCGTTGCCACGCAGCTTTTGATTTGGGAAACCGTCGTTGGTGAGCGTGATGCCGATTTCAACAAGGTCGGCACGGGCGGAAAAAGCGCCATCGTGGAGCAGATCAGCACGAACCACCCGCTGTACAGTCGGATCATGGGCTATTACAATTCCATTGCGGCAAGCGTTCAGCGGCATTCCAAGGTGCCGAGCTTTCTTGCGAAGTCTGCGGGAAAAGCTCAGAATATTGAGCTTGAATGGAACGGCGAGGCCTATACCGCCACGCTGGCCGATACCAACGGTGTGCTCTCCGATTATGTGTTCTCCGCAAATGCTTCGGGTATTCGTTTTTCCGTCAGCGGAAACACGCTGACTATCACGGCGGACGATGCGCCGAGCGATACCGTCACCATTACAGCCGAAAAGAAAAATTCGCAGCGGCGCGGTGTTATCACTTGGACGGACGGCGTGTACGGCCCGAACGGAAAGCTGCAAGATACCGTCACCTATGCGCAGACGGTGAACGATCCCGTAAAGGGCTATCTGAACATCAAGGTCAGCTACGGCAGTGCCAAAATCGTCAAGACCAGCGAGGACGGCAAGGTAGAGGGCATTTCCTTTACGATCACCGGCAACGGTGTGAACAAGACCGTTACGACGGGCGCAGGCGGTATCATTCAGATCGACAACCTTGCCCCCGGCGTTTACACCGTCACCGAGCAGAACTACGACAAATATGAACCACAGGAGGTGCGCCGTGTCACCGTCGTCAGCGGTCAGGTGACAACGGTCAATTTCAATAACACCTTGAAGCGAGGAACCCTCATTGTGACCAAGGCCTCCGAGGACGGCTTGAACGAGGGCGTGAAATTCTACCTCTACGGCACTTCACTGTCGGGGCTTGCGGTGGATGAATACGCCGTGACCGACAGCTCCGGCAAGGCGTATTTCCGGGATGTGCTGATCGGCACAGGCTACACGCTGGAGGAAGTCGATACGGCGATCCGCTATGTCGTTCCCGAAAATCAGACAGCGGCGGTGGAATGGAACACCGTCACGGAAAAGAGCTTTACGAACATTCTGAAAAAATGGAATGTCACCGTCACCAAAAGCGATGCCGAAACGGGGCTGCCACAGGGCGACGCTTCTCTCGCCGGCGCCGTTTACGGGATTTACAAGGGTGAACAGCTCATTGACACCTACACCACCGATGCGAACGGTCAGTTCACTACAAAATATTATGTCTGCGGCGACGACTGGTCGGTGCGTGAGATCGCTCCCGGCGAGGGCTATTTGTTGGACGAAGCCGCCCACCATATCGGCGCAGAGGCAAAAAACTACACCGTAGAATACAATTCCACCGCCAACGATGTGACAGAGCAGGTCATTAAGGGCAATATCGCCCTGATCAAGCACACGGACGACGGCGAAACACAGCTTGAAACGCCGGAGGTCGGCGCAGAATTTGAGGTATTCCTAAAATCCGTAGGCAGCTATGCCGCTGCCAAAGATGCCGAGCGTGATCATCTTATCTGCGACGAAAACGGCTTTGCGCAGACGAAAGACCTGCCCTACGGCATTTACAGCGTTCATCAGGTCAAGGGCTGGGACGGCCGGGAGTTTCTGCCCGATTTTGATGTGTATATTGTAAAAGACGGGCAGACCTACCGCTACCTTGCCAACAACCGCAATTTTGAGAGCTATATCAAGATCGTCAAGGTGGATGCCGAAACCGGCAAGGTTATTCCGCTGGCAGGCGCAGGCTTCCGGCTTTACCGCCCGGACGGGTCGCTCATCACGCAGACCTTCACCTATCCCGAAGTGACCACCATCGACACATTCTACACGAACAGCGAGGGCTATCTCATTACGCCCGAAAAGCTGGAGTACGGCAAGGGCTATTCGCTGGTCGAGGTTTCTGCGCCCTACGGCTACACGCTCAGCGGCGAACCTGTATATTTTGATGTGACCGCCGACAATGCCACGGAGGAAAACGCCGTTACGGTGGTCGAGGTCACGAAGCCGAACATGGCGCAGAAAGGCGTTATCAAGATCAGCAAATCCGGCGAAGTCTTTTCTTCCGTGACCGAAGCGGACGGACTGTATCAGCCTGTTTTCTCCGTTCGGGGTTTGCCGGGTGCGGTCTATGAGATCACCGCAGCCGAGGATATTATCACGCTGGACGGCACACGGCGCGCTTCTGCCGGTGAAGTGGTCGATACCGTAACAACCGATGAAACGGGACTTGCCGAAAGCAAGCCACTGTATCTCGGAAAATATGAGATCCGAGAGATCACAGCCCCCGGCGGCTATGTGCTGAATACCGAGATCCGCACCGCCGAGCTTGCCTATGCCGGGCAGGAGATCGAGATCGCCGAAACCGCTGCCGACTTTTATAACGAACGACAAAAAGCCGCCGTTTCGCTGGATAAGGTCTTGGAGCAGAATGAGCAATTCGGCATTGGCATGAACGGCGAGATCACCGCCGTGACCTTTGGTCTGTTCGCTGCCGAGGATCTGACCGCCGCGGACGGCAGCATCATTCCTGCGGACGGTCTGCTTGAAATCCTCTCGGTGGACGAGAACGGTCACGCCGTCTGCAAAACCGATTTGCCGTTTGGCAGCTACTATCTCAAAGAGCTTTCCACCGATGGACACTATATCCTCTCCGATGAGAAGTACCCCATCGTCTTTGACTACGCCGGGCAGGACACCGCCCTTGTGGAAATCAAGGTCAACAACGGCAACCCGATCGGCAACGACCTGATTTACGGTGAAATCCACGGGCTGAAAAAGGACGAGGACGGGAACGCCCTCGGCGGCGCCTTGATCGGACTGTTCAAAGCGGACTGCACCGAGTTTACAAGAGAAAATGCGATTCTCACCGCCACCTCTGCCGAGGACGGCGGTTTTTCTTTTGCCGATGTGCCTTACGGCAACTGGCTTGTGCGTGAGATCAAAGCCCCGACTGGGTTTGTGCTGTCCGATGAAACCTTTGCCGTGACGGTGGATAAGGACGGCGCAGTCATTGAGGTTGAAATCGAAAACACCCGCATCTGCGGTACGGTGCAGCTAACGAAGGTCGATAAGGACTATCCCGACAACAAGCTGACGGGTGCGGAGTTCACCGTTTACCGTGACAGCAACGGCAACAAGGAACTGGATGCGGACGATGAACTGGTCGGTACGCTCACCGAAACCGGCATCGGCGTTTATGAAATATCCGATTTGCTCTACGGAGGCTATTATGTCAAAGAAACGAAAGCGCCGGAGGGCTTCTATCTGGACGGCAACGCCTACTATTTCGAGATCACCGAGGACGGAAAAATCGTAACTGTGGAGAACGAAGCTGGAAAGGGCTTTGTCAATGCGCCGCAGGTCGGCTCTCTGAAAATCATCAAGACTTCCTCGGATGGCAAGGTCGAGGGCTTCTCGTTCCGTGTCACCGGTCCTAACGGGTATTCCGAGATCTTCACCACCGACAAAAACGGCGAAATTCTCATCGAAAATCTCCGCATCGGCGAGTATGTGGTTTCCGAGGTATCGGACGGTGCATCCTCCGCCTATATTCTCCCCGCGGATAAGACGGCGAGCGTTTTTGAGGGCGCTGTTACCAAAGTAGAAATGCACAACGAATTAAGGGACACCCCGAAAACAGGCGACGACAGTAACCCCGCCCTTTGGCTCTCCCTGCTGGGTATTTCCGCAGTGGGTGCTGCCGTTCTCGGCGTGATCGGCCTAAAGAAAAAGAAAACGGAGAAGGAGGTTTAAGCATGGAACTGAAAACCGTCGTTGCGATCGGACTGGTCGTATTCATTGTGGGCGCTTTGATTTTTCTGAAGATCAGAGCCAAGAAGAAATGATTTTTGGGGCAGCCATATCGCTGCCCCTTTTACATACCGAAAAAGCAAAAGGAGGCAGAATTATGGTTCATTTCTTCGATTCAGACATAGCAAAAAAGTACGGGGTCAAGGCGGCGGTGCTGACCGCCTTCCTTTGGGACTGCGTGGAACAAAAAAGCACCGAATCGCCGCAGCTCCACGAGGGCAAGGTTTGGGTGCGGTGTTCGGTGCAGATGATGACGGGGTTCTTTCCGTTCCTGTCCTATGACGAGATCCGCTATGCGTTGAAACGACTGGTCAAAGGGCGGGTGCTCACCAAAGGACGGTTCAACGAAAGTCGTTTCGACCGCACGAACTGGTACGCATTTACCGAGTTTGGACAGTTTATTATGGCAGAAAGTGAGGCGAAAACGCAATGAACGACGGCAGACACATCATATGGACGGACGATCTGGATTACGACGACTGGAAAGCCGATTTGGAGGAGCAGTACCCCGATCTCACCGACGATGAGCGTATGGCGCTGATGTATGAGCTGAACGGTGATTATCTGGAAGATGAGCGCACAAACCTGAACATCCAGCTTTCCCGTCCCATTCTCGTTGTCGGCGATCTTGGACTTTGGTACGGTCGCCGTATGGGATATAAGGAAATCCCCAGCGGCAATATCCGGGACTGCCTTTACAGCGAACGGGACATGGATTACAGCACTTGGTATGTGGATAAAAACGGCGACTTCTGCTGCGATGCCATCCATCATGACGGCACGAACCATTACCTCTATCGTGCCTACAAGGACGGCGTGAGCGACACGCAGATCGACAATCTGAGAGAAAAACTCTACCGTGGCACCGCCACCCGTGCGGATATTACAAGGGCCACCCGTAGGCTCGGCGACGAGATCGCCCATGTTTACGGCTTTCCCATTCCCCGCAGGCAGGCACCGGCGCAGGAGCGATAACGGAGGCAAGTGATCATGATGAATATAGCAGATACAAAGGACTGCGCCTTTGAAGCCTTTGTTACCAACCTCGGCAAATACAACGAGGGCTGTTTGGTGGGCGAATGGGTCAAGTTCCCCGTGACAAATGAAGAAATGCAGGCGGTTTTCCGGCGCATCGGCATCGGGCGGCGCTATGAGGAATGGTTCATCACCGACTATGACTGCCCGGACGCAGCCATCGGCAAGGTGCTCGGAGAATATGAGAGCCTGAGTGAGCTGAATTATCTCGCCGGGCAGATCATGGAACTGCGGGAGAGCGACGATTTCTGGCAGGCGGTTTTGGATTTGGGCGAGAACACCGGCAGTGTGCAGGAGGTGATCAACCTGACCGAAAACTTGGACTGCTTTGATTACCTGCCCGGCGTGCGGAATGACTATGACCTCGGCTATTACTGGATCTTTTTGTATTCATAATCTTGTTGATTAAATGATTTATATACAAGGAGTAACAAATGTGGCATCAAACAGTTTCGTGTAAACCGTTTTTTTAAATTCTATTCTGTTTTTTCTTTCAGCAGTTCTTCCATTTTCAGCACTTCATCACGATATTGCGCCGCTTCGATGAAGTCGAGTTTCTTGGCAGCTTCCTGCATCAGTTTCTTGGTGCGCTCGATGCTCTTTTCAAGCTGGTTGCGGCTCATGTACTGAACAATAGGGTCTGCGGCGAGCATGGAGGTACTCTCTTGTTCCACATAAGGACGGGGCGCGTTTCCTGACAGTTTTTCCTTTCCGGTTCCACTTTCGGCAAATCCTTCTGTACCGGCGAATACGTTGAGACTTTTGGCTTTTTTGATTTGTTGAGGCGTGATGCCATGTTCTTCGTTGTATTTCAGCTGCTTTTCGCGGCGGCGGTTGGTCTCGTCGATGGTCAGTTGCATGCTTTCCGTAATTTTGTCGGCATACATGATGACCATGCCGTTAACATTGCGGGCGGCACGTCCGGCAGTCTGCGTCAGCGAACGGTGGGAACGGAGGAATCCCTCCTTGTCCGCATCCAGAATAGCAACAAGGGATACTTCCGGCAAGTCCAGTCCTTCACGTAGAAGATTGACGCCGACCAGTACGTCATATTCGCCTTCGCGTAAATCGCTCATAATCCTTACGCGCTCCAGTGTATCCACATCACTATGGATATAGTTGCACTTCACGTTGTTATTGAGAAGATATTCCGTCAATTCTTCTGCCATGCGCTTGGTCAGAGTGGTGATGAGCGTGCGCTCGTTGCGTTCGATGCGTAACTGAATTTCTTCCATTAAGTCGTCTATCTGGTTGTGGCTGGGGCGTACTTCGATAA
>OKSA01003987.1_pt1 | contig 10291 bp, 13 predicted proteins | sample 1601181 | NCBI WGS metagenome assembly OKSA01 (sample SAMEA3541538, study PRJEB24748) | human gut metagenome | biome: human gut; feature: human-associated habitat; material: faeces | place: China | collected 2012 | reverse complement strand
TGACGCGCAGGCCGCCCGCCGTGCACAGGACCACGGTGACGATGATGCCCGAGGCTGCGGGCGAAGCTGGACCTGCATCTGCTGGTCACCCTGCCGCCCGCGCTGCTCTGCCTGGCTTGCGGGCTGGTGCTTCTGCGCGTGCCGTGGACTTCGGCCCTGCTGGCGGGTCTGCTGGTGGCATTGGATGTTGTTTTCACAGCTGCCGCCGGGCTGATGCTCGGCGTGACGATGCCGCGCTTTCACTGGACGAGCGAGATGGCCGTCATCAAGCAGAACCCCAGCGTTCTGCTGGCACTGCTCCTCAACTGGGCCGCTGGCTTTGTGCTGGGCGTGGGGGTGCTGGTGCTGGCGCAGTTCGTGCCGGTCGAGGCCGCATGGATGGCAGCATTGGGCATCCTTGCCCTGGCCGATGGGGCTGCGCTCCGCTGGCTGAAGACGAAGGGCGCAGAACGATTGCAGAGATTATAAAAGATAAAAAGACCCTCTCCGGGCATTGCAGCAGAGCAAGGACGGAGAGGGTCTTTTTGGCGGATGCGGCTTATTCGATGCCGGTCACTTTGTAGTCCTGGTCTTCAACGGCCTTCTTCAAGGTCTCGTTGGCGACATCGGCGCTCAGGGTGACGACGGCGGTGCCGGTCTCGTGGCTGACCACGGCCTCGTGGACTTCGGGCAGAGCTTCCAGTGCCTTCTTCACGCGGGCCTCGCAGTGGCAGCACATCATGCCTTCAACGTGCAGGGTCTTTTTCATAAAACGTTCCTCCTTGACAGTGGATTCCGAAACGGGTTCGGTCGTATCTTCAGCCTGCGGCTGCGCGGCAGCGGGCAGGGCGGAAGTCTTGATCTTGTGGTCGTGTTTGGTGCTGTGCAGGTCGAACAGATTCAGGCGCAGCGCGTTGCTGACGACACAGAAGCTGGACAGGCTCATCGCGGCGGCACCGAACATGGGGTTCAGCGTCAGGCCGAAGGGGATGAACACACCGGCGGCCAGCGGGATGCCGATGATGTTGTAGATGAAGGCCCAGAACAGATTCTCGTGGATGTTGCGCAGGGTGGCGCGGCTCAGGCGGATGGCGGCGGGCACATCGGAGAGCCGGGAGTTCATCAGCACCACGTCCGCCGCATCAATGGCGACGTCCGTTCCGGCACCGATGGCGATGCCGGTGTCGGCGCGGGTCAGGGCCGGGGCATCGTTGATGCCGTCGCCGACCATGGCGACCTTGCCGGAGGCTTGCAGCTTGCGGATGACGGCTTCCTTGCCGTCGGGCAGGACGCCAGCAATGACCTCATCCACGCCTGCCTGACGGCCGATGGCGTCGGCGGTGCGCTGGTTGTCGCCGGTGAGCATCACGACCCGGATGCCCATGTTCTGCAATTCACGGATGGCGCGGGGGCTGTCCTCCTTGATGGTGTCGGCCACGGCCACTACGCCCAGCAGACGGCCCGCGCCGCCGAAGTACAGCGGCGTTTTGCCCTCGCTTGCCAGTGCGGCGGCTTTTGCCTTCAGGCTTTCCGGCACAGCGGCCTTTGTCGCAAGGAAGGACGCATGGCCCGCGTAAACTTCTTTGCCGTCCAACTTTGCAGTCAGGCCGTTGCCGGGCAGGGCTGCGAAGTCGGAGACTTCCGGGGCCTCGATGGCATGGGCCTCGGTGTAAGCGAGGATGGCCTTGGCCAGCGGATGCTCGCTCCTGCGCTCCAGCGCGGCGGCAAGGGTCAGCAGCTCGTTCTCGGAAACGCCCTCGGCGGGCAGGAGGTCGGTGACCTTGGGCTCGCCGCTGGTGATGGTGCCGGTCTTATCCAGCGCCACGATCTGGGTGCGGCCTGCGGCTTCCAGCGAAGCGGCCGTCTTGAACAGGATGCCGTTCTTGGCCCCCAGGCCGTTGCCGACCATGATGGCAACCGGTGTGGCCAGGCCCAGCGCACAGGGGCAGCTGATGACCAGCACCGAGATGCCGCGGGCCAGCGCATAGCCGAACTCCCGGCCCAGCAGCAGCCAGACGATGGTGGTGACCACGGCGATGGAGATGACCGCCGGGACGAAGAAGCCCGACACGGTGTCGGCGATCTTGGCGATGGGGGCCTTGGTGGCGGCGGCGTCGCTGACCATCCGGATGATCTGCGCCAGAGTGGTATCTTCGCCCACGCGGGTGGCCTCGCACCGCAGGAAGCCCGACTGGTTGGTGGTGGCAGCTGAGACCTTGTCGCCCTCGGCCTTGTCCACCGGGATGCTCTCGCCGGTCAGTGCGCTCTCGTTCACGGCGCTGCTGCCTTCCAGCACGATGCCGTCCACCGGGATGTTCTCACCGGGGCGGACAACAAAGATATCGCCCTTGCGCACTTCGGCGATGGGGACACTGACTTCGGTGCCGCCCCGCAGGAGAGTGGCCGTTTTGGGGGCCAGCTTCATCAGGCTCTTGAGCGCATCGGTGGTCTTGCCTTTGGAGCGGGCTTCCAGCATCTTGCCCACCGTGATGAGGGTCAGGATCATGGCGGCCGATTCAAAGTAGAACTCCATCATATAGTGCATGACGAGAGCGTCGTTGCCATCCACCTGCGCGCGGGTCATGGCGAAGAGGGCATAGGTGCTCCAGAGGAAGCTGGCCGAGGAACCCAGCGCCACCAGTGTATCCATGTTGGGGGCGCGGTGGAGAAGGCCCTTGAAGCCGTTGATGAAGAACTTCTGGTTGATGACCATCACGATGCCCGCCAGCAGCAGCTGAACGAGGCCCATCGCGACATGGTTGCCATCGAACCAGTGGGGGAGCGGCCAGCCCCACATCATGTGCCCCATGGAAAAGTACATCAGCACTGCCAGGAAGAGCAGGGAGGCGATGAGCCGCTTTTTCAGTTTGGGGGTCTCGTGGTCTGCCAGGGCGTCGAGGTCAGCGCTGGGGTCCGGGGCGGCGGTGGGCCCGCCCGCCTTGGGGCTGGCGCCATAGCCTGCATCCTGCACCGCCTTGACGATGGCGGCGGCACTCGCGGTGCCCTCCACGCCCATGGAGTTGGTGAGCAGGCTCACCGAGCAGCTTGTGACGCCGGGCACGGCGTTTACGGCCTTTTCCACCCGTGCAGAGCAGGCCGCGCAGCTCATGCCGGTAACGTTGTATTGTTCCATAGTCTTCACTCCTTGCGATGGGTCAGCTTGTCCGAAAAAGGGTCATTTCATGAGTTTGGGCAGCAATTTCAACAGCTCATCCAACTTTTCGTCGCTGCCCGCGCGCAGGTCGTCTGCAACGCAGGTGCGCACATGCTGGCTGAGCAGCTCTCTGGAAAAAGCGTTCAGCGCAGAGTTTGCCGCCGCCACCTGCACGAGGATGTCGGCACAATAGACGTCTTTTTCGACCATGCCGCGGATGCCCCGGATCTGGCCCTCGATGCGGTTCAGCCGGTGGATGAGGCTCTTGTACTCCTCCTCGCTCCGCTTTTTGTGGCGGCAGCAGCAGGCGTGCAGGGTCTCTGCTTCGGCCAGCGCTGTTTCGGCGGCTGCATCTTCGCAGCAGGGGGCAGGGGACGCTTCGTGCAGGGCACAGCGGGGGCAGGGTTCCATCTCGCTGCTCATGGGAACCACTCCTTTCAAATTACCCCTTGGGGGTATCTTTCGTACAAAGGCATTGTAGCACAGTTTGTCCTACAGAACAAGTAGGAAATGAAATTTCAATTGTGAATTTTTTGTGAACACAGAGAAACAGAAAAAGCCCGGTGCAGGGGCTGGAAACGCCTGCACCGGGCAGAGGACTGAAAAAAGGCTTATTCGCAGAATTTCCGCATAAAGGCGATATCGCTGGCGGCGCGGGCGGGGACGGCTTCCTCGCGCAGGACCGGGAAGGCAGCCTGCGGCATCTGCTTCAGCATGGCGAAGCCGCCTGCATAGTCCACGCAGGAATCCTCCAGGCTGGTGGAGTACAGGGTGCCGTCCGGCCGGAAGTTCTGGCCTTTGAAGTGGACGGCGGTGATCTTGTCGCCGTACCAGCTGCCCACCTTGTCCCAGATGCGGCGCTGCGCGTCCAGCGAAGCATCCTCCGGGCCGACGTAGTTGGCGAAATCGCAGAGGACGCGCAGGTTGGGGCTGGCGATGGTGTCCAGCACCATCTTGACGGCCTCCGGGGTGTTCATAGCGTGGTAGTAGACGCACTCCACGGCGAACAGCACCCCCTGCTCCTCACAGATGGGCAGGATCTCGCTCAGGCTGCGGAGAAGGGCTTCCTGCGCTTCCTTGCGGGTGACACCGGGCTGCTTGGCCATGTTGGTGGTCTCGCTGCCCATGCAGCCGGCGTGCAGCACTTTGGCGACCGGGATCTGGCTCAGCACCTTGGCGACCTCGGCGCGGCGCTTGTCCTCGTCGGCATAGCTCAGCTCGACGTAGGTGCCGTTCACCGCGATGGAAACACCGGCAGCGGTGGCTGCGGCGCGGGTGGCCTCGGCCAGTTCCGGGGTGACATCGGCATAGCTCTTCACGCCCTCAATGGCCTTGGTGTAGGCCAGCTGGGTGCAGGCAAAGCCCGCCTTGCCGATGGAAGCGAACAGCTCATCCGGGGTGTGACGGCCAAAATCGTGCCCGCGGGCACCGATCACAAATTCAGGCATGACTTCCTCCTTCTTCAAAGATGCGTTCTGCGAACAGGTGCAGCTCCTTGCCCCACCAGTACCAGTCGTGGGAGACATCACTGCCCCAGAACTCGCAGTGGGCGGGCAGACCGGCGGCGGTCAGGGCCTCGGAGAGGGCGTGGGTGTCGGCCTGCGCCTCTTCCTCGTAGCTGCCCTGCCCGGCGCAGAGGATGAGGTCGTTCTCCTCCGCCTTGGCAAAGGCCTTTTTGTCCACGAGGCCGGTCTCGGTCAGGTAGGCGAGAGGTGCATTGCGGAGCACGAGGTCGTCCTCGGCGCTGCCCAGAAAGCGGCTCATGTCGTACAGGCCGGACAGACCGATGGCACCGCCGAACACCTCCGGGCGGCGCAGGCGGCAGTTGACGGCCTGACAGGCACCGGTGTCCACGCCGACGCACCAGATGAGCTGGCCTTTCTCGGTCTGGTTCAGTTCCCGGATGCGGGCGGCCAGCTCGGTGGACAGGTAGTTGAAATACTTTTCCTGCATCTCGGCCCGGCGGCGGGGCGCAGCATCCCCGGCCAGCAGGCTCTCGGCGTCGATGCCGTCGGCGGTAAAGAGCTGGAGCTTGCCGCTGCTCAGCAGGGAAACCACCGCTTCGGGCATCCCGTTGTTCTCCCAATCGTAGAAACGGCCCCCGCGGGCGGGCAGGGCCAGCACCGGCACACCGGCCGTGCCATAGACCTTGAACTCCATTTCGCGGCCGAGCATCCGGCTCCACTCTTTATAATAGGTACCTTGCATCATGGAAGCATCCTCCTGAATTTATACGAATTGATTCCGCACCGGGTCGTATCCATACCCGGCGGCAGCGAGCGTTGCGCACAGCGCGGCCTTGTCCTCGTCCAGGTCGTCGCACAGTGCGTCGAGGCTGGGGTAGAAGTCGCGCAGCTTCAGGTTCACCATGCTCAAAAGCATGATGGGGTCATGGGGCAGAGCCATCTGAAAAACCTCCTCCTGGAAAACAAAAAAGCCGGTCACTCGACAAAGTGACCGGCAGATGCAGCTACTTAGACAGCGCGGGTAACTTTGCCAGCGCGCAGGCAACGGGAGCATGCGTAGATATACTTGGGAGAACCCTCCACGACCGCCTTGACACGACGGACATTCGGCTTCCAGGTACGGTTGGAACGGCGATGGGAGTGGGAGACCTTGATACCAAAGGTAACGCCCTTGCCGCAGCATTCACACTTAGCCATGATACTTGCACCTCCTAGCAGTGAAGTAAGGAATTCAAAATAATCAGCTTGGCTATTATACCAGAGTCGGGCAGAAATTGCAAGCATTTTTTTGAAATTTCTGTAACCTTTTTTATCTGTGGGCCAAGCCCTTGTCTGAAATCGAAAAACATAGTACAATAAGACAAAATAATCCACTGTTAGGAGAATACGATGACCTCACGCGGACTGTACTATCTTATCCGGGCGCTGGTGACGCTGGTCGCCATCCCGTTCCACGAAGCGGGCCACGCCCTCGCAGCCTGGCTGCTGGGCGACCCCACGGCCAAGCGGGAGGGTCGGCTGTCGCTGAACCCGTTCCGCCACTTTGACCTGATGGGCACCCTGTGCATGGTGTTGGCGGGCGTGGGCTGGGCAAAGCCGGTCTCCACCGACCCGCGCAATTTCAAGAACCCCAAGGCGGGCATGGCGCTCACGGCGCTGGCAGGCCCGATGGCGAACCTGCTCCTGGCCTACCTCGCGATGGTGGTCTGGAAGCTGCTGTATTACTGGGCCCCCGTCACGGTCGGAACCGTGTTTGCAGCCCGCTTCCTGCAATATCTGGTCATGATGGACGTCAGTCTGGCAGTGTTCAACCTCATCCCGGTGCCGCCGCTGGACGGCAGCCGGGTGCTGCTGGCGGTGCTGCCCCAGCGCATCTACTTCGGCATCATGAAATATGAGCGGGTGATCCTTATCGTCATGCTGGCGGTGGTCTGGAGCGGCTTTCTGGACGGCCCGCTCACCCTGCTGAACGATGCCGTGTGGGACCTGCTGGATCTGGGCACCGGCTACATCGACCAGATCGCCTATTCCATGTATTACGCATCCATCGGGACGGTGATTTGAGTGGCAGAAGAGCTGACGTTCCATCTGGCGGACTTCGAGGGCCCGCTGGAACTGCTGCTGACGCTGGTGCAGAAGCATAAGATGGACCTGCACAACATCCCCATTCTGGAACTCATCGACCAGTACACCCGCACCGTGGCGGCGGACGCCGGAGCCGACCCGGAGACGGCCAGCGCCTTCATCGAGATGGCGGCGCATCTGGTGGAGATGAAGAGCTATCTGCTGCTGCCCCGCAGCGAAGAGGGCGAGCGGATGAAACAGGAACTGACCGGCCAGCTCATCGAGTACGACCAGTGCCGCCGGATGGCCGGGGCATTGCGCGCAAAAGGGGAGCAGGCCCCGGTCTTCGTCCGGAGACCGCTGGAAGTGGAGCAGGACAACACCTACGACCTCTTCCACTCGCCGCAGGTGCTGGCGGACTGCTGGCAGGCGCTGGCGGGCCGGAAAGCGGCCGTCGTCCGGCAGCCCACCCAGCAGCAGTTCGAGCCGCTGGTGTCCGCGCCGGTGGTGTCGGTGAACAGCCGGGTGGTCTATATCCTGCGCCAGCTCATCGGGGGCAGTGCCCGGAAGCTGGGACAGCTGTTTTCCCGCCGCCAGAGCCGGAGCACCCATGTGGCCACCTTTCTGGCCCTGCTGGAACTGGTGCGCGGCGGGCGTGTCACCCTCGGCCCAGACGGTGCGATGACCATGCGCCGCGGGCGGCTGGACCACACAAAGGAGAACGAATGAACCAGAGAAAATTGCGAGCCGCCGTGGAGGCGATGCTCTTTGCCTATGCGGAACCCATCGGAGCCGACAAACTGGCCCAGGCGCTTCAGATGCCGGTCTCCAGCGTGGAGCCGGTGCTGGAAGAGCTGCGCACCCGCTATGCCCGCGAGGACAGCGGCCTGTGCCTGCTCCACCTGAACACCCACTGGCAGCTGGCCACCAAGGCCGACTTTGCCGAGCCGGTCCGCCGGGTGCTGGATACCCGGCGCTCGGTGCCGCTGGGCCCGGCGGCGATGGAGACGCTGACCGTCATCGCCTACAACCAGCCGGTCTCCCGCGCATTCATTGAACAGGTGCGCGGCGTGGACTCCTCGTCCAGCGTGTCCGGCCTGCTGGAAAAAGGCCTCATCGAAGAGGCCGGGCGGCTGGACCTGCCCGGACGGCCGGTGGCGTTCCGGACGACGGATGTGTTTCTGCGGTGCTTTGGCCTGTCCAGCCTGGACGACCTGCCGCCCATCCACAGCAGTGAAGAAAGCGGGGGAGAGGTATGAGTGTTCTGAGCGTTTTGGGAGCGGTGCTGCTCGTTCTCTTGAAAGGGATCGGCGTCCTGCTGCTGGTGGTGCTGATCCTGGCGGTGGTGCTGCTGTTCTGCCCCTTCTGCGCGGATGTGCAGTGGGAGAACGGTGTTCTGACCATCCGGGCCGGTGCGCTGGGGCTGACCCTGCCGGTGTTCCAGTATCCTGCACCGGAAAAGCCGAAAAAGAAAAAGAAGAAAAAACCGGCCGGACAGAAAGCGGACCAGAAGCCCAGGCCGGAGACCCCGCCCCGCAAAAAGGCCCGGATGACCCTGAACATCCTCTGCACCATCCTGCGGGGGGCGGGCCGGCTGACCAGAGCCGTCATCGGGTCGCTGCGCATCACGAAGATCGACGTCGTGCTGGGCGTCCGGGGCGAGGACCCCGCCGAAGCTGCCCGCAGCTATGGCAGGCTGAACGCCTGGCTCTATCCGGCACTGGGCTTCCTCGACCGGTTCGTCTATCTCGATTTTGAGCAGCTGCGGCTGCTTCCGGATTTCGGTTCGGCCCAGCCGACGGTGCAGGACCGGGTGTCCTTCCGGGTGTCGGCACAGGCGTATGCCATCGTCTTCACGGCAGTGCGTGTGCTTTACGAGTTCTGGCGCGAAAAAGTGCTGGACGTCTTCCTATAATTTGGTTATAATATAACTGTATGGTGTGTTCTGCCTGTCCGCTGCGGCGGGGGCAGTTCCGGAGAAAGCGTTCCCGCTTTTTCCCACTCATTGAAATAAGGAGGCCGATTTTATGGCTGAGCATCCGATCCAGGGTTTAATGAACGTCACGATGGACAAGGTCCGTCAGATGGTGGATTCCAACACCATCGTGGGCAAGCCCATCACCACCGAGGACGGCACCACCATCCTTCCGGTGTCCAAAGTCAGCTTTGGCTTTGCATCCGCAGGCACGGACTTTGACGGCAAGAATGCTGCCAACAAGGACCTGTTCGGCGGCGGTTCCGGCGCGGGCGTCAACATCCAGCCGGTGGCCTTCCTTGTCATCAAGGACGGCTGTGTCCGCACCATCCAGCTGTCCGACGGGGCCAACACCGTGGACCGCGCCCTGACCATGATCCCCGAACTGGTGGAGAAGGTCAGCGCCCTCATCGACAGGAAGGGCGGCAAGGCGGCCCCCGCGGAGACCGGCCCCGAAGCGCCCAACGCGTAAGAAAAGGCGCATGAGCTTCCCCTTGAGGGGAGCAGCCGAATGAAGCAAGATGGGTGAGGCAAACGCGCGAAAATGCGTACCCCATCCGGCACTGCGTGCCACCTTTCCCGCAAGGGCAGGGCTTTTCAGCGCGGTGCATTTTGAGCGCCGGGAGGCGCACAAGGAGTAAACGAACAATGGCAGAAGAACGTATTCAGAAGATCATGAGCGAGCAGGGCCTGTGCTCCCGCCGCGCGGCCGAGCAGATCATTGCCGAGGGCCGCGTCAAGGTCAACGGCCACCCGGCCAAGGTGGGCGACAAGATGGACCCCAACCGCGATGTGCTGCATGTGGATGATGAGCGCATCTACATCCAGAAGAACCAGCAGCTCTACTATCTGGCGCTGTACAAGCCCCGCGGCTACGTGACCACCGCCAGCGATGAGCTGGGCCGCAAGACCGTCATGGAGCTGGTCAGCGACATCCCCGCCCGCCTCTACCCGGTGGGCCGCCTGGATAAGGACAGCGAGGGCCTGCTGCTGATGACCAACGACGGCGCCTTTGCGCAGGCCGTCACCCATCCGTCCGGCGGCATTTCCAAGCTGTACCGCGTTACCGTGCAGCCCCGTGCCGACGAGAGCCAGATCCTGAAGATGAGTTCCGGCGTCGTGCTGGACGATGGCACCAAGACCATGCCCTGTGCCATCAATGTCGTGACCGACGAGCCGGGCCGCACCGTGATGGAGATGACCCTGAAAGAGGGCAAGAACCGCGAGATCCGCCGGATGTGCGAGGCCGTCGGGCTGGAAGTCGTCCGCCTGAAGCGGAACGCCGAGGGCGTCGTCAAGCTGGGGATGCTCAAGCCGGGCACCTACCGCGAGCTGACCAAGGCAGAAATCAACGGCCTGCGCGCCGCAGCCGCCAAGGGCCGCGCCCAGACCCGCAGCGCTGCGCTGCAATCCAAAGCGGCCGAGCGCCGCCCCCGCGGCCCGGTGGGGCAGGGCGCAAAGCGCGGCGAGCGCAATGCACCCGCAAAACGGAGAAAATGATGGTCCCCACGGTATCTTTGTCGGGCAGACCAAGGCGGCCGGGCCTGAGATGGAAAAGATTGTGAGATTTTCCCTCAAAAATGGGGCGTTCGGCACTTGAGAATCCTGACAAAATATAGTATAATAAACCTAATTTTGAAAGCTCAAAATAGA
>OKSA01003984.1_pt1 | contig 10301 bp, 9 predicted proteins | sample 1601181 | NCBI WGS metagenome assembly OKSA01 (sample SAMEA3541538, study PRJEB24748) | human gut metagenome | biome: human gut; feature: human-associated habitat; material: faeces | place: China | collected 2012 | reverse complement strand
TTTTAGCTTGTCGTTCAAAACATGGTGTATGTCAAAAATGTTATGGTATGGGATTAGCAAGAAGAAACTTAGTATCAATTGGCGAATCTGTTGGTATTATAGCAGCTCAATCAATTGGTGAACCGGGTACACAGCTTACAATGAGAACAATTCACTCTGGTGGTGTTGCCGGTGTAGCTGATATAACTCAAGGTCTTCCAAGGGTTGAAGAATTATTCGAAGCTAGAAAACCTAAGGGTGTTGCAATAATTTCTGAAATTGCTGGTAAAGTAAAAATAAAAGAAACAAAGAAAAAGAAAGAAGTTATAGTTACATCTAAAGATGATTCAAGAACATATACAATACCATTTGGTTCAAAAATGAAAGTAAAAGATGGAGACATGGTAGAAGTTGCAGACCCATTAATAGAAGGTTCAATAAACCCTGCAGAAATCTTAGAATTAAAAGGACCAGAAGGTGTTTACGAATACTTAACATCAGAAGTTCAAAAAGTATATAGAAACCAAGGTGTTGACATCAACGACAAACACGTTGAAGTTATCGGTAGACAAATGCTTAAGAAAGTTAGAGTTGAAGATAATGGAGATACAGATATGTTCCCAGGTTCTTTAATAGATATGTATGAATTTGAAGATAAAAACAATGAAGCAATAGCAGAAGGAAAACGTCCTGCTACAGGAAGAAGAGTATTACTTGGTATTACAAAAGCTTCACTTGCTACAGAAAGCTTCTTATCTGCAGCATCATTCCAAGAAACAACAAGAGTTCTTACAGAAGCTGCAATTAAAGGTAAGACAGATGACTTAGTTGGATTAAAAGAAAATGTTATCATTGGTAAATTAATTCCAGCTGGTACTGGTATGAAGAGATATTTAAATACTCATATTGATACAGAAAAGAAACTTGAAGAAGTTGCTGATGTAGAAGAATAATAATAAAGAGACAATGCAAAAAAATGCATTGTCTTTTTACTTGCAACAAAAATGTAATAAAAATGTAATAAAAATGTAATAAAAGCTTAAAAAGTTGATATTTGGGGAAAATTAGAAATTAACACTGAGTAGTAAAAAGTGAAGAGGTTGATAAATAATAATAATTTTGCTAAAATTGAAATAGAGAGTTATGGAAAGGGGAATTTTATATGTCAAAGAGATATTTAATAATTTTTATTATTGCTATATTTATTCTAAGTATTACAAGTGTTGTATTGGCTACAGATGTTCATACAACAACGAGTGTAATAAATGGAGTTACAGTAAAATGGGAATATAATATTGATAAATCAAATCAAATTATAGATTTAAAATGTACAAATCCTACTGAATTAACTGGAAACGTAACAATTCCTTCAACATTAGATGGTTTAAATGTTGTTGCATTAGGAAATGATGCATTTACAGGTGCTACAAATATAACAAAGGTAGTAATACCAAGTAGTATAAAGAGAATTGCAAAGAATTCATTTTGGAAATGTACAGGATTGACAGCAGTGGAGTTAGGAAGTGTTGAAGAGATAAATGCAGCAGCATTTGCAGATTGTACAGGATTAACAAGTATAAAAATACCAAAAACATTAAAAAGTGGACCAACAATAATTGACGAATATGTATTCAAAAATTGCACAAATTTAACAACAATAACATTGGAAGATGGATTGGAAACGATTCCAACAAGGCTATTAGCAGGAACAAATATAACAGAAATAAAAATACCTTCAAGCGTTAAAACAATAGAACATGATGCATTTTTAGATTGTAAAAAATTAACCAAAATTGAAATTTATGATGGTGTAAAAGACATTTATGGACTAGATAGCAAGGAAGATAAAGTCTTTACAAATCATAATGATAATTTAACAATTTATTGCTATAAAGATTCAATGGCTGCTAAATATGCTATAAATCATAATATAAAATATGTTTATTTAACAAAAAATGAAGAAAATAAAAACAACACAGTTAATAACACTACAAATAATACAGTAAATAACACTACTACAAACAATGCAACATCAAAAAATAATACTATAGCAAATACTTCAAATAAAACAAACACTGTTAATGATACAACAATAAAAGGTGGAGTATTACCAAAAACAGGTATTGGATTTGGATTAATAATATCAATTATTTCATTAGTAGGAGCTGGATTATTTACATACTTAAAATATAACAATTTAAAAGATATAAAATAAAAAAAGTTAAATGAGGTTGCTGAAAAAGTAGCCTCTTTTTTAATATCCTTTTTACATAAAATTACAAAGTTTTCTATTTACAAACAAAAAACGTAATGATATAATTTAATTATGTTGAGCAAGAAAAGGAGGGGGAAAATGGCTGATAAAGAAAATAAGTCTATAAATGACGAAATAAATAATTTAAAAGCACCAAAAACAGAAGAAAGCAATAGTGGAAAAAATGAATTATTACAATTCTTTTTAGGAATTATTCTTTTAGGAGTAGGATTATTCTTATTAAGCAAAAGAGTAATGGTAAGCAGTAATTGGTACAGCTGGAATTTTGGTGGATTTAATTTATCATCAGGACTTGTTACAGTTCCATTAATTATAGGAATAATATGGTATTTCTGTAATCCAAAATCAATAATACCTAAAATAATAATAACATTAGGTGTTATATTTATAGTTGCTACAATTATTATGAGTATAAGAATATACTTTGTAACAACATCAATGTATGAATATATTTTAATAATAGGTATGGCAGCAGCAGGTGCGGGACTATTATTAAAAACATTATTCAAGAAAAAATAATTTATTAGGAGGAATTTAAAATGGCTATATTTGAAAGAATGAGTGATCTAGTAAGATCAAATATAAATGATTTAATCGATAAAGCAGAAAATCCAGAAAAAATGGTAAAACAAATAATTATAGATATGGAGGATCAATTAAGAAAATCTACACAAAGTTTAGGAACAGCAATGGGAAGCTTAAACCAAGTAAAAAAACAATTAGAAAATGCTCAAGAACAATCTGCTAATTGGCAAGGTAAAGCTAAAACATGTCTAGAACAGGGTAATGAAGATTTAGCAAGACAAGCTTTAGAAAATAAAGTAAAACAAGATAATATGGTTGCTCAATATCAAGAAATGGTAACATCTATGGAAACACAAGTAAATGAAATAAAAAATCAAGTAGATATATTAAAACAAAAATTAGAAGAAGCTAGAAGCAAACAAGCAATGTTAGTAGCTAGAAGCCAAATGGCAGATGCAAAATCACAAATGGCTAAAACATTAGGAAATATGGACAGTAAAAGTGCATTTGCAAAAATGGATAAAATGGAAAAGAAAATTGAACAAAAAGAATCACAAGCTGATGCATTTGCAGAAGTTTCTGGTGTTCAAGAATCAGAATCAGATCCATTTGCTCAAATGGACAAAGAAAATAGCGTTAATGCAGAATTAGAAAAATTAAAAAAAGAAATGGGTAATTCATAATAGGAGGAAACACAAATGAACATTTTAATAGCAATCGCTTTAATAGCTGGAGGGTTTGCTTCAATATTTTATATTAGAACAAAAGCTCAAAGCACATCAATGGAAATGAAATTTATGCAAACAAAATCTATTGCGGATTTAAAAGAAATGTTTAATCAAATGGACTCAAATGGTCTAGGAAATGAGTATAGAGAATATGTTGAATTAAAAGGAAATATTGTTTCTAATGAATTAGTTGAAACACCATTTTCTAATAGAAAAGTTGCTTATTGCGAATCATCATTAGCACAAGTTACAGAACAAAGAGAACAATATCGTGATAGCAATGGAAATATGCAAACAAGAGTAAACAAAAGAGAAAATAATATTTCAAACGAAAAAAGTAGTCAAGAAATTAATATGAAAGATAGTAGTTCAAATGAAAGTGTTGTTCTAGAAATTAGTGGAACAGGATGTAATTTAGACATACCAAAAACATTTGATAGATTTGAACCAAAATCAAATTTAAACAATTATAGATATTTCAATTCATTCTCTTGGGATAGATATGGTGCAGAAACATTAGGATTTAAAATGACAGAAAAAACAATAAATGAAAATCAAAGTCTATATGTTTTAGGAGAAGCATTTAGAGTTGGAGATACTATACATATAGGAAAACCACAAGATCCTAAAAAGCCATTTATTGTTACAACAAAATCAGAAGAAGATTTTGTAAATAAATCAAATCAAAATGCAAAATTTGCTTTAATTGGTGGAATTGTAGCAATAGTAATTGGAATAATATTTCTTGTTAAAAATTTCATGTAATATAAAAAATTAAAGGTTAATTATGGCCTTTAATTTTTTTTGATTTTTTCGACAATTTTTTCAAGACATAAAAAATTTAAAATGCTATAATTTTATGTAAATATTGGTGTAATTTTTTTGTTTCAAAAGAATATAATATTAAAAAGAAAGAGAGGTGTTTATGGCAGTAATTGTTTCAATAATTATTAGTATCATTTCAATTTTATTTTCATATTTATTATTAAAAGCATCCCAAAAAACAAAAACAAATGAAGAAAAATATCTAGAAGACATTATACAAATGGAATATTTAAAAAATTATAGTCTTAAACATTGTAAAAAATAAATAATTTGATATAATTATAAAAAATCATATACGGAGAATATAAATGGAAGAAAAAGAAAAATTTATGAAAGAAGCGATAAAACAGGCTAAAAAAGCATATGACAAAGAAGAAATACCAGTAGGTGCTGTAATAGTAAAAGATGGAAAGATTATAGCAAGGGGTTATAATAAAAAAGAAGAAAAAAACAAGTTAATTATAATTAATTTTAAAGCATTAATTACAATAACTTGTTTTTTGTTTTATATTTCCATTTGACTTGCTAAAAATGTTGCTGCTGATTGTGCTACTTTCTTTTCTACTTCATTCATCTTTGCATTTGAGTCTTTTGACATTAATATTACTGTTCCTATTGTATCTCCATTTGAAATTATAGGATATACAATTTGCGCATTATATTTTCTTTGATTATTATCATTTTTAGTAATTGGCATTGCCATATCACTATTTTCTTTGCTTGTATATACTTCTTTGTCATCCATTAGTTTTTCTAACTCTTGACTTACATCTTGTTCTAAATATTCTTTTTTAGAACCTCCAGCTACTGCTATTATTGAATCTTTATCTGTAATACATGCAATATGTCCTGTTGTTTTTGCTAATGTCTCAGCATAACCTGTTGCAAATTCTGATAACTCACCAATAGGAGAATATTTTTTTAATATTACTTGTCCTTCTCTATCTGTAAATACTTCAAGTGGGTCTCCGCTCTTTTATTCTTAAAGTTTTTCTTATTTCTTTTGGTATTACTACTCTACCTAAATCGTCTATTCTTCTTACAACACCTGTTGCTTTCATAATTTTCCTCCTTTAATTTCAAGTCTACTATTATTATCTCAAAAGAGGAAATTTTTATACATTTTTATTTATTTTTTCAAAAAAGAAAACAAACTAGGACTAACCTAATTTGTTTTCTTCTTCTTTTTCTTCTTTTTTTGGCAAGAAACTTGTCTTATATTTATCTAATATTACTCCTAAACTCTTTGAAAATTCTTTAAGCATAACAATTTTTATGCTTTGTCCTTTTCCTTTTAAATAATCATCTATAACTTGTTTTAGTTGTTTGATGTTTTTCATTTCTGGTTCTATTTGTTTTGTATATTTTTCTGCCCTATTTAATAATTTTTCTTTTATTAGAACTATATCTTCATTACTTGCACAAGATATTCTTTGGAACATTTGATATACATCATAATATTTAAATATTGGTATGTCCATACATTCTCTATCAAATTTTTCATAGAATTCTTCCATTTTCATTGGGATACACTTGAATATTACTTCTGCTTTTTCTTTATACATTTTATCTAATAATTGATTATTTAACATATGGAAATGTTTGATTATTTCTTCCATATCTTCTTCAAATTGTTCTATTGCTATTTTTGAAAGTTCCTCTTCAACGTTTTTACAATATTGTGATTTTAAAGAAGATAAATTCATTCCATTGAAAAATACATTTTTTAATGTTTTTATGTCATAATCTATTAATCCTTTTCTTGAAAAATAGCTAAAATATGCATATATTTTTACTGTATCTATTAATTCTATATTTCCTTGTTTTACTTCTTCTAAAACTTCTTTTATTACTCTATCAAATTCATCATCAGAAATTTTCCAATATTCTTCTGTAAGTAATCTTTTATAACCAGGCAAGTTTTCTGTATCTACTGTATTTCTTATTGTTTCCATATTTTCTTTGAATAATTTCATATCAAATATTCTTGTTCTTACATAATATTCAATAAATTTAAAGAATCTGTATTCTGCTTTGAAATTGTAATAATAGTTATTATCAAATTCTTTTATATAGAATTGTCTATTGTCCATTAATATTCTTGATGATACTAATAATGATTTGTATTCTTCATTGTCTTTTACATTTATAAATTTATCCTTTGTTATTTTTCCAGCTTTTATTTCAAATGATATAGCTATTGTAAATATTAGCATTGTTTGCATTACTCTATTATTTGTATTTGGGTAATTTTTTTCTACCATTTCATATATTTTTTGGAAGTCATTTAAAGCGTGTTTTAAAATTCTTAAGTTTCTTGTTCCACTTCTTTCAAATGTTAAAATTATAAGTCTTGTATTTTCTCTTAAAAATCTTATTAAATCCGGATTACTTTCATATCTCATCAAAATTCCATTTATTATATAATCAAATTTTGGAGCATATTCAAATGTTTCTCCAATTAATTTTTCTTTTATTCTTTCATAATCATTTGCTTTATCAAATACATGCTCTATTTTATTTTGAATTTTTTCTACCATTGGCTTGTCCGTAGTATTTAGTTCCCCTTGTTTATCTAACAAATATGTTGCTATAAATGTTTTCATTTCTAGATTTGAACTTTTTAATTTTGTAGATAATTCTTTTTCATTACATATTATTATTGTTTTTATATGATCATGTTCAACAAAATTATTTATATAACCTAAGATATCTATAACATCCACATTTGCTCTTTCCAAGTCATCAAAACATAGAACCTTGTCATCTGTTGAGAAAAATTCTCCATAATCTAATTTATCTCCATTTTGTGTAACTCCAAAGAAATTAGCCATATCTAATCCTGTTTTTGCATATTCTGGTATAGTTGTTTGACCTGTTTGTTCCATAAATTTTCTTAAATTTTTGTCCATTAATTGGGTTGTTTCAATAAATATTTTTTTACTAATATCTTCTAAGTTTGAAATACCATATAATGACATATATATTGTTGTATATCTCTTACCATTTAACTGCATTGATTCTATTTTTTTTCTTATTTTATTATTCCAGAAATGAGTTTTACCAACTCCCCATTCCCCATTTATCATTATTGCATAGTCTGTATAATCTGACCTTACATAATCTAATATACTTTCTACTAAATCTTCCATTTTTCCCTCCATATACGACTTTTAATCTTTTGCTAATACTAGTACACCTATTTTTTCAGGATTTGCCTTCCTTAATATTCTACTACATTCATTTACTGTACTTCCTGTTGTATATATATCATCAATTAATAAAATTTTTTTGTTTTCTACTAATTGCTTATTTTTTAATTCATAAACTCCATATATATTTTGAGCTCTATCTTCTTTATTTAATTTACTTTGTTCTATTATATTTTTTGTTTTTATTAAACAATTATTCATTAATTCCAAATTTGTTTTGTGGGCTATTTCTCTTGCTATAAGTAAACTTTGATTATAACCTCTTTCTTTTTGCCTTTTGGGACTAATTGGAACTGGTACAATTGTATCATATTTTTTTATATTTTCAAATATTTTTTTATTTTTTAACAAAAAATTTACAAAGGTTACATATATGTATGATTTTTCATTAAATTTGTAGTCTATTATTATTTTTCTTATTTTCCCCTCATATCTAAATATGTACATTAATTCATTAAAATATTTGTCTTCTATTTCTGTTCCTTCCTTTATTATTTGATTTTCTGATTGTTTGTTTAAGTTTATTTCACATTTTTTGCATAATGCATTTGGGGTTATTTTTCCACATATTCCGCACGTTTGGGGATATATTAAATTTAGAATTTTTTCTTGAATTTTTAAAATTTTTATTCACTCTTTTCTTGATTTAAACTAAATTGATTAATAAAATAGGGAATTAGATATTAAAACTAATCCCCCTAACTTTTTCATTCTCCGTTTCTTTTTTGGTGGAGTTAAAACCGCTTTTTCTAACTTATATAAGTTAGTTATTATTAGTATACTCATTATAATCTATTTTATGTAGATTGTCAACAAAAACATTTCGACAAATTATGACATCAACTATTAAGCATTCTCATCTTAAATTCCAACCCAGTATTTCTCTTCTTACTATCTACATTTTGAACCATATAATCCACAACACGTCCACTTCCAATAATTATAAGTAATTTTTTTGCTCTCGTAATTCCAGTATACAATAAATTCCTTGTAAGTAACATAGGAGCTGATTGAGGAGCTAGCATAATTACAACATCAAACTCACTTCCGTTGTGCTTTATGGATTGTTATAGCATAACTATGTTCTATTTGATCCAATTCTGTAAAACCATACCAAGCTATTTTTTCGTCATCAAATTGGATTTTAATAACCTTTTCTTTTTCATCTATTTCTAATATTGTTCCCATCTCTCCATTGAACACTCCTGTTCCAATTTCTGGTTTTTGTGGAATTTTATAACCTCCAATATTATATTCTTGTTTTTGGTTGTTTTCTTTTTCCCAAGTTATGTCATAATTATTTTTTATTTGCATTATTCTATCTCCAACTCTAAAGATAGCCCCACCATTTACTTTTTCTGGTAATTCATCTATATTTGGATTTAATACATTTTGCAAAGCTTTGTTTAATTCTCGTGTTCCTAATGGTCCTTTTTTGGTTGGTGTTAATACTTGTATGTTTTTAAAGAAATCATAATTGCCAAATTTTTCTAACCTTCCTGTTGATAAGCTTATTACTTCTTGTAATATTTTTTCTGTTGAATTTTGCTGTATAAAGAAAAAGTCCTCTTTTGTATCTTCTTCTATTTCTTTATCTTCTTTACTTAAAAATTTTTGTCCATTATTTACTCTATGTGCATTTAATATAATTTTACTTTTTGCAGCTTGTCTAAAAATTTTGTCCAATTTTACTGTATTTATAGCTTCAGAATTTATTAAATCTTTTAATACACTTCCTGGTCCGACTGATGCTAATTGGTCTACATCTCCTACTAGTATTAGTTTTGTTCCTTGATATATACATTTTAATAAATAGTTCATTACAAACATATCTACCATTGAAAGCTCATCTACTACTATTACATCTGCATCTATTGGTGCACCTTCGTAATCACTATGTCTGGTATATATTCCCTCATCATCTAATTTTCCAAGTCCTAATAATCTGTGCAAAGTTGATGCTTCCTTGTCTGTTGCTTCAGTCATCTTTTTGGCTGCTCTTCCTGTTGGTGCTGCAAGTACTACTTTTTTATTTTTTTCTTCATATAGGTCTATTATTGTTTTTATTATTGTGGTTTTTCCTGTTCCAGGTCCACCTGTTATTATTGTAACATTTTTTTCATTTATTGCTTTTATGGCTTCTTTTTGTTTTTCTGATAATTCCATTTTGGATTTTTCTTCTACTTTTTTTAATGCTTTGTCTATATGTTCTATTTTTTTCATGTTTTTGCTATTGTCTAATCTAATTATTCTTGTTGCAATTTCTTCTTCCACTTTATAAAAATTGTATAAATAAATCCATTCTACTCCATCTCTTTTTTCTATAACAATTTCATCTTTTGCTTTTAGTCCGATTAGATTGTCTTCTATACATTCAGTTGTTACATCTAATAAGGTTATTACAAATTCTATTAAGTTTTCTTTTACAACACATGAATGTCCATTATAAGTTGCTTTTATTAATGCATATTTAATTCCACTTTCAACTCTTTTTTGATTATCATAACTTATTCCTAAGTCTAATGCCATTGCATCAATTTGTTTAAAATCAACACCTCTAGCTATATCTATTAATATATATGGATTTCCTTCAATTTGTTCTATTGCATTAACTCCTAATAGATTATAAACTTTTTTTGCGTGTTCTGCCCCAATTTTAAATCTTTCCAAAAATCCAACTATTTGCCATACTTCCCAATTTTCTAAAAAACTTTGTGACATTTCTAAGGCTTTAGCTTTGGTTATGCCTTTTATTTC
>OKSA01003973.1_pt1 | contig 10336 bp, 5 predicted proteins | sample 1601181 | NCBI WGS metagenome assembly OKSA01 (sample SAMEA3541538, study PRJEB24748) | human gut metagenome | biome: human gut; feature: human-associated habitat; material: faeces | place: China | collected 2012 | reverse complement strand
GGCCAGTCGTATTCTGCAGGAGCAAACACCTGATCTATCTGATAATAAGGCTCGGTAAGACGTGTGTAATTTTTTTGTATTCTTTCATTAAGTTCCGATTCACTTATCGGAAGCACGGTGTTTTTTTCACTCATGGTTTTTGTCCTTTTCACAGTGTTTTATAATACTTTTGTATTCTAACATATTATAAAAATCATGTCAATAATAGTTTTATTTATAAGTCTACAGCCTCATAAGTTTTTTATTTTCTTTACAAAACATGTTGTTTTTTCGCTTACAGTATGATACAATATATTGTCGGCGGAGCAAATATTTCCGTCCTAAACATGAAAAACAACTTGCCGATAGCGGCAATAAGGAGGTTATTTCCTATGGAAAAACTGACAAAAATCGGAGTACAGCTGTTTACAGTCGGCTCTGCATACCGTCGCGCATGGCTTGGATTTCTTCATTTGTAAAACGAGTCATGCCTTCTGCCTGATTTAGCAAACGTGCATAATCCCAACTGTCCACATATTCCGGTAGCTCTGTAGCTCGGTTGAAACCGATATAGCCGTTATAAGAAACTCTCACTTTTTCAGAACGTCCTTGCTTGGTCGTAATAAGCACAACACCATTTGCTGCACGTGAGCCATAAAGGGCTGCAGATGCAGCATCTTTTAATATAGACATACTTTCAATATCGGCAGGATTTAATGCATTAACCGACTCTTCGTCATAAGGCATACCATCAACTACGTATAAAGGAGCCGATGATGCGCTAAAAGAGCCAATACCACGGATTCTTATTTTAGCATTTTCTCCAGGCTGCCCACTGGTATTGATTACTTGTACACCTGCTGCTGCACCTTCCAAGGCTTTAGATACTGAAGAAACCTGCATTTTTGCTATTTTTTCTCCACTAACAGCAGTCGCTGATCCTGTAAAAGATGACTTTTTCGCAGTACCATAAGCTACAACCACTACATCGTCAAGCATCTCTGTATCAGATTTTAAAATGATGCTAACATTCTGTTTAATAGAAACCTCTTGACTAGCCATTCCGATAAAGGAAACTACCAAAGTCTTTGCGGAACTAATTATTTATGTAAATAATTGATAACCAGTATATGTATTACTGAATCTCTTATTCGTTTTCCTTGATTTAAGCCGTTTAAAGAGTATGATAATAATAATTTTCTACCTTTCTTCTACTGAAAAAAGAATTGACTTGCAGCATTCCTGTTCGTTGTTACTCTGTTCATAAAATACCTGAAATACTAAGATTGATATTTCTCAACTTTTTAAATATTTCAAAACTTCCAAAGATTGTTTGCACTTTAGATTACAAAAGAAGATAGTAGGACATGAAGTAAATTAGCAAACTATTATTATCATTTTCTGATATAGAATTTTATATGCGCATATTATATGATATACATATATGAATTTTGCAGAAATTCAATAACCTTGATACTTATTTTCTACCCGGTTAGGCTGAGATGGAAATATTGTCACATTTTATTTCTTTTAGTTTATCGTATTGCAATCACAACAAAAAATTATCATGTTCACAAAACGATAAACTTTATTAAGAAGATAAGGCTATATTCACTTTTGAAAATGATTCTTCTTCATCTTTATAAGAGATAATGTATAGACAATAGAGTTAATTATCTTTTTTGACATTTTTTCAAGTCTCGTATAATTGTACTTCCCATAACTTCTCCATAAATTTGTGTTGTAGCAAGGTTTTTATGCCCTAATAATTTTTGCACGGTTGTTATATTAGCACCTTTATATATCAATAAAGTAGCATTAGTATGCCTTGCAGAATGGAATGAAAAGTGTTTGCTTATTTTTGCCAATTTGCCAATTCGTATCAGCTCTTTATTTACACTTGAGTTATTTTTAATTGAAAAAAATGAGCTCCATTTTCCCTGGTATTTTTGTAATAAAGTTAAAGCCTTGCCTTCAAACAGCAAGTTTAAAGGCAATTTCACTTCTGTACCTGTTTTGACAGAGTCAAAGATTAGCCATAATTTTCCATCCATTTTTACGATATTTTTCTCATTCAAATTCACAAAATCAGAATACCGCAATCCCGTATAGCAGCAAAATAAAAATGCATCAAGAGTATGTTCCAGACAACTATTTCTTCCTGTCAAAGACACTTCTTCCAATTTTTTCATTTCTTCCGGTAATAAAAAAACATGTTTTCCTTCCTTCATTTTAATTTTATATCTTCTGAAGGCATAGTTATTGGGATCAATGTATCCTTTATTAATTGCAGCATTAACAAAAGATTTCAAATGCTTCATATGCTTGGCTACTGTATTTGTTTGATATCCAGATTCATAAAGAAATTTTTCAAAATCCGTAACGAAATTATAGGTTAAGTCTTCAAACTCAATTGTCGGTTTGAACGATTGTAAAAGGGATATTGTTGTTAAATGGTTGCGCTTAGTGCTATCTTTTAGCTGAGAAGACATTATTTCTTTACGCGCAAACCCTAAGAATGAAGCATCTGTATTCGATTTGAACTCTTCTTTTATGAGGCTTAAGGTTATTGTCTTTCCTTGCCTCCACAAACTTAATTCTTTTTTCTCTAATTCAATAATAAATTCATTAAGCATGCCATTCAGCGCATCTTGGTTAGGATGATCTTTGATGATTTTCCTTTTTACATCCCATTGTTCTGGCCGTAAATAAACATGTGTGGAAAAATACACTTTCTTTTTATTCAAGTAGGCTTCAACTTGGACCAAAGCGGTCCCTCTGTCATTTAAACTTTTTTTTCGATTGTAAACGAAACGATAACTGATTTTCCTCATAATTTAATTCTTTAATTGAAATTCTATAATAAGACGCAATAAAGAAAAGTAGAAAAGCATTATCCTACTATTTTGTTCTCATCTTTATATTTATTAGACGATTCGTTAACATTTATAGGTTAATGTATGTTTACCTGATCAGTTATAAATTGAAAGTTTCTCTTTTTAACGACTTTAAAAAAAGAATAAATATGAGGTTTATTTTCGTCTTTTGTGAGTTTTAAATGCCTAAAAGCATAAAAATATAGCAGTTTAGTATGTTTTTTACAATAATTTGTTTGATATTACAATTTTATTCATACCTTTGTCATTTGTTAGAGTGAATGAATTTATATTAATGTAAAGTTAAACTTTAAGAGAGAATTTTATGAAAAGAAAATTAATGCTGTTATTGACCTGCCTTTTTGTAGGTATAGGTTTGGTAACCGCTCAGATCACGAAGGTAACAGGTACTGTTATTTCGGAGGAGGACGGATTACCCGTAGTTGGCGCCTCTATTTTAGTAAAAGGTACTACTGTAGGTACAGTTACTGACATGGATGGTAAATTTACATTATCAAATGTTCCAAGTTCCGCAAAGACTTTGGTAGTTTCCTTTATCGGAATGGCTACACAAGAAGTGCCAGTTAAAGCAAACTTGAATATTGTATTAAAGTCTGATACAGAACAGCTTGAAGAGGTAATGGTGGTGGCTTATGGTACAGCGAAAAAATCTGCATTTACAGGTTCGGCTGCTACTATAAAAAATGAAAAAATAGCGACGAGACAAACTTCAAATGTGACAAATGCTTTGGCGGGTCAAGTAGCCGGAGTACAAACTACGAGTAATAATGGTCAGCCGGGCAAAGATGCTGAAGTGCGTATTCGTGGTATTGGATCTATATCGGCTAGTAACAAGCCTTTGTATGTGGTAGATGGAGTTCCGTATGATGGTGAAATTTCTGCTATCAGTACTTCTGATATAGAATCAATGACAGTGTTGAAAGATGCTGCTTCTAATGCTCTGTATGGTGCACGTGGTGCTAATGGTGTAATCTTGATTACTACCAAGCGTGGTAAAAGTGGGGAAGCCCGTGTTACTTTTGACGCTAAATGGGGTGTGAATAAACGTGGAGTACCTAATTATGAAACAATTACGGATCCGGCTACATTCTATGAATTAAACTATTCTTCTATTTATAATGCCGATTTGAAAGGATATGCGGCAGCCGGAGATTTGGCTAAAGCTAATGCGTACGCTAATCAAGCAATGCTTTCTTCTACATATTTGGGATATCAGGTGTATTCCATTCCTCAAGGACAGCAACTGATCGGTATGGATGGCAAATTGAATCCTAATGCGACATTAGGTTATTCTGATGGTACATATTATTATACTCCGGATAATTGGTCGGATGAAATTTTTGAAAATAACCTGCGTCAAGAGTATAATTTAAGTATCAGCGGTGCGACTGAAAAAATGAATTATTATATGTCGGCCGGCTATTTGGATGATAAGGGAATTGTTCCTAACTCTGGTTTCCAACGTTATTCTGCACGTTTGAAAGCTGACTATCAAGTGAAGCCTTGGCTGAAGATGGGAGGAAATGTATCATTTACTCATTATGATAGCCGTGAACAGGATACTGAGGGTGGTACATCAAATGCAAACATCTTTTATGCATCAAATATTATGGGAGCCATTTATCCTATGTATGTTCGTGATGCACAGGGCAATATTATGGTAGATAATCGAGGTTTCCTTCGTTATGATTATGGAAAGCCAGGACAAGATTCAAATGGTAGCCGTAATACGATTCCTAATGCAAATCCGTTGGCAAGTTATATGCTGGATAAAATGAAATATTCGGGTGATGTGGTTAGTGGAAAATGGTCTGCTGATATTGATATTTGGAATGGAATCAAGGCAAAAGTGAATATAGGTGTTGATGTAAATAATGTGCGTGCTACAGAGATGGTTAACCCCTTCTACGGACAGTATTCTGAAACTAGCGGAGTCGGAGGTTTGATCAGTGTAGCTAGTGAGCGTACATTTAGTGTAAATCAGCAGTATTTGTTGACATACAACAAAACATTTAATGATGTTCATAATGTGGATATTTTGGCCGGACATGAAAGTTATGACTATAAATATCAATATTTGTACGGACAACGTGAGAAATTATATGATCCAAATGTTCCTGAATTAGGCAATGGTATTATGAACCAGAGCAATAATTCATATTCTCGTAATTATGCAACAGAAGGATGGCTGTTCCGTGCGCAATATGACTATGATGGACGGTATTTTGTTTCAGCTTCTTTCCGTCGTGATGCTTCTTCTTGTTTTCACCCGGATAATCGTTGGGGTAACTTCTGGTCTGTAGGAGCAGGATGGTTGTTAAGCAAAGAGAAATTCTTGGAAAACCAGTCTTGGATTGATATGTTGAAATTTAAAATCAGCTATGGTTTGCAAGGTAATGATAACTTGATGTTCCAAGGTGGTTTGTACCGTAACTACTATCCGTATCAAGACCAGTATACATTGGCAAACAGTAATGGTGATTTTTCAACTTCTCTATATTATAAAGGTAATAAGGAAATTACTTGGGAAACTTCACACAGCTTTAATACTGGATTTGATTTTGCTTTTTGGGGTGGTAAGTTAGGTGGTTCTGTTGAGTACTTCTCACGTAAAACAACCGATATGCTTTATTTCAAACCGGTAGCAGCTTCAATGGGTTATTCCCGTTTCCCCGAGAATGTGGGTTCAATGGTAAACCGTGGGGTTGAATTGGATTTGTATTCCAATATAATTGAAAACAAGAACCTTTCCTGGAATGTAAATTTTAATCTTACACATTTCAAGAATAAAGTCTTGGAATTATCTCCTGAGCTGAATGGGCAATTGATTGACGGTGCCCGGATTTATCGTGAAGATGAGTCTATGTACCAGCTTTATTTACCTAAATATGTAGGTGTGGATTCTGAAACAGGAGAGAGCCTGTGGGCGCTGGTGACTCCGGATGAGAATGGTAATACAGTTACGAAATCTTATTCTGTCGCTTCTGAAAACAGATTCGCATCAGGTGACATTTTACCTAAAGTTTATGGTGGTTTTGGAACAAGTGTCACAGCCTATGGCTTTGATCTCTCTGTTTCGTTTGCATATCAGCTTGGTGGACGTATTCTGGACTATACTTATCAAGGATTAATGGATGTGGCAGCCACGGGTAGTGCTTTGCATAAAGATATGTTAAAAGCATGGACTCCTGAAAATAAAAATACGGATGTTCCTCGTATGAATATTAATGACCAATATACGAACAGATTAACAGATCGTTTCTTGACTAGTTCGGATTATTTAAGCTTGCAGAATATTACATTGGGTTATACTTTGCCGAAGAGTCTGACACGTAAAATGCAGATTGACGGTGTCCGTGTATTCTTTGTTGCAGATAATGTGGCTTTGCTGACAGCTCGCAAAGGGTTGGACCCACGTCAAGGTTATGTGGCTGCTGACAATGTATATTCACCTATCCGCACAATTTCCGGAGGTATATCTTTAAATTTCTAATTTAGCAACCCATTTTTAAGAATATGAAATTGTCAAATAAATATATAGCATTTGCAGGTGTCGCTTTATTAATGGCATCTTGCGATTTGGATAAATTTCCTGAAGGAGATTACATATCTGAAGAACAGAAAGAAGATATAATCAATGGCAGACCCAATTTGATAACTGCTGAAGTGAACGCCATGGCAGCCAAATTAAATACTTTTGGTACGATTTCAGATGATGCCACTACTTATCATAATGACTATGGAATTCCTGCCGTGTTTATGATACTGGAATCAGGAGGACAGGACTTGGTTGCATTGGTTAATGGATATAACTGGTTTAGAACATCTCAAAATTATAGCGACAGGGTATACGATAGTTCAAGCGATGAATTGATTTGGAAAACGTTCTATAATCACTTGAAAGCTGCAAACAATGTGCTGAAATTGATAGCGGCAGATACGGAAGATTCTTCTTTGAAGGTTTATCGTGGCCAAGCTTTAGCTGCTCGTGCTTATGACTATCTGAACTTGGTTCAAATTTATCAGTTTACTTATGCAGGTCATGAAAATAGTCTGGCAGTACCTATTGTTACAGAAACAATGACTGATGAAGATATGCAGAATAATCCGCGTGCAACTGTACAGCAGGTGTATGACCAGATTATGAGTGACTTGAATACGGCTGCTGATTTATTGACCGGGTATGATAATGGCTCAAACAAAGATCAGATTGACGAGGCGGTAGTTTACGGATTGCGTGCTCGTGCCAATCTGTTAATGCAAAAATGGGCGGATGCAGCTAAAGATGCAGAACGTGCCATTGCTGGCGGTACACCTCAGACTTTAGCCCAGGTATCTACTCCTACCTTTAATTCAGCATCGGCAAGTTCATGGTTATGGGGAGTGATGATTACGCCTGATAATGATGTTGTCCAGACAGGTATTATCAACTGGCCTTCGCACTTGTGCTCTTTTACCGGGAACGGTTATACTTCAGGAGTGCCTGATGGATATAGAAAGGTGAATTCTGCATTATATGATTTAATACCCGAAACAGATATCCGTAAACAATGGTTCTTGTCTCCGGATAATAAATCTTCATTGATTGATAATGAGCAGATTGAGGGTACTTCCATCGTTGAATATTTTGGTTTGACTCCGTATGTAAATACAAAGTTCGGAGCTTATCAAAGTATATTTGGTAACACAACCAATGCGTCAGACTGGCCTTTGATGCGTGTTGAAGAAATGTATCTGATAAAGGCTGAGGCAGAAGCCATGGGTGGTAATCTGAGTGGCGGAAAGAGTACATTGGAAAATTTTGTACGGACATATCGGGATCCTTCTTTTACAAGTAAAGCTAATTCAGCACAGGATTTTCAGGATGAGGTTTGGTTGCAGCGTCGTATGGAACTTTGGGGAGAAGGTTTCTCACTGTTCGATATCCTACGCTTGAAAAAGCCGGTGGTTCGTAAGAATACGAATTATGACCCGTCTGTACAATATAATTCAGCAGCAGAAGCGCAGATCCTGATCTATCGGATTCCGCAATGTGAAATGGAAACCAATTCCGGAATCAGTGACACTGATAACAATCCGGCTGCTCCACAACCACAACTATAGGGAATAACTGTAATAAAAAAGAGGATGACGTTCAACGTTCATCCTCTTTTTTTGTTATATTTGTCGCGAACTTATTTAGATTGATAGATAAATGAAAGAATTTGTAATTTCTGAAGCACAGGTTGAAACTGCCATCTTAGTTGGTTTGATTACTCAGACACAAGATGAGCGTAAGACCAAGGAGTATTTGGATGAGTTGGAGTTCTTGGCCGAAACGGCCGGAGCAACAGTGGTGAAAAGGTTTACTCAGAAACTGCCTGCTGCCAATTCCGTGACTTATGTCGGTAGAGGAAAGCTGGAAGAAATCAAGGAATATATTCATCAGGAAGAGGAAAATGAGCGTGAAGTCGGAATGGTGATTTTTGATGATGAACTTTCTGCCAAGCAGATACGTAATATAGAAGCTGAACTGAAAGTGAAGATTTTGGACCGTACTTCGCTGATTCTGGATATTTTTGCCATGCGGGCTCAAACTGCAAATGCTAAAACACAAGTGGAGTTGGCCCAATATAAGTATATGCTGCCTCGTCTGCAACGTTTGTGGACTCACTTGGAGCGTCAGGGAGGTGGATCCGGTGCCGGTGGAGGTAAAGGCTCTGTGGGATTACGTGGGCCGGGTGAAACTCAGTTGGAAATGGACCGTCGTATCATTTTGAATCGTATGTCATTGTTGAAAGAACGGTTGGCTGAAATTGATAAACAGAAGTCCACTCAACGTAAAAACCGCGGGCGTATGATACGTGTAGCTTTGGTAGGGTATACCAATGTGGGAAAATCTACTTTAATGAATTTGCTTTCAAAAAGCGAGGTCTTTGCTGAAAATAAACTTTTTGCAACATTGGACACCACAGTACGCAAAGTGATTATTGAGAATCTGCCATTTCTGCTTACAGATACCGTAGGATTTATCCGTAAATTACCAACGGATTTGGTTGATTCCTTTAAATCAACCTTGGACGAAGTGCGTGAAGCTGATCTGCTGATTCATGTGGTGGATATTTCTCATCCGGATTTTGAGGAACAAATTTCTGTGGTTGATAAAACGATTGCTGATTTGGGGGCAGGTGGAAAGCCTACCATGATTGTTTTTAACAAGATAGATGCTTATACCTATATAGAGAAAGCAGAGGATGATTTGACTCCTAAAACCAGGGAGAATATTACATTGGAAGAACTGATGAAGACATGGATGGCAAAATTGAATGATAATTGTATCTTCATTTCTGCCAGAGAGAAAATAAATATGGATGAATTGAAGACTATTATATATAATAAGGTGCGCGAGCTACACGTACAGAAGTATCCTTATAACGATTTTCTTTATCAAACCTATGATGAAGAATAAATACATATAGAAGATGAAAACTTATCGTTCACTTACACAAGAAGAAATACAACAATTAAAAGAGAGATCATGCACTGCGGTTGATTGGGATGAAATTGAAGTAGTAGAGAACTTTAAGACGGACTATATTTATCATACCCGTTTTTCCGGAAAGGTCAGATTGGGGGTCTTTGAAGATGAGTTTACGTTGGCAGGTGGCATGCGTAAACATTCCGGATTGTATCATGCGACTTTGCATAATGTAACGGTGGGCGATAATTGTTGTATTGAGAATATAAAGAACTATATAGCCAACTATATCATTGGGGATTATGCATTTATAGAGAATGTAGATATCATTCTGGTAGATGGCCGGAGCAAGTTTGGGAATGGCGTTGAAGTAGCTGTATTGAATGAAACGGGTGGACGTGAAGTGCCTATTCATGATCGTCTGTCAGCGCATCAGGCCTATATTCTGGCATTGTACCGTCATCGTCCTGAATTGATTTGCCGGATGAAAGCCATTATTGACCGGTATGCTGAAGAGAATGCTTCGGATACAGGTACTATTGGCCACTATGTTACCATTGTTGATGCGGGATATATAAAGAATGTACGAATAGGTGATTATTGTAAGATAGAAGGGGCGGGACGATTGAAAAACGGTAGCTTGAACAGTAATGAGCAAGCGCCTATTCATATCGGCTATGGAGTGGTATGCGATGATTTTATTATATCAAGCGGCTCCAATGTGGAAGATGGAACTATGTTGACCCGTTGCTTTATCAGCCAGGCATGTCATTTGGGACATAACTATTCTGCATCCGATTCTTTGTTTTTCAGTAATTGTCAAGAAGAGAACGGTGAGGCATGTGCTATTTTTGCAGGTCCTTTCACTGTGACACACCATAAATCTACTTTATTGATTGCCGGTATGTTCTCGTTTATGAATGCGGGTTCGGGGTCCAACCAGAGTAATCACATGTATAAGTTAGGTCCTATCCATCAGGGAACGATGGAAAGAGGAGCGAAG
>OKSA01003953.1_pt1 | contig 10381 bp, 10 predicted proteins | sample 1601181 | NCBI WGS metagenome assembly OKSA01 (sample SAMEA3541538, study PRJEB24748) | human gut metagenome | biome: human gut; feature: human-associated habitat; material: faeces | place: China | collected 2012 | reverse complement strand
TGATTAACAGAGAAGATATGCTGGCACTGACCAGAAGAATGACAGTAAAGCGAACATCCATGACAAGAATTGCCGGAGGATATCTGGACCGGGATGGATATATAGACGGAACATTTAATACCGGATTTTTGAAATTGAGTCCGGATGACAAAGAAAAAAATTTACAGATAGCAAAATTCATTCCATTTGCAGATACGAATAAAAATCTGAAAGAATATGCATTTTCCGATGAGAAGACGAAAGGCGACAGTATGTGGAAACTGTTAATGGGAATGCGTGCGTGCGGTCTGAAAAATGATGCACTGATGGAGACTTTTTATGAAATTGTTGGTGAACGATATCAGTCAGAGGGAGACTATGCCATTTTCGTATTTCATGACCGATACGATATTCCGGCAAAAGGGAAAGATCATGTCTGTCAGGGTGAATCTGAAGAAATGTTTGAATACTTAATCTGTGCCATCTGTCCGGTAAGTGGAGATTACGAACCGGGAGAACCGGAATGTGGATTCTTATTTCCGGCATATATGGACGGCGGGGCGGCCATGAATTATGTGGATGTATATCAGAAAAATCAGGAATATCCGCATACAGAGCTTTTGAAATTACTTGGAGTATATGAGATAGAGAAAATTTCTTATAAAGGTGTTTAATGGTTTCAAATTCATCTGGGATATCTTATAATATAAAGGATTGAGTTTAGAGGAAAAGGTAGGAATATACAATGCATACAATGAAAAAATTCATTCGGTATTATGCCCCGTATAAGGCGGTATTCTTTCTGGATCTGATCTGTGCGGCAGTCATAAGTCTGGTGGATCTCGCATTTCCACAGATTTTACGTACGCTTACGAAGACGTTGTTTACAGAATCAGCAGATCACATACTGCATGCCTTGCTTCCGATTGGGGCAGGATTGCTTGCAATTTATATTTTACAGGCGCTGTGTAAATATTATGTCAGCTATCAGGGACATATGATGGGCGCCAATATGGAACGGGACATGCGGCAGCAGCTTTTTGACCATTATGAGAAATTGTCATTTTCATATTATGACCAGAATAATTCCGGGCAGATGATGAGCAAGCTGGTATCGGACCTTTTTGATATCTCAGAGTTTGCACATCACGGACCGGAGAACTTATTTATTTCGCTGATTAAGATTGTCGGATCGTTTGTATTTTTGTTCCTGATCAACTGGAGACTTGCGATTCCACTTTTAGTTCTTGTAGTGTTCATGTTGGTTTTCTCCTATGGACAGAACAAGAGAATGCAGGCGACATTCATGGATAACCGGCGGAAGATCGGGGGTGTCAATTCCAGTCTTCAGGATACACTGGCAGGAATCCGTGTCGTACAGTCTTTTGCAAATGAAGAGATTGAGCGGGAGAAGTTTAAAAAGAGTAATCAGGGATTCCTGGTTTCCAAGGATGCAAACTATAAGTGCATGGGAAGTTTTATGAGCGGAAACTTATTCTTTCAGGGGATGATGTATCTGATTACGCTGGTATTCGGCGGCTGGCTGATCGCACAGGGGAAGATGGAAGCAGTGGATCTTGCGATGTATGCGCTTTATATCGGTATCTTTATCAGTCCGATTCAGATTCTGGTAGAGCTTACCGAGATGATGCAGAAAGGACTGTCCGGATTCCGGAGATTTATGGATGTGATAGAGACAGAACCGGAGATTGTAAATGCACCAGATGCAGAATCAATAGAAGAAGTAAATGGACATGTTTCTTATGAAAATGTATCGTTTCACTATAGCGATGATGATACGCCGGTTCTTTCAAATGTTACATTTGATATCCCTGCGGGAAAATCGGTAGCGCTGGTCGGACCTTCCGGCAGCGGTAAGACGACGATCTGTTCACTGCTTCCGAGATTCTATGATGTCACGGGAGGCCGTGTCACGATTGATGGAAAAGATGTCAGAGATCTGACACTGGAAAGCCTGCGTAATCAGATCGGACTGGTGCAGCAGGATGTATATCTGTTCTGTGGAAGTATTAAAGAGAATATCGCATATGGGAAGCCGGGAGCATCTATGGAAGAGATTGAAGACGCAGCAAGGAAAGCGAACATTCATGATTTTATTATGGAACTGCCGGACGGATATGATACATTTGTTGGTGAACGTGGAACAAGACTTTCCGGCGGACAGAAACAGAGAATCTCGATTGCAAGAGTATTTCTTAAGAATCCGTCAATCCTGATTCTGGATGAGGCGACAAGTGCACTGGATAATGAGAGCGAACGCTGGATCCAGAAGAGTCTGGAAGAGCTTGCAAAGAACCGGACAACGATTACGATCGCGCATCGATTATCAACAATCCGCAATGCGGATGAGATTCTTGTAGTGGCAGATAATGGAATCGCAGAGCGTGGAACACATGAAGAACTGTTAAAACAGGGCGGAATCTATGCGCATTATAATGAGATGGGATAGGCAGAAGATAAGAAAAACGGAAGTTGCGCTGTGAGTAGAAACATAAAAATTATCAATAAAGAAATTTGCAAAAGAAAAAGATTGTCGTGAAAAGAATATATGATATAATTTACAAAGATATCAGCGGCAGAAAAGACAGTGCAAAACTGTAAAGGAACAGTAGAAATGATTGATATCAGTGAATAAAAACGGCCACAGAATAAGGCGGCAAATCATAAGAAACAGAGGTAGAATTATGGGAAAAATCAGAATTGGTATCGTTGGATACGGTAACATCGGACGCGGAGTAGAGCAGTCTATCAAGCGTAATGATGATATGGAATTAAAAGCAGTATTTACAAGAAGAGATCCTGCAAGTGTAAAGATCCAGACAGAAGGGGCAGAAGTAAAGCACTTTGATGATATGGAAGCTATGAAAGATGATATCGATGTAATGATCCTCTGCGGCGGATCAGCAACAGACCTTCCGGTAATCGGACCGAAGGTAGCAGCATCATTCAATACCATTGACAGCTTTGATACACATGCTAAGATCCCTGAGTATTTTGCAAATGTAGATAAAGCAGCAAAAGAAGGAAAGAATGTAAGTATTATCTCAGTAGGCTGGGATCCGGGAATGTTCTCTCTGAATCGTCTGTATGCAGAGTCTATCCTGGTACAGGGAAGCACTTATACATTCTGGGGAAAAGGGGTCAGCCAGGGACACTCTGATGCAATCCGCCGTATCGAAGGTGTGAAGAACGGAATCCAGTATACGGTACCGATCGAAGCAGCGGTTGACCAGGTAAGAAGCGGAAGCGAACCGGAGTTGACAACAAGACAGAAACATTTAAGAGAGTGTTATGTAGTAGCAGAAGAAGGAGCAGATAAAGCAGCCATTGAAGAGGCAATCAAGACAATGCCGAACTACTTTGATGAATATGATACAACGGTAACATTTATCACAGAAGAAGAATTAAAAGAAAACCACAGCAAGATGCCTCACGGTGGATTCGTGATCCGTACCGGTGAGACAGGATGCGAAGGCAACAAGCATGTGATCGAATATTCTCTGAAACTGGATTCCAACCCGGAATTCACAGGAAGTGTTCTGGTGGCTTATGCACGTGCAGCACACAGACTTTCACAGAAAGGTGAATCAGGAGCAAGAAGCGTATTTGATATCGCACCGGCTATGTTGTCTCAGATGACACCGGAAGAGTTAAGAGCACATATGTTGTAAGAGATAATTAATAAAAATGTATACAAGTTCTATCGTAGACTATTAATGTTGTGATGGAATATAAGGAGCAGAAGTAAAAAAATCAGGCATCGGAGGCGAAATGAAAACTCGTTTCCGGTGCCTGATTTTGTAGAAACTACGGATGATGATTTTGCGGGTCTTTGACAATATTTCCATAAGAAAATGTAATGTGAAATTCCTCGTAAAGTTTTGATAAGGCGGAGAGTGCTTTTAGTAAAAGAAAGAAGCTATCTAAAATGAGAGCTTTTACGTACAATACCGAAACGTACGATCGGTCAGAATTCTCGCAAATATCAGTCCAAGCGGCAACATCACAATAATCATAATCGCAGAAGTGAACCATGAAACCGCATCCGTCAGGGACATAATCCCGAAATTATAAATCGCACGGTACAGGTAAAGTCCCGGAACCATGATCACGATAGAAGGCACGGTAAGCGAGATTCTTGGATATCCATTACTCTTTTTAATAAAAGAAGCAAGCAATCCGGCAGTCAGAGCCCCGATAAATGCGGCGGCGGCCGGAGGCATATGTGTGAAATCAACAAGTTCAAGCCGGAGTGTGTTGGCAATGGCACCAATAAATGCAGCCGTTGCCGCCATCGAATGAGAACTGTTGAACATGATCGAGAAACCGAATACTCCGCAAAAGCTTGCAATCACACGGAAAATCAGACGGGCAGCAGCACTTAGATGCAGTGCCGTAAAATTGGCCGGTTCCAGATGCAGAAGTAAAGCCATGATCCATGCAAATAAAGTGGCAACCATAACGATAATGATTGCATAAGTAAGCCGCTCCAGTCCCGAACGCAGATCCAGCTTTGCAAGGTCGATCCCGCTTGTAATAAATGGAAATCCCGGGATGATGAACAGCATCGAGCAGATATAACCAGCTTCATGAAATTCTGGAATGTGAAAGACAAGTTCCGCAAGTTTCAGAAAGACTGCATAGGTAAAACATGCTGCTGAAACAGAGACTGCTATATTCAAAAACAGTGTGTAATGGTGTTTGATCAGTTCCGTACGGATCAGATTACCAATCCCGGCGGCAATAAAAGCAAGAGCCATCTCAACCGGTCCGCCTCCGAGTAAAAAAGTAAAACCGCAACAGGCAAGAGCTGCGGCAAGCCCCAGCTTTGCAGGTGAATAAAGAGTATGGATTTCTTCAATTTCATCCAGTCGTTTATGGATATCTTCACCGGTCATATGCGCTTCTTCTTCCGGAAAATGATCTACAAACTGTTCCATGCGGTAAAGCTTGGAGGTATTCACTCCCGTATTGGCAATACTCAACGACTGGGAAATACAATCGTTTCCATCGAAACAGTTAAATACAATGGACATCAATCCCACGTCTACCGTACAGGTTACACCAAGCTCTTTGGAAAGCCGGTTCATGGAAGTCCGTACACGCCATGCGCCGGTTCCACAGGAGAGCATGATTAACCCAACACGGCCGATGACAGAAGCTTTCTCGATCAGTCCGGCTTCTGCAATCAACACATTACTGTCATCATTGGCGTAGTCATGCCATGGAATCTCCATATGATTTTTTTCCATAATATCAATAAAGTCAGAATTAGTTGTCTGCATAAATGATCGCCTCTGCTTTGGAAACGTGGCGTTCCAGATTTTTTAAGAAATGTGAATTCGGAAGGAAAACTCCGATCTCATCATAACGGGTATTATCTTCAACAAGAGAATCCTGTCCATAGAATACATAGGACATAGGAAGCTCTTTCTGAAGTTTTATGACAATATCCAGAATAGCAGAATAAGCTTCTGCTTCGGTTTCTTTTAATTTTACGGTATCCGGTAATTCACGGATCAACAGTACACCGTTACTCTTTTCCAGAATGTTTTGTTCCGGTTCCATATCGTCAGATGTATAAGAATGGCTGTAGCGGTATGCCTGTGCCAGAAAAATATTCTTTGGAGCTCCGAGATCTGTATATACCTCATGGAAATGACGGTATTCCCGTTCATGAATCGATCTCTTATATTCAGGAAGTAACATTCCGTTTTCATCTGTCATGATCATCGGATTCTGTTTTCCGTCCGCATTGAACCGATAGGGAATCAGGAATGCATTTCTTAAAAGATCAAAGACTGTATTCTGACAGATAGCCATCAGAAACGCAGATAAATCCCGATTGCGATAAGAATTAAAAAGAGCCTGTGCAAATTCTGTAGAAGACGGAGAATCGGGAAGATCGACACCATCATTACTGAACAGATAACTGCAGAATGTTTCCATCAGTTTTTCACATGCCCATTTATCTTCGGATATTTTCTTAAATAAGATTTCTGATTTTTCTTCTCTGGGAAAAAGTGTTTTTTCCTCCATAATAAAGCGCTTCCTTTCATATTTTCATCCGAATAAATTATACAACTGTGATAAAAATAAGTGAAAACTATAATTGATATAATGGATATATGATTATGGTATGCCGGAGAAGTTATCGGTGGCAGCTTCTGTAGATAGTCGGTTGATGATTTGAAAGGGATATTTGATATAGTTTAAAACTATGACAAATACACATTTTTTTGTATTATACAAGTTTATCAAAACAAATTATAATAAATCCATCGATCGAGAACATCATCAAGAATATGAAAAATATAAAAGAAAGCCATCAGGGACAACAAAAAAGACAGAAAACCTAAGTCCCTGCCGGCAAGGAGGAAATAATCATGAACACACCATTTCGTTACGACTTTGTAGGAAGTTTTTTACGCCCACAGAAATTAAAAGACGCAAGAAAGAATTTCGAAGAAGGGACAATCTCACAGGAAAAACTGACCGCAGTAGAAGATGAATGCATCCTGGAACTGGTGGCAAAGATTAAGGAACTTGGATATCATGTGATCACGGACGGAGAATTCAGAAGATCGACATGGCATCTGGATTTCATGTGGGGATTTGAAGGTATCGAGCATCAGAAGACAGTAGAGGGGAATACAACATTTGACGCAGAAGCTGCAATGATTGATGATACATACATGACGGGAAAGATTTCAGTAAAGAATCATCCTTTTGTAGAGCATTTCAAATTCATCAAAGCATTAGAAGATGAAAATACTGTCGCAAAACAGACTATCCCGTCACCGGGACAGTTCTATGCATACTTTACCGGGGCACAGCTTCTGAATACAACATTGGAAATCTATGGATCGGAAGAAGCATTTGCAGAAGATGTGATCAAGGCATATAGTGAATTCGTGCAGGAAATCTATGCAGCAGGCTGCCGTAACCTTCAGTTTGATGACTGCGTATGGGGCGGAATGGTAGATGCGAAGATGGCAGTTGCATTGACCGGAAGAACAGGACAGAGACTGGAAGATTACAAGAAACTCCTTCTGGAACTGAATAACCAGGTAGTAGCACAGGCACCGGAAGATCTGGTGATCAATACACATGTATGTCGTGGAAATTATCATTCTACATTCTTCAGTTCCGGAGCATATGATTCCGTAGCGGATTTGTTATTCGGAGAAGAAAATGTAAATGCATATTATCTGGAATATGACGACAAGAGATCCGGCGGATTTGCACCACTTGCAAAGGTATCCGGCGATAAGAAGGTCGTACTTGGACTTATAACAACCAAGACACCGGAACTGGAAGACAAAGAAAAAGTAATCGCAAGAATCCACGAAGCAGCAAAATATGTTCCGCTTGACCGCTTATATTTAAGCCCGCAGTGCGGATTTGCATCCTGCGAGATCGGTAATAAGCTGACAGAAGAAGAACAGTGGGCAAAGCTTAAGCTTGTAAAAGAGATTGCCGACGAAGTCTGGTCAGACAGATAAGCCAGAACAGATTGGCCATAAGCCAGCCGATACCGGTAGCAATGGCAGGGGCTGCCAGCCCGAAATGAGGGAAGAAGAACCAGGTTAAGATTACGCGAAGTGCAATCTGGAGCGTACTTCCGGCTAACGTCAGAACCATTTTCCCAAGTCCGTTATAAGTACCGGTGAAGGTTCCGCCGGTATAACACAAAGGATAGAAAAATGATATAAGTTGCAGGTATATGATGCCGCTTTTTGCCATGACAGGGTGGGAAGCGGCATTTCCTAACATTGCTTTTACGGTAACGGGTGCACTGAAGTACAGGGTTACAGCGCAGATCGTACCTTGTACAAGCATTATTGCCGGAGGGACACAAGCTGGCAAAAAGAAAGACATTTTCGGCAAAATTTGCAGAGACGGAAGCCTATATTGTAACATGTCCAGGATTAGATATTGATGGAACACGTTATCTGGATAAGCATGGGATTAAGCCGAATGTACAGTTTCCGACAATGGATATTCAGGCAACATATGCGATGGCGGCAGCGGGAATGGGTGTGAGCATTACGAATCCGATCAACAGTCTGCCGGATTATGAGGGCGTATGCCACCGGAAACTTGTACCGGCAGAGCTGATCGAAATCGGGCTTGCTGGGAGAAGAGTCTGTCACCGGTGGCAGGAAAATTTCTGGAATTTATCAGAACAGAAGGTCTGATGCCATAAACGTACAATTCGTTATGGAGACAATAAAAATCGTTCTGTCATCTGGAAGTATGATATACTGATAACAAGACCTGCAAAAAAAGATGGAGGTGGACTACATGGATGTTGCAACGATGGTAGCGATTAATAACCTGAATATGGTTACGGTGATGGCAGTACAGGCGGCAAATAATGTAATCACGATCGTAAATGGAGAAAGGATGGAAGAAGATATGGATGGTTCAATGTTAGATCAGTATATGGGAAAAGATTGTACGGTAAGTCTGTTCAACGAAGTAGGAGCAATCAAAGGAAAGCTCATGGACGCAGATATACAGTGGGTAAAGGTTGATACCAAGAAGGGAACACAGCTGATTAACAGAAATATGGTACGGAATATTACTTTTGATAATAAATAGAATGAATAAAAATAGTTGTTTCGAAAAAAGTCAGAAATCAGAAAAAATGAGTTGACATTTCGTGCAGGTGTTTCTATACTTAAACATGTGGATAAAACACGGGGAGCTTGTGTACCAGGCTGAGAGGAAGTTAAGAACTTCGACCCATATACCTGATTTGGATAATGCCAACGTAGGAATGTATGACGTAGATTTTAGGAGAGATGCATTTAGTTGGTATCTCTCTTTTTTGTTGCTATGTGACGTAAATCAGGAACAATAGAATATCGGATAAGTTGAGAGTGAACGAGAGTTCACGAAGGGGTGCACCACCACGGGTGTATTTACTTCGTGAGCTCTTTTTTTATCTGACAAGTACTTTTGAAAGTATGATCCGGGAAAGGAGAACGCATGATTATCGTAAATGGAAAAGAAATCAATCTGACAGAGGATACGACTGTTGCAGAATATCTGGAACAGAATCAGTATCAGGTAAAAAGAATCGCTGTAGAGTTAAATGGAGATATTCTTCCGAAATACAGCTATTCCGATACCATGTTAAAAGACGGCGACCGTCTGGAAGTTGTGACATTCGTGGGAGGAGGCTAACATTCATGGAAGAAACCGGATTAGAAAATATGACGGAGAATACAGAGAAAGAAAAAGTACTTAGTAAAGAAGCGATTGTGGCAGCATTAAATGAGAGACATTCTCCGGAGAAACAGAAACTTCTGTCAGCGGGGAGGGTTGCAATCGCCGGGCTTGGCGGATTGGGGTCAAACGTGGCATATGCACTTGCAAGAATCGGAGTCGGCCATCTGCATCTGATTGATTTTGATGTGGTGGATATCACGAATCTGAACCGGCAGCAGTATTTTATGGAGCATATCGGGATGTATAAGACAGATGCGCTGAAATCATTATTGTTAAAGATCAATCCATATCTGGATATCGATACAGATTGCGTAAAAGTCACAGAAGAAAATCTTACGAAATTATTTTGTGACGAACCGATTGTGTGTGAAGCATTCGATAATCCAGAAGCGAAAGCAATGCTGGTAAATGGAATACTGGAACATTTTCCGGAAAAGAAACTGGTATCGGCAACCGGTATGGCAGGATACGGAAGCAGTAATACGATTCGCACACAGAAGTTAATGAAGAACTTTTACCTGTGCGGAGACCGCGAGACGGCACCAACGTATGGAAATGGCCTGATGGCACCAAGAGTGGCCATCTGTGCAGCGCATGAAGCAAATATGATCACACGTCTGATTCTTGGGGAAGAGGATGTGTAAAAAAACATATAGAAAAGACAAATAATAAGAAAGAAGGATTGGATTATGGACAACACAGAAATAAAGAAAGCGGATACATTTACCCTTGGAGGAAAAGAATTTACGTCCCGTTTTATACTTGGTTCAGGAAAATTTTCACTGGATTTGGTGAAAGCATGTGTGGAAAAAGCAGGGGCACAGATTATCACACTGGCACTCCGTCGTGCAAATGAAGGCGGTCTGGCAAATATTCTGGATTATATTCCGGAAGATGTGACACTTCTTCCGAATACATCAGGAGCCAGAAATGCAGAAGAAGCGGTACGTATTGCCAGACTTTCCAGAGAAGTCGGATGTGGCAATTTCGTCAAAGTGGAAGTGGTAAGAGATTCGAAATATCTCCTTCCGGATAATTATGAGACGATCAAAGCTACAGAAATTCTTGCAAAAGAAGGATTCGTGGTTATGCCGTACATGTATCCAGATCTGAATGCTGCAAGAGATCTTGCAAATGCCGG
>OKSA01003948.1_pt1 | contig 10397 bp, 10 predicted proteins | sample 1601181 | NCBI WGS metagenome assembly OKSA01 (sample SAMEA3541538, study PRJEB24748) | human gut metagenome | biome: human gut; feature: human-associated habitat; material: faeces | place: China | collected 2012 | reverse complement strand
AAAAAGGCAGAAACCTTTTCAAAAATATTTATTATCTTCCATCTGTTCTTTCATCAGCAGCGTTAGGTCTTTTGTGGGCATTTATGTTTAACCCAAAGATCGGTATCAATAATCTGCTGGCACAGTTCGGAATCAAAGGCCCTCTTTGGCTGATGGATTCCAAAGGTTTTATTGTACTTCCCATGTGGGTAATTGCATTTGTTGCCTTATGGCAGTATGTTGGACAGAATATGATGCTTTATATGGCTCAGATCACAGGAATTTCTAGAGACATATATGAAGCTTCTTATATAGATGGCGCATCAAAGACACAGTCATTCCGTTATATTACACTTCCACTGATCAAACCAATGATGGTAACTTCACTTTCATTGAACTGTATCGGTTCACTTAAATTCTTTGACCTTGTATATAACATGACACAGGGCGGACCAAACCACAGAACCGAGGTGCTTGCGACAGAACTTTATGCAGAAGGTTTTAACTATTTTAAATATGGTTATGCCAGTGCGATTTCTGTAGTCTTACTGGTTATGTGTCTGATTGTAACATTATTGGTTAAAAAAGTAATTAAAGTTGAAACTTACGAGGGCTAGGAGGTAACAGAGATGCAGACAAAAAAATCAAGAAAACCGGTAAAGCCTGTTACAGTAATTCTATATCTATTTCTTATTATACTTGCTGTGATTTATGTGGCTCCGCTGTTATGGATGTTAAGTGTTTCATTCAAAGATAATGCAGGCGTAATGGCAGCTCCATTTGCCCTGCCGGAAGTATTTCACTGGGAAAATTACCAGCAGGCATGGACAATGGGTAAGCTTGGAACTGCGCTTGTAAACTCAGTACTGGTCTGTGGGATCACACTTGTAGTCAGTCTGTTTTTTGGAGCAATGGCAGCATTTGCCATTGCAAGAATGCGTTGGAAATTATCAGAAGCAGCACACACATTTTTCCTGATCGGAATGATGGTTCCGGTACATTGTATCCTGATTCCGCTGTTCGTACGTTTTGCAGGGCTGGGATTGACTAACTCAAGAGTAGGTCTGATGATCCCGTATATTACGTTTTCCCTTCCGATGACTATTTTCCTTCTGACAGGATTTTTCAAATCTATGCCTGGAGAGTTGTTTGAGGCAGCAGCCATTGACGGATGTGGAATTTACGGATGTTTTTTCAGAATCGCACTTCCACTTTGCAGAACAGGATTCTTTGTTTCCGGTCTTATGACATTTGTTGGTAACTGGAATGAACTGTTGCTGGCTATGGTATTTATCTCAGACCCGGTAAAGAAAACACTGCCTGTAACACTTACATATTTCGTAGGACCATATGCTACCAACTATGTACAGATGTTCGCGGCGATCATTATCGCAATCGCACCTACCGTTATTGTATACTGCCTGTTCAGTAATCAAATCGTAGAAGGTCTGACTACAGGTGCTGTAAAAGGATGATGTATGAAAGGAATGTGTAAAAGGAGGCTTGTATGAACAGAGACGAGGCAAGAAAGAAAGCGCAGGAACTGGTATCCAAAATGACATTGGAAGAAAAAGCCAGTCAGTTAAAATATGATGCGCCGGCTATAAAGAGACTTGGTGTCCCGGCTTATAATTGGTGGAATGAAGGACTTCACGGGGTAGCCAGGGCAGGACAGGCAACTGTATTTCCGCAGGCAATTGGCATGGCTGCTACATTTGACAGAGATTGCGTAGCTGAGATGGCAGATATTGTAGCAACAGAAGGACGTGCAAAATACAATGCATATTCCAGTGAAGAAGACAGAGATATCTATAAAGGACTGACATTCTGGTCTCCCAACGTAAATATTTTCCGTGATCCGAGATGGGGCAGAGGCCATGAAACTTACGGGGAAGATCCGTATCTGACCAAAGAGCTTGGAGTAGCTTTTGTAAAAGCTCTTCAGGGTAATGGAGAAACTATGAAAGCTGCGGCATGTGCAAAGCATTTTGCAGTGCATTCCGGACCGGAAGCGATCAGACATGAGTTTGATGCAAAGGCATCTGCAAAAGATATGGAGGAAACTTATCTGCCTGCATTTGAAAGCCTGGTAGAGGAGGCTGATGTAGAGGCAGTTATGGGAGCATATAACCGCACAAATGGAGAACCCTGCTGTGGAAGCCCTGCTCTGCAGAAAAAACTGAGAGATGACTGGAAGTTCCAGGGACATTTTGTATCAGACTGCTGGGCGATCAGAGATTTCCATGAACATCATATGGTGACTAATACGGCTTATGAGTCAGCAGCACTTGCCATTAATAATGGCTGCGATCTGAACTGTGGAAATACATATCTTCATATTATGAAAGCATATGAAAAGGGGCTTGTCACAGAGGAAAGAATTACAGAATCAGCAGTAAGACTTTTTACTACCAGATATCTTCTTGGGTTATTTGATGGCAGTGAATATGATGATATTTCCTATATGGAAGTAGAATCAGCAGAACATCTGGCAGCAGCAGAGAAAGCAGCAGCGAAGAGCTTTGTACTTTTGAAGAATAATGGAATTCTTCCATTAAAAAAAGAGAATATCAAAACAATCGGAATTGTGGGACCTAATGCAGACAGCAGAAAGGCTTTGATTGGAAACTATCATGGAACTGCATCCAGATATATTACGATCCAGGAGGGAATCCAGGATTATGTAGGTGAGGATGTGAGAATTCTTAGTTCTGTAGGAAGCGAGTTGTTTAGAGACAGGACAGAACCTCTGGCATTTAGCAGAGATCGTCTTGCGGAAGCTAAGATCGTTGCAGAAAACAGTGATGTGGTGATTCTTTGTGTAGGTCTGGATGAGACACTGGAAGGTGAAGAAGGAGATACCGGAAACAGCTATGCATCCGGAGACAAAGAGAGCCTGAAGCTGCCTCAGTCCCAGATTGATTTAATGGAAGCAATGGCTGGTTCCGGAAAACCGGTGGTTCTCTGTCTGATGGCAGGAAGTGATATTGACATGAGCTATGCAGCAGAGAAATTTGATGCAGTTATGGTTCTGTGGTATCCGGGAAGCCAGGGTGGAAAAGCGGCAGCAAAAATTCTGTTTGGGGAAAACTCCCCATCCGGAAAACTTCCGGTTACCTTTTACGAGAGCCTTGAAGAACTTCCGGAATTTACAGATTATTCCATGAAAGGCAGAACCTATCGTTATATGGAAGGAAAAGCACAGTTCCCCTTTGGATATGGACTTACCTACAGTAATGTAAAAGTAGAAAATGCAGAGGTAAGACAGTGCGGACGGCAGATAACAGTAGAGGCAGAAGTATATAATAAGGGTAATGCAGATACGGAGGAAGTTGTTCAGGTTTATGTAAAAAATCTTGACAGTAAAAATGCAATTCCAAATCCTGCACTGGGAGGATTCCAGAGAATTTTTGTAAAAGCAGGAGAACGCAGAAAAGTTATGGTTCCTGTCTGGGAAAAGGCATTTACAGTGGTAGATGAAAATGGAAAACGTGTAGAGGATGGCAGGAAATATGAGATTTTTGCAGGCTGTAGCCAGCCGGATGAAAGAAGTATAGAGCTTACCGGAACAGCACCTGTAAAGATAATCTGGGAGAAAGAAGACTGAGCTTATGAAATTTGAATTGTTTTATCCGCAGTGGAAAGACCGGGCAGTTACATTCAGTTATGATGATGGCCAGATTTTTGATAGAAGACTGGTTGATATTTTTAATAAATATAATCTGAAAGCAACATTTCATCTGAACTCAGGGACTTTGGATACAGAAGGATTTATAAAAACACAAGAACTGAAAAGCTTATATCAGGGACATGAAATTGCCTGTCATGGTGTTGCACATGAGTATCCCACACATCTTTCGCAGGAAAGGCTGGTTCAGGAATTTTATCAGGACAGATGCAGTCTGGAGAGAGAAACGGGAAGGATTATCAGGGGATGTTCTTATGCATTTGGAGAATATGACGAAAGGGTCATCAATACTCTGAAGAATCTTGGGTTTGCATACAGCAGGACCGTGGAGTCTACAGGAAATTTCCGCATTCCGGAGGATTTTATGAGGTGGACTCCGTCCTGTCATCACAATGATGCATTCAGGGGAATTGCAGAAAAGTTTTTGCACAAACCGGATTATCAGAAGCTTCCTCTTCTCTATGTATGGGGACACAGCTTTGAGTTTGACCGGGAACAGACATGGGAGCAAATGGAAAGCTTCTGCAGAAAGATTTCAGACCATGAGAATGTGTGGTATACCACTAATATAGATTATGTGAATTATATGAATGCAGCCAGAAACCTGATATTCAATGCAGAATGTACCTATGTAGAAAATTTATCAAAAATAAAAATATATTGTAAAATAAATGGAGAGTGCCAGATCTTATAATCTGGCATTCACTGATATAGGGTTTGCTGAAAAGCATATAAGAGAGTCTACAGACTTCATATTTGATTTACGGGAGGAAATGATCAATGATAACTTGTAAAAATCCGATTTTAAGTGGCTTTTATCCGGATCCGTCCATATGCAGGGTAGGAGAGTGGTTTTATCTGGTTACATCTACTTTTGCATATTTTCCGGGAATTCCTGTATTTCGCAGCAAAAATCTGGCACAATGGGAGCAGATCGGCAATATATTGACACGGGAGAGCCAGCTACCCTTACAGGGCTGTGAACATAATGAGGGGATTTATGCTCCTACACTTCGGTGGCATGAGGGAACTTTTTATCTGATCACTACCAATGTATCTGGCGGTGGAAATTTTATAGTAACTGCAAAAAATCCCCAGGGTCCATGGTCAGAACCTCATTTTTTGGAAAATGCCAGGGGAATCGACCCTAGCTTATTCTTTGATGAGGATGGAACCTGTTATTATATCGGGCAGAGAGAAAATTCCCGTGGCGGCAGGTACAATGGTGATTGCGAAATATGGATACAGAAGCTGGATTTACAGACTTTCAGGCTAGAAGGGGAGGCACATCCTGTTTTATATGGATTCCAGAGAAATGCAATCTGGCCGGAGGGTCCTCATCTTTATAAAAGAAATGGTTATTACTATATTTTTCATGCAGAAGGTGGAACAGCGGAGCATCACAGTGAAATGGTGGCCAGGAGTAAAAACATTTTTGGTCCCTATGAATATGCAGGGACAAATCCGATCCTGACGCACAGACATTTGGGAAAAAATGCGGAGATTACCTGTGTAGGACATTGCGATCTGACTGAGGATGAACAGGGAAACTGGTTTATGGTTGTTCTGGGCTGCAGACCTGTGGACGGAAAGACATTTCTGGGAAGAGAGACTTTTCTGGCAAAGGTAGAGTGGGAGGATGACTGGCCGGTGGTAAACCCGGGAGTAGGAATGCTGGAAAAGGAAATCTGTCTGCCTGGTGAGAAGGATAACTCTATGCCCGGAGAACTGAATGAAGTCAGAAATTACAGTTTCAAAAATATGACAGATAAAAAGCTTCCACTGGATTTTATGATGCTCAGAAATCCCCAGCCGAATGCTTATACAATAGATGAACAGGAAGAATGTTTAAAACTTCCTGCAAAAGCTGTGGCAATTGGGGATAATGGGAGTCCTTCGTATGTTGCGGTGAGACAAAAGCACCATAGATTTCAGGCAGAGACGGAGTTTTTGTTAAAAGCAGGAGAAAAAGGTGACAGAGCCGGAATTGCCTATCTTCAGAATTCTCAGAATTATCTTCTGGCAGAATATGGAGAAGTGGGGGCAGACGGCTATATCTATGTCACAGTATGTATCAATGGAACAGAGAAAATACTTGCAGAAAAGAAAACAGAGAAAAGAGGTATGCAGACCCTGAGATTGAGCGTAGACCAAAGCCTGGCACAGGTATGGCTGATTCGGCCTGAGACGGAAGAAAAATCGCAATGTATAATCAGGGAGGTGGATATCAGCCATATGTGTACAGAAGCGGCAGGCGGTTTTACCGGCTGTACAGTGGGAATGTATGTACACTCTGAACAGAAACAGAGTACAGGCTGTGCGCAGTTTTGCAGATTTACGGTAAAGTAACAATCATTCTGATGATTCCGGCAATTGGTTGTTCTGCCTTTGCGTTTGTGTTAAGATCCCATCTTTGACAGTTGTAAGGTGGCAAAACGGCTACAAACCCAGTAAATATGGGTGTTGTGGTCGTTTTTCTTTTATTATACTACACTATTACAAACAAGCACATATCAAAACATAAAATTTGACATAAAAAATGTAGGTATTATAAGGCTTATAAAGTGATTTTTAATTATTCAACTGTCAAGCTTCCGGCAATTAATACAAGAAAATAACCAGTTGATTATCCGATGGAACAAATGTTTGCAAAATACTGTCGGAATTGATTGAAAAAAGACTAAGTAGTGAGCTTTGGCTTAACCTGCTTTGGATTAGGATATTCCTTTGGTAAAGATAATAATAAGACACAGAAATAGCCGCCCCGGTCCTGAGAAAACTGAGCGGCTTTTCTAAAGCTTAACATTTAGTATCGGGCCAACCGTCTATCGGTGGCATCTTTTCTACTAATAATATAACATGACTGTTTCTTGATTTCAAGAGAAAACCTATATTTATTGGGAACTGCTGATAAATTACTCTGCTCCAGATCAAGAAGTCGATGGTACAATAGCTCAATTTCATCAACTAAAGGGAGAATTGTCTCTTTTTTACCAACGACACAGATGTGGTCATATAAGTGTATATTGCGCATAGTCGTTTCTCCTGATATTTTGCAAATGGTGTTGCGTATGGCGCTAACCTTTTGAGTGGGCAGTTGATCAAATCAGAATTGACATTGTTCGCGATGGTTTTGTCAATTATTTCTTTTATGGGGTATCTACCATCCAGATTAGAACGTGATATAAAATATTGAAATTCTTATAAAGCTGTAAAAATCTACGTTGAATTTTACAGCTTTTTGTGTATAATAAAAGTAACAGAAACAATATGGATATGGACTGCATAGTAGGTTGTGCTCATGAGCGAGAAGCGAATGCGAATGTCCGCTTTATCAAGGAAAGGAGCTGAAAAAATATGGCAAATATTTTACCAGTGTCTGATTTGAGAAATTATAATGAAGTTCTGAAGAACTGTCATAAAGGAGAACCAGTATATCTGACAAAGAATGGCAGAGGACGTTTTGTAGTTATGGATATTGAAGACTATGAGCGCGATCGTGCAGAGAAAAAGCTTCTCTTGAAGCTGCAGGAAGCTGAAGAAGCAGTGAAAGATGGCGAAGGTTGGCTGGATCTGGACGAACTGAAAGCACTTGTGGGGGAATAAGATGTTAAAACTGCGGATTAATCCTATTGTTGCAAAGGATCTTAAGAATATTCGGGATTATATTGCTGAGGATAACGAAGAATATGCCGCAAAGACTATAAAGGAAATTTACGGTAAATTTGAAAATCTTCAAATGTTTCCGGGAATGGGTTCGGACCTTTCAAAACGAGTCAGCTTTCGGACAGATTATAAATATGCAATATGGGAAGATTATGTGATTATCTATAAAGTAAGAAAAGAGGATGTAGAGATTTATCGTGTGATTAACCGATATCAGGATATTACGAGAATCTTCGATTGATACACAATCATGATAACAAATTGATAACACCGTTCAGTACAGTCTGTGTCCCTTGGACAGTGGAACACATATAAAACCAGATAGAACTATAATTCCTATACAAAAGATGAAAATAAATGCATCCATTGCGGCAAATGCCTGAAAGTTTGCCCAAACAAAGCACTGCATTAGGAAAAATTTTAGGGGAAGATTTGACTCACATGAATCAAATCTTCCCCTGTTTGGAACAATTTATTTCTCAATAGCCCCTTCTATATATCCATACAGACTTGTTTTCCTATGCTTCAAAACCGATGAGAAGGGAGCCCGGCTCTGCGTAATAACTGCAAAGGGCTCTTGTTTTTTGAATCTTTCCATTAAAAATTCCAAAAGTATTTTCAATCAATTTTTTTAATTCTAAAGCACCAGCTTCGTTATTGTTGTGAGCAATGATGATTTTTCCATCTGTATAACCACACTCTTTAAGATGATCGATCAGTTTTTTCAACGCTCTTTTTTCTCCTCTGCATTTATCAAGCGGTAATAAAGTTCCTTCATCACTCGCCTTTCCAACGACTCTGACTCCTAATAAACCGATTCCGGCTGCAATTACCGGACTTATTCGTCCGTTCTTTGCAAAATTGTTTAAAGATGCCAGAGAAAAATACAGGTGTGTTTTATCTTTATATTCAAGAAGGGTTTTATAAATATCATCCGGAGCGAAACCAACTTTTATGAGTTCAGCTATTTTTTCAATAAAAAGTGCGATTTCTGGTCCTGTAGATAAAGAATCTAAAACATATACTTTTCTGCCGGCATGATTCTGTTCATAAATGTCCTTAGCGATAACAGCACTGTTATATGTACCGGACAGGGTACTTGTAATGGTGATACAAAAGACAACTTCAGCATCGCCAAACGCATTCTCCCATTCGTGAGGACTTGGACTTGATGTCGATGTCTTCCCTTTATAAGAAGAAAGATCCTTCTGCATAGCTGTAAGATCTATCTTATCATCATCTACGTAATCGTTCTCCCCTACGATTACATGAAGTGGAACAATTCCGAAATCTATATCGGGTAAAGCTAAAAGATTTGCAGATGAATCTGCAACAATTTTCATTTTCATATGTAACCTCCGTTAATAGTTTTAAATACTCTTATATCGGTTTTTAAAAAACTTATCAAAAAGTATAGTAAACCATACACATGTGTTTGTCAAGGTATTAAATAACTTTATTGCGGTTTTTTTATAGCTGGTATATAATAACAAATTACGGGAGTAGCGTTAGCTACGGAGTAATTCGTGACATCAAGTTAGAGACAAAGTCAGAAAGAAGGAATATATTATGAAATTTTCAGCCAGAGACTATAGAATGCCAAGATATAAAGAAATTCCCAATGTAGGACTTTATCTTGAGCAGACAGTAAAGTACATTAATGAATGTTTAGCACCAATAGAAATTTCGATTACACCATCCATGTTAAGTAACTATGTAAAGAAGGGATATATTGACCGGCCGGTAAAAAAGCAGTACTATGCAGATCAAATAGCATATGCGATTTATATTGTGATTATAAAGCAGGTTCTTTCCATGGATAATATAGCATCCCTTTTCGTTTTACAAAAAGCAACCTATACGTTACCGGTTGCTTATGATTATTTTTGTTCAGAATTAGAAAAGACGCTTGTAGCTATATTTGAAGATAAAGAAGAACCAAAAAAGGAAACAGGAGATAGTTCATTTGAAAAAAAGATGCTTCGTAGCGTGATTATAGCGGTATCGCATATTATTTATTTAAATGACTGTTTTAAAAACAATTTACAGGACAATGCTTCTGATTTTATAAGACGAGCGAAATGAGCATATGTCAATTAAGTTATTGACATATGCTCATAATGGTTGTAGTATAGAGAAAAGATTGTGAAAGGAGTATCCTATGCCAAGACCGATAAAGTGCAGAAAAGTCTGCCATTTTCCAGATATATTGGAATTTCGACCATCCAATGAAAATGGAGGAAGAGGGGAGGAAGATGAAAAAGAGGTGATTCTTCTGACAGTAGATGAATATGAAACGATTCGTCTTATAGATAAAGAAGGATACAGCCAGGAACAGTGTGCAGGCTTTATGCAGATTGCAAGAACGACTGTTCAGAGAATCTATGAGATCGCCAGAAAGAAAGTGGCAGATGCAATCATAGATGGACATCCTCTTCGAATTGAAGGAGGAGATTTCCAGATCTGCGATGGTAAAAGTAGTAAATGTGGTCTGGGTGGATGCTACAAACAAGAATTTTATCAAAAGTATGCAACAGAAAAAGGAGAAGGTATAATGAGAGTAGCAGTAACATATGAGAACGGACAGATTTTTCAGCATTTTGGACATACAGCGGAATTTAAAGTTTATGATGTACAGGATGGAAAAGTAATCCATTCTGAAGTTGTAGATACGAATGGAAGCGGACATGGCGCATTAGCCGGTGTTCTGAATGCATTAAAAGCGGATGTTCTGATTTGTGGTGGAATCGGAGGAGGAGCGCAGATGGCTTTATCAGCGGCAGGAATTAAGCTTTATGGAGGCGTTTCCGGTGATGCAGATGCGGCTGTGGAAGCTTTTGTGAACGGAACATTAGATTACAACCCTGATGTAAAGTGCAGTCATCATGATCATGAACATGGAGAAGGACATACCTGTGGTGAGCATGGATGTGGAAATCACAGCTGCCATTAATTGTTAATAAAGAATAGATTGCGAGGGGCTGTCGCGCTATTGTTCCAACTTTAGACTATTGAAAAACACAGAGAGACTCCATATATAAATCCACACTCGTTGAAGTACTTC
>OKSA01003946.1_pt1 | contig 10400 bp, 9 predicted proteins | sample 1601181 | NCBI WGS metagenome assembly OKSA01 (sample SAMEA3541538, study PRJEB24748) | human gut metagenome | biome: human gut; feature: human-associated habitat; material: faeces | place: China | collected 2012 | reverse complement strand
TCATAATAATAATTATCCACCGGAAAATGCAGTATTTCTCCTTTTTCGTTATAATACCAGTCTTGTGTTCCATAGGCAGTAAAAACAGGATGTTCAACCGTAAAAACTAGCTTACCACCAGACTTCAGTATTCTATATATCTTTTTTACTAAAATCTCATAATCTGCTACATAGTGAAACGCAAGTGAACTTAATATTACATCAAAACTCTCCTCTGGGAATTCCACATCTTCTATAGCACAGCATTTATATTCAACCTGTGGAAAATGTGTTTTTTCTTTGGCTACCTCGAGCATTTTATGAGAAATATCAACACCTACAACAGAAGACGCTCCGTGTTCCATCGCATAAATACAGTGCCATCCATAGCCGCATCCTAAATCAAGCACACGCTTATCTTTAAAATCCGGCAGCAGCTTTCTCAATGTTTCCCATTCTCCTGCACCGGCTAGTCCCTGCTGTGAGCGACTCATTTGACTGTATTTTTGAAAAAATATATCATCATCATATTTGTTTTCTTTTCCATATTCTACATAATTCAACATCTTTCACCTCGCTGTAAACTTCCGATTTTTCGTTCTCTGCGACTTCCCAATAAACGGGAATTTAACGTTCACTCATATATTGTTTTATTTCATCAGAAGTCAATTTTCGTACTTCTGTATGTGAATATTCTTTATACTCTCCAACATTAAACACAGGTGTCATTTGTTTGCATTTCTTGTCTTTATTCTTTTTCAAGAATAGATGTAAATCCTCATTCCCGGCGAATATTTTATAAGATACTCTGCCATTACTGTTCTCTATCTCATAAATACCACATGAACTTTTCGTTGTATAATCGGCTGTTCGTAAATAAAGTTTTGCAATTTCCAATGACTTAAAAGGAAAATTCCATCTTTGTAATCCTCTGTTTGGGTCATGTTCAATACAAATGCAACGTCCACAAGTTCCACAAATATATTGAGTGTGGTTTTCTAAGCAGTCCAAGGGATTTAGTAATGGTGTTATTCTATTTTCATCAGAGTAACATTCTTCACACATTTTTCTTTTCGCTCCTTATCAAATTCTAATTTAACTTTGCATCAACTTAATTGCCTCATCAACAGATACACATGTAGCAAATCTCTTTGGCCACATCATATCATTGTAATATTTATAGGTTTCTTCTCCAGACATATAGTCGTTATCAAACGTTGAATTTGCCCCTTGTGGAACAATTACTTTATATCCTCTTTCAAAAGCAGATTTCACAGTTGCATCTATACAGAAATTTGTCTGTAACCCAACTATCATTAATGTATTTTCATCTTTAACATAATCTGTAAAATCTTTATTTCCGAAACAACTATTGATTTTTTTTGTAAATATCTTTTCACCTTCCCTTGGATGCACCTGTTCTGCAATCTCGAATTCTTCATCGCCGATTGAAAATCCCGTTCCTGGTCCATCATCATGCTGAAAATAGATAACCTCTATTTGATTATCTCTAGCTGCTTGCATAATTCTTGAAGTATTATCAATAAATTCATCAAAATTAAAAAGTCTGCTATCTGTTATTCCTTTTTGTATATCTATCACAAGTAGTTTCATTCGTTTCTCCTTTACACACAAAAATCCCGATTTATTTGATTTATTTTAACACAAAATATAAGTGGTTTGTAGAGAGGAAATATATCGTGTTTAATTTTCATACAAAAAATTTGTAGTATCATCATATTACCAATAAAAACTTATAAAAACCTATATTGCTTTATAACACCACCGTAATACTGTGAAAAACTGAATGAAACCGAGCTAAGGCAAAACCTAATCATAAACAAATCATCAGATATTGTTGATAACTTGGAAAAGATTCGAGATAATCAATACTCATTATATGAAGTCTTGAAAGATGTAAACCGAACTATTAAGACACTTTCTGAAGAAGCTCGAAAATTGAACGATACTTCCAAACTGACTCAGTATTATACCGAAACAACTGCAAAGGCTGCGGAAGCTCCGAAAATTGTGTATGCTTATACTAGAGAAATCGGATAAGATATGACATAAAACATTAGGATTCCTTAAATGGAGTCCTTTTTTATACCCTTTCCTTTTTTCATGTTCTCTCACAACGTTTTCAGATGAATCCTCCACTTCTCCATTACCTCCCCTGATTTCATAGTACGTAGGATTATTGTATTACATCTAGTGAGCTCTTAACGAGAACGTTCTCAAATCAATCGAGTATTTTTTCGTGGTTCACTGTATGCGTAAAGCCAAGTAGGAAACGAATTGTGGCTTTATGTATGCATAAGGAGGTATTTGGAATGATATGAAAAACACAATAAAAATATCAATAATGAGTGGACTCGTAACGGCAGGTGTACTGTTGTGTGGGCTTCCTCATGCTATGGCGGAAAGCGTGCCTCAAAACAATGAGACTTATTATTCTGTTAATGTACCGTCGGAAATCAGTTTAAGTCCTGACCAAGATGAAACAACATTCACGGTTTCGGGAAACACGTATCAAAAACGATGGTTAGACATAGATATTACAAGCAAGAACAACTTTAATCTGAAGAACGGACAAGTCTCTATTCCTTACAAGCTGGACAAGACAAAGCTCGAATATGAACCCCAGTATATAGACAAGGACAGCGATTCCTTCTCAGAAAGCATTAAGGTTTCAAAGAATGAAGCTGATGTGAAATACTCGGGTAATTATCAGGATCAACTCCAGTTTACGATGAATCCTATAGAAACACGAACCATTCAGCTTGACTGCAATGGTGGAACAGTTGATGGGAAAAGTGAAGTGAAATATACGGTTAAAAACGGGAGCTCATATGGACAGCTTCCTACTCCGATTAAAAATGGATACAATTTTATAGCATGGAAAGATGAAAACGGAACTTCAATCTACTCAGGAAGCATTGTTAAAGCTGATACAGAAAAATTATATGCAACTTTTGATATTGCTCGCACAACTAGTATTAGGTGTATAACCAATGGTTCTGAAGGTCAAGGATTTGAAAATGTTGGTCTTGTTGATATTTATGTAAATGGAAGGCTTTATAGCAAGGATACAACCGGTACCATGTGGCAAAAACTAGGTTATGGAGGAGAAATGGTGCTTAAAAACATTCGTCTCGAAAAAGGAGTCAAGTTTCTTAATGAAGTTACTCCAACGGAGGGCTGTCATGTTATCACAGATGAAAACAATAACCTAATTGAGGTTCATGTTACAGCAAATCCAAAAGGTGTAATGTATGATTTAAATTTCTCTAAAATCAATGAGTTACAAGAACTTATAAATAAAACATCAGCACAAACTGTTTCTTTTGACGATAATATCCCAAGTAATATTACAAAGATTGGTGAATTAACTTCTTATAAATCAAAGGCATATGCTTATTTTAAAGACAACGTTTTACATATATATAATCCAGATGGAGGGAAAGTTGTCGCTCCAGAAAATTGCACAAGCTTATTTTCATATATATCAGTTGATAATTTAGATTTGCAAAATTTAGATGTATCTCAAATGAAAGATGCAAGTTACATGTTTAATCATTGTTCAGCACGTAATATTAATGTTGATAGCTGGAATACTAAAAGTTTAATAAACTGTCATTCTATGTTTGCTTATTGCGATAAGATAAAAAGTTTGAATGTTTCTTCATGGAACACATCTTCCGTAAATAATTTTCATGATTTTCTTTTTTCTTGTACTTTATTAAAATCCATAGATGTATCTAACTTTGACACATCAAATTGTGAGGTATTATTCAGAATGTTTGGATGTTGTAGTCAGCTTGAAAATATTCAAGGCTTAGAAAATTTTAACACTTCTAAATGTGTTGATTTTGCTGGTATGTTTCAATCCATTAACACTAAGACTTTAAACCTTTCATCATTCGACACATCGAAAGCATATGCAATGAATTATATGTTTGGTGGAAATTGGAACTTAACAGAAATAATCGGACTTGATCATTTCAATACTGAAGGTGTCGTTAATATGAATGATTTTTTTAGAGATTGTCATTCACTCAAAACATTAGATTTATCAAGCTTCTCTACTAAAAATGTTACAAATATCAATGATTTATTTACCAATTCGCCACAATTACAGACTATATATGTATCAGACAAATTTAATATAACATCAATTAAAAGTGCAAGTATTTTCAACGGTTGTGTATCTCTTGTTGGTGGTTCAGGAACAAAATATGATCCTGCCTTTATAGATACAACTGCGGCACGAATTGATGGTGGAATTAATTCTCCAGGATATTTCACCTTAGCACCGCAGAAAGCTATTGGTTCTGGAGCAGTGCTTAACATAGAAGGTTCTGATTATATTGTCATGAATCAAACAAACGATGGTAATTATCTTGTAATATCAGGAACAAATATTGGAAATATGCAATATCAGCCAAACAAAGATTCTAATGGAAACTATATTACCGGAAAATACGAAATACCAAATGAAAAGCGTTCAGATGGACAATATTCCAATACATATGAAGGTAGTTACATTGATAATTATCTAGAGAACGCATGGTTTAAGCAGTTACCTGAGAAGCTACAGAAAGCTATTCAAACAACAAATATAAAGCAAACATCTTACAAAGGTGAAACATCAAATCCAAAATGGAAATTCTTTGCTCCAAATGGTGAAACACGTGAAGAATGGTATTACAATGAAGGAACTACAGATACTCCCAAATGGGTCATATATTCAGAAGCAAAAGTTCCGGATGATGCCCTAGGAGCTTACTCATATAACTGTTGGACACGTAATGATAATGGATATAATAATGTATCATACAATACGATTTCAAGACACGTATTTCTACCAAGTGTTGAAGAAGTAACCAGTCTAGTGGATTTAAACAATGCTAACAGAGTTTTCAATTTCTTAAGGGGAACAAATAACTCTTTATCCCATATGTGGCTTAGAGACAGTTACACTTCCTCTCCTCTTTATGCATCAAGTCTTGTTTATAGCATTCGTTCAATGAATGCTGATACTACCACAACTACTTGGGTTGGCGTTCGTCCCGCTTTTGTCATAGACCTCTCAAAAGTAAACGCAACAGTAGTCGATACAGTGAAATACAAATAACCTCAACGGAGCCTTGCGAAAGGTTCTGTTTTTTTATGCCTAATTGCGAATATCTTAGACTGGTTTTAGACTATATTACTCAGTCTTAGTTTAACGAAAATGAGCGTTTTTTTGAGGCTGGATTTCTAAATACACTTTATAGTTTCACATAAGGAAGCCATTCAATGCGAAAAGGAGATAAAAGAGCACGCCTAAGTTTCATAAAAGAAACAAAAAAAGGGAAAGCCGTTAAGCTTTACCCGTTACTAGTTTTGTCTATACATCGATAAACTGGAATTTAACGTTCACTCATATATTGTTTTATTTCATCAGAAGTCAATTTTCGTACTTCTGTATGTGAATATTCTTTATACTCTCCAACATTAAACACAGGTGTCATTTGTTTGCATTTCTTGTCTTTATTCTTTTTCAAGAATAGATGTAAATCCTCATTCCCGGCGAATATTTTATAAGATACTCTGCCATTACTGTTCTCTATCTCATAAATACCACATGAACTTTTCGTTGTATAATCGGCTGTTCGTAAATAAAGTTTTGCAATTTCCAATGACTTAAAAGGAAAATTCCATCTTTGTAATCCTCTGTTTGGGTCATGTTCAATACAAATGCAACGTCCACAAGTTCCACAAATATATTGAGTGTGGTTTTCTAAGCAGTCCAAGGGATTTAGTAATGGTGTTATTCTATTTTCATCAGAGTAACATTCTTCACACATTTTTCTTTTCGCTCCTTATCAAATTCTAATTTAACTTTGCATCAACTTAATTGCCTCATCAACAGATACACATGTAGCAAATCTCTTTGGCCACATCATATCATTGTAATATTTATAGGTTTCTTCTCCAGACATATAGTCGTTATCAAACGTTGAATTTGCCCCTTGTGGAACAATTACTTTATATCCTCTTTCAAAAGCAGATTTCACAGTTGCATCTATACAGAAATTTGTCTGTAACCCAACTATCATTAATGTATTTTCATCTTTAACATAATCTGTAAAATCTTTATTTCCGAAACAACTATTGATTTTTTTTGTAAATATCTTTTCACCTTCCCTTGGATGCACCTGTTCTGCAATCTCGAATTCTTCATCGCCGATTGAAAATCCCGTTCCTGGTCCATCATCATGCTGAAAATAGATAACCTCTATTTGATTATCTCTAGCTGCTTGCATAATTCTTGAAGTATTATCAATAAATTCATCAAAATTAAAAAGTCTGCTATCTGTTATTCCTTTTTGTATATCTATCACAAGTAGTTTCATTCGTTTCTCCTTTACACACAAAAATCCCGATTTATTTGATTTATTTTAACACAAAATATAAGTGGTTTGTAGAGAGGAAATATATCGTGTTTAATTTTCATACAAAAATTTGTAACACCATCATATTACCAATTTGTAAACGTAATTCTTAGTTTAACCGTTTTGGTGTCAACTCACTGTATGAGTTTTTTAAAAGAAGTTTTTAGTTTAAGGAAAAAACCTTCATTTCACTGAATCAGTTTTATAAAAGTAACGCTTAGTTTAAGGAAAATGAGCAAAAAGGTACAAAAAAAGACCAACAACGGAAGTTGTTAGTTTTGGAGAGACAATTTTTGTTTTCGTGAAACTAAGCGTTACGTTTAGCAAAATATCTAGTTTCTAGTTTCTTAAACTAAGCGTTACGTTTACGAAAAAGATTTGCTTTCGTTTCATGAAACTAAGAATTACGTTTACTTATTCGTGCTCAATAAAGCACAAAAAAACAAAGAAACATAAAGTCTCTTTGTTTTAGGTATTCGAGATGTAATCACAGATGTTCTTAGATGCAGGTGCTTTTGATGAAGGTCTTCTCTTTTTACGAGTTGGGTTTCCTGTGATGATGGCAACTACCTCTTTAGCAACTTCAGTTGGTTTCATACGATGATATTCATCTTCCGCCAAGATTTGTCGAACATATCGTGCGATATCGTCTGATGTTACATCTGTGTAGATTTGATGCACTTTGCCAATCACGATGTTGATCATCTTGCTTTCGTAAGCAAAATTCTCAACGTTTGTTTTTGGCATCTCTTATTTGTTCTTGTCACTTTCTGCAAGCATCAGAATCTGTATCTTTTATTATATAAACTATCGAAGTATTCCAATTTGTTCCATTCAGTTTCTTCATCAGCAAGTTTAATTGTCTCAACTATTTGAGCCATATTTTCTATATTCTTCTTTTATTTTCTTTTTCTTCATTAAGTTAGTCGATAAGAATTTATTACGAGATTCACTCCTTTCGTCAAAATAAAATAGATTTATACGATGAGAGAGATCAAAGCAACTCATTTTAAAACTTGCCATTAAATTCCCTTCTCTATTTTTTTGTAAGTTCTTAAAGCTCATTAAATTTATAATATATTTATTTACCAAGCTTACTATATCATAAGTAAATAATGAATTTGCTTAATTTCATACTTATATTTTTAATCTATTCACCTAGATATGTCTATTTTGCTGCTTCGATATGCAAAATCAAGACTTCTTTTGAATATTGATGGAGATGTAACAAATAGTTTTAGTTCTTATCTTGCGATTATTAGTATAGATGGCTCTCAAATGATGACTGCTCCCGCAAATTATGATGGTGATGATCTAGAATTAAAAATGTATGAGCTATCAGAAATGTTAGAATATAATGGAGAATTTTATTCGTGGACTTATAATATGGACCAATCTCAAGAACCTGTAAATACTGATACTGAATCAATTAAAATGTCTACGCAATATAGATTTATTTATTATAAAGCCACTGTTCAACATAAAACTATAGTTGTAGAATATGTATTGAGTAAAGTTCTTAAAGAGTACAAAGAAAGTAAATAAGAAAGAAGATGTCGTTATTATGAAAAAGTACTTTGCACTACTATTATCGTTTGTTTTAGCATTTAGCTTAACAGCCTGTTCAGATGCTGAAACAGAGAAAGCTAAATCTTCATTTGAAGAAACAGCTTCAATCGTTGAGAAGAACAACGAGACTATCAACAAGGATGTTAAAGCATTGCAAAAGTTGACAAAATCCAAGGTTAAACCTTTGGATGATACAGTTTTAAAAACAGCAAGAGAAACTATCAGCCAAGCAAAACAACAAATCGTTGAAGTTCCTGAATGCCCTTCTAATAAAGAAGATATTAAAGAAGCTAACAAAAAGCTAAAAAAGAAAGCTGATAAAGCTGAGATTATCCAAGCTTTAACAGACTCTAAAAAAGCTATGAAAGATAGTATTGCTCAACGTAAACAAGTTACCAACCCATCTGAATCCTTTGTTTTGGAAAGATTGAACGGAATTCCAAACGTATCGCAAGCATTGGCTGTGAATGAAGAAAACGATGTAAATGGTATGCTTCATAAAGCGGGTGGATATACTTCTGCTATTTTCTTCACATCGGATTTAGTAGACACTGCTGCAAACTATATTGAAGATGGTGATTCCATTGAAAAAGGTACAGACGGTGGTGGATGTATCGAAGTCTTTGAAACTGAAGAAGATGCTCAAAAACGTGATACATACCTGTCTGCTTTCGATGGTGGTGGAATGTTATGCAGTGGATCACATAAAGTTGTTGGTACTGTAATCATTCGTACATCTAACTATCTAACAGCAACGCAACAAAATGATATTACAACAAATATCATGAACAGCTTAATTGCTTTGAAGTAATTAAATACTACAGGACTGAATCATCAATCAATGATTTCAGTCTTTTTTTATACCCTTCTCTTTTCTCGAATCCTCTCACAACGCTCTCGAAAACCGACAACGACGAATTGCACACTTTGAAAATAATGTTTTCATAGGATTAGTTATAAAAGTAACATTCGTTCTACGAGAGCGTTCTTAAAGCCATCGAAAATCACTCCTTTAATTGAGATAACATCAAAAATCAAGTATACTAGATACATAATTAACGTTGTACTTGTAATCTTAATAGGCAGCGGGTTTCCCATGACATTCTCTAAAAAGAGGCGGTTAAGAGTGTGTTCTCTTGGGCTAGTAACTAAAAGTGAATTTTTATAAAGAAAACAGGTCAATTGCGATAATATAGGAGAAGAAAATATATGCACAGATATTACCAGAAAAATCTAAAAAAATGGCATAAAACTTTAAATTCTTACATGAATTATATCAGCTATGAACTAGAGTCGCTTACTGGACAGTCTTATGATACCCTCATTCAAGAAATTTGGACAAACTATCAGGAGGAGATGTTAGAAAGATTCCCTTACATTGGCGGAGATGCTGCCAGTGGAACAAAGAACCTTATCGGAGCTTACATGTTTGTGAGCATGGGTGAAGTATTAAAAAAATATGGTGTTACGACAGCGCAGAGCGGTCACCTGATGATTCTGATTTATGAGCGTCAGTTTAAAAAGATTCCGTCTTTTTTACGGAGTATAATGGGTAAAATCTTTACTAGTCCCCGATTTCTTACAAAAATATTCCTAAAAAAGGATAGGAAGAATGCATTAAACGCTGCACAGAATCCCGGAAGTTTCGAGACACAGACACAGATTCCACCAGAAAAGGGGTATGATTTCAGTTATCACAACCTCGTTTGTCCGCTAGCGGATTTTGCAAAAAAATACGGATATGAAGAATACATGCCTTACCTCTGTAATTTGGATTATGTCATGTTCGGTATTCTGGGTGCCCCACTGTACAGAGAGCATACCTGCTTTGATGATGATTATTGTGATTTCAAGTTGAAACTTTCTGCCAAACCGATGGACTATGATCCACCGGTGTTCACGCAGGGGAATGGTTATAAATAGCCAACTCCCACATTTTAATTGAATTTTGTCTAGAACAGGATAACGAATTTACAGATGCAGAAGTGGAAGAAATCCATCGTACGATGTTGATGGATGATTCGGATTTTAAATAGTAGTACGAAGAACTGGAGTTGCTTCCAGTTCTTTTGTTATGTTTGCTTTCTTCCTCAAAGGTTCTCATAACGTTCTTGACAAAGCCTTTAAAACCTTTGGAAGTTATTAGTTTAAGGGAAACGTGCTAAATCGCTGTTTCACTTTTCTAAACGTAATTCTTAGTTTAACCGTTTTAGTGCCAACTCACTGTACGAGTTTTCTAAAAGAAGTTCTTAGTTTAAGGAAAACGGATAAAATTGCGTAAAAAAAAGCCAACAACGGATGTTGTTAGTTTTGGGGAGATAACTGTTTTCGCAAAACTAAGCGTTACGTTTAGCAAATTATATGTGCATATAATCCCAACTATAATGATAGTTATGTAATAAAGAATAGTAC
>OKSA01003943.1_pt1 | contig 10408 bp, 10 predicted proteins | sample 1601181 | NCBI WGS metagenome assembly OKSA01 (sample SAMEA3541538, study PRJEB24748) | human gut metagenome | biome: human gut; feature: human-associated habitat; material: faeces | place: China | collected 2012 | reverse complement strand
GATCAAAGAGCTTGCGGTCCTTGATGCATCCGTATTTGATAACTTCCCCCATGCCGTCCGTCACGTAACGCTCCGGCAAGGTTTCCAGTACATCCGGATCGATCAGTACCATCTTCGGCTGGTAAAAGGCACCTACCAGGTTCTTCCCCTGCGGAAGATCGACTGCAACTTTTCCACCAACAGAAGAATCTACCTGTGCAAGAATGGAAGTTGGAATCTGTACGAACTTGATTCCTCTAAGAAAGGTCGCTGCCACAAATCCGGCAAGGTCTCCTACCACTCCACCGCCAAGTGCAACGATCAAGTCTGTTCTGGAAATCTTTGCTTCCAGAAGAGAGCTGTATACACCCGGAAGGGTTTCGAATGCTTTTGACGGTTCTCCATGTGGAATCACGGTTTCCGTACACTCATATTTTTCAGAAAGATTTTTCTTAAGCGCTTCTCCGTAATAAGAATAAACTCTGTCATCGGAAATGATCATGATCTTTGATCCCCGATATACTTCTGCTATTCTTTCTGCTGCTTCTTTCAAAATTCCTCTTTCAATATAAATCGGATAGCTGTGTTCCTTTAAATCTACCGTCATTTTCATCGTTTTGTTCCTCCAAGGCTGCTGTTTTTTACATTTCTTTACCGACTGCTTTTGCGATTCCGGTAATCTCTTTTAACAGTGTATCATATTTTTCCGGTTTCAGCGACTGTGCTCCGTCACAAAGTGCCGTTTCCGGACTGTTATGTACTTCGATAATCAGTCCGTCCGCTCCTGCTGCAATTGATGCCTTTGCCATCGGATCAACCAACCACCATTTTCCTCCTGCATGGCTCGGATCTACAACTACCGGAAGATGGCTGAGCTTTCTCACTACCGGAATAGACTGAAGATCCAGTGTATTTCTGGTATAAGTCTCGAAGGTACGGATTCCTCTTTCGCAGAGGATAACATTTGGATTTCCGGATGCCATAATGTATTCTGCTGACATCATCCATTCTTCGTAAGTTGCATTAAGTCCTCTCTTTAAAAGGATCGGTCTCTTCGTCTGTCCGAGCTGTTTTAACAGGTCATAGTTCTGCATGTTACGTGCACCGATCTGGATCAGGTCTACCTTTTCATCGAAGATTTCCAGATATTCCGGTGACATCAGTTCTGTTACGATCGGAAGCCCTGTCTCTTCTCTTGCTGCACATAAGATTTCCAGACCTTCAAGGCCCAGTCCCTGGAATGAATATGGGCTTGTTCTCGGCTTGAATGCACCGCCACGGAGCATATTTGCACCAGATGCCTTAACAGCCTTTGCGATCTCGATCACCTGCTCTTCTGACTCTACAGAACAAGGTCCGGCGATCAGTGCCAGATGTCCGCCACCAACTTTGACACCAGATACATCTACGATGGTATCATCCGGATGGAATGCACGGTTTACAAGTTTATAAGGTTCCTGTACATGCATAACCTTCTCAACAGAAGAGTCTACTTCGAAAAGCTTTGGATCTACACGGACCGTATCGCCGATACAGCCGATAATTGTAAGATCCTCACCTTTTACAGTATGTACTTCCAATCCTTTTGCACGGACCATATTCTCAACTCGTTTTACGTTTTCATCACTTGTTCTTGGTTTTAATACGATAATCATAATCTTTTTTCCTTTCTCTTCTCTCTACTAATCATCGAACACGTCTTTTAGAAGTTCCGTCAGAATATTCTGTTAAACTATGCGAAACACGCTCCGCGAGTTTCTCAAGTTATCGCGGCAGTCGCCAAGGTCTCGTGCAAGCGCGGACTTTGGCTCGTTGCTCGCGTAAATTAAATACAGCCATCCAAAAGACCGAATCTTTTGGACGGCTGTCGTTTTCTGATTATCGTGTTATTTAGCATAATCTGTAACACGGGATTCCCGGATTACATTTACTTTAATCTGACCTGGATATTCCAATTCATATTCAATCTGTTTTGAAATATCTCTTGCCAGCAATACCATATCATCATCAGATACTTGTTCTGGAACTACCATTACGCGAATCTCTCTACCCGCCTGAATAGCAAATGTCTTATCTACACCCTTATGAGCATTGGCAATATCCTCAAGCTTCTTAAGTCTTGTAGTATAAGTCTCCAAGGTCTCTCTTCTTGCTCCCGGCCTTGCAGCAGAAATAGTATCTGCAGCCTGTACCAAAAGTGCAATCAATGACTCAGGTTCAACATCTCCATGATGTGACTCTACAGCATTGATAACAATTGCTGATTCTTTGTATTTTCTACACAGATCAGCACCGATCTGAACGTGCGAACCTTCCATCTCATGATCCAGGGCTTTACCTATATCATGAAGTAATCCAGCACGCTTTGCAACCTTGATGTCGACACCTATTTCACCGGCCAATAAACCACACAACTGAGCTACTTCAACTGAATGCTTAAGGGCATTCTGTCCGTAACTTGTTCTAAATTTCAACTTACCAAGAAGTCTCACTAACTCTGGATGAATTCCATGTATTCCTACCTCAAGGGTAGCCGCCTCGCCCTCTTCACGCATCATAGTTTCAACTTCCTTCTGCGCTTTCTCAACCATCTCTTCGATTCTGGCCGGGTGAATTCTTCCATCCACGATGAGTTTCTCAAGTGCAATTCTAGCTACCTCTCGTCTTACAGGATCAAAGCTTGATAAAATAACCGCCTCAGGAGTATCGTCTATTATCAGATCTACTCCAGTAAGTGTTTCGAGAGTACGAATATTTCTACCCTCTCTACCAATTATTCTACCCTTCATCTCGTCGTTAGGCAACTGAACTAATGAGATCGTTGTCTCTGAAATGTGATCAACAGCACATCTCTGTATTGCGTTGACAACATACTCTTTCGCCTTCTTGTTCGCTTCTTCTTTAGCTCTAGTTTCTAATTCCTTGACCATAACTGCTGTTTCATGCTTCACTTCATCTTCAACAGTCTTTAATAAGTATTCCTTTGCTTGTTCAGAGGTTAAACCTGAAATTCTTTCAAGTTCCTGTAAACGTTTCGCCTGTAACTCTTCGACCTTTGCCCTCTGCTTATCAAGAGCGCTTTCTTTTCCGGCAAGACTTGCTTCCTTCTTCTCTACTGCCTCAGTCTTCTTGTCAAGATTCTCCTCACGTGCAAGAATTCTCTTTTCCATACGTGACAGTTCCCCACGTCTGTCCTTTACTTCCTTTTCAAGGTCATTACGTGTCTTAAGGGAATCTTCCTTTGCCTCAAGCAGTATTTCACGCTTCTTAGCTTCGGCGGTCTTCTGAGCTTCATCGATAATCTCTCTTGCCTGTGACTCCGCTCTTCCTATCTTGGTCTCAACTATATTCTTGCGATACGCAATAGCTATAAACCAAGTAGCAACAAGCAGCGCAACTACAACAACAGCGACTATCACCCATACTATTGGTGAATCCACAGGAGCACCTCCTTATTAAGTTTTCATTGTACAAGAATACAACTATTTAAGTTTAATATTTTTAACTAATTATGTCAAGTAATTATGTCCAATTGTAGGTTCTTTTTTTGACAATAGTATAATAAGTTTTTCGCTTGCAAACTATTTCCTATATTGTCCCATTTATACTAATTCTGTTCCCGATTCTGTTTCTGATTCTGTTCTCAACACTCTTCCTGTATAATCCGTATACTTTCATTTATCTTTCTGTGATCGAACCCCTTGCTGTACAGGTACGCCATCACCTTATTTCTCCCGTCTGTCAGATCTGTATATGAATATTTTTTCCTTATGATTGCAAGTATTGTCTCCGCCTCATCCTGTTCATAGGTATCATTTAACGCTCGTTCAACAATATCCCGTCCTATATGCTTTCCATCAAGCTCATACTCAATGATCCTGCGTCCTTTCTTTCGCATATTCTTCCGGACATAACCGCACGCATACCGATAATCATCTATATATCCATATGTTTTCAGTTTTTCAACCGAGTGCTCTATGATCTCCTCATCGTAATATAAATCTTTGAGCTTCTTTCTGATGTCATATTCGCATTTATCTGAAAACTTTATGGAATTGACAGCCTTATTGAGAGCTCTACGAAACAAATATTCTTTTCTAAATTCCTTAATGGAAACCTCATCAACTTCCTCACCTACACGGAGCTGCAGTCTCCTGATATCAGAAGAATAAACGGATGCATACGGCTCGTAATCTATATACAGGCAATATCTCTTATCATCTATTCTTCTGATATCTGTAACTATCATCTACACAATCTCCCAATATCTACTCTTCTTCGTTCTCAGCAGGCTCTGTAGTGCCTGCGCCATCACCAGCAACGCCAAGTATCTCTCTGACCTTCTGCTCAATCTCTGAGCATATTGTCTCATTGTTCTCAAGATACATTTTGGCATTCTCGCGTCCCTGGCCTATCTTGTTGCCGTTATACGCATACCATGCGCCCGACTTATCGACGATATCATTTGCAACAGCAAGATCAAGTATATCTCCAACCTTTGAGATACCCTTACCAAACACGATATCAAATTCTGCCTCTTTGAATGGGGGTGCAACCTTATTCTTCACTATCTTGACACGAGTCCTGTTGCCAACTATCTCGCCGCCCTGTCTGAGGGTATCGATACGTCTTACATCAAGCCTGACAGATGCATAGAACTTAAGGGCACGGCCACCTGTTGTAACCTCAGGATTGCCGAATACAACTCCAACCTTCTCTCTGAGCTGGTTGATAAATATAACAACACAGTTGGTCTTGCTGACAACAGCTGTGAGCTTTCTGAGAGCCTGTGACATAAGTCTTGCATGAAGTCCCATGTGGGAATCTCCCATCTCACCATCTATCTCAGCCTTAGGTACAAGGGCTGCCACAGAGTCTACAATAACAACATCTACAGCCCCCGATCTAACCATAGTCTCAGTTATCTCAAGAGCCTGCTCTCCGCAGTCAGGCTGTGATATGTACAAATTGTCAATATCCACTCCGATATTCTTGGCATATGTAGGATCAAGGGCATGCTCAGCATCTATGAAGCCTGCTATGCCACCTCTCTTCTGTATCTCTGCAACGATATGCAGTGCAACCGTCGTCTTACCACTTGATTCGGGACCAAACACCTCTATTATCCTTCCCCTAGGTATACCACCAAGTCCAAGCGCAATATCAAGGCTGAGCGACCCCGTTGGAATGACATCTATATTCATGTTTGCATTGGAATCCCCAAGCTTCATAACTGAACCTTTTCCATACTGTTTTTCTATCTGTGCAATAGCTGCATCAAGAGCTTTTTTCTTATCGTCTTTGTTGACGCTATTGATTGAATTACTTGCCATAGTCTGTTCCTCCTAAACATATGTTCGATTACTTTATTATACTATTAAATATTTGCTGTTTTGTCAACAACTAATTCCCGGTTACATACACATCCTATCATTATTTATGCACGTTTTTATACGCACGGCGGTACTACAATCAGCACACAATAACTTTATACCATACATATTCGGTACATGTATGATGCATATATAATATATACAATACATTTTCAATACATATCAAATACCATATTCCTTTTTCTCTTGATCTTACAGGGATATTGTGATCATATGGTGATCCTGCGATCGCACGATATCACGCAGGAAAGAATAATACTCCCAGAAATCTCAGATAATAATAATCGCTTAAACCGTATTGATTATATCACACTTTACACGCTAGAACTATTAAGATACAATAAAATTTATACTCAAGCAAAGAAATCTAGCACTAAAAATAGCAGTCAAGAATTCTTGAAAGAAAAATTGAAGCAGTCAGGAATTAAAGCAATCAAATTTATAAACGGAGGACGTAAATGAGCACGGTTGGAATCGTATGCGAATATAATCCATTTCACAAAGGACATCTATACCAGATCGAACAGGCAAAAAAACTCACTGAAGCCGACCATGTGGTGTGCTTTATGAGCGGCAATTTCCTACAGAGAGGAATCCCTGCCCTCGCTGACAAGTTTACAAGGGCTGAAGCCGCTATCAAGTGCGGTGTGGACGTTATATTCGAGATACCATTTGTCTACTCAACATCAAGCGCAAGGGATTACGCCACCGCTGCCGTCACCATGATGGATATGAGTGGTGCCATAGACTTTATATCGTTCGGAGCAGAGACAGACGACCTTGTTCTTCTGTCGCAGATCGCCGATATCGTGGAAAATGAACCTCCACAGGTATCAGACAGCATCAGAAGATCCGTGGCATCAGGCATGACATATGGCGCAGCCAGAGCTACCGCAATCGAGGACTATCTCCAGAAAAAAGATATCGTCAGAAATAATCCCTCAAACAGCTCCTCATCAGTCTCTAAAAGCAACATAAGCAGCGTTATGTCAAGTCCCAACAACATACTTGCCATAGAATATCTCGCCGCCCTCAAAAGAATCAAATCAAAAATCAAGCCGGTCATAATAAAACGTATTATATCGGATTACAACAGCAACGAAGCTGTTCATGACATATGTTCAGCATCAGCAATCAGATCTCTTCTGAAAAATTCCGACATAAAGACTATTGAGCGCCATGTTCCGAAAGAATGCTACTGCATCCTTGACACAAACTACAGAAAAACATTCCCGGTATTTGAGGATCACTTGTCCAGTCTCCTCGCCGCAGCGAGACTTCTTTATGGCAGATATGACCTCTCTCCATCAATATCATCATTCAGTGAAATAGTTGACATGGATAGAGATCTGTATAATAGAATGTCAAAGATCGACTCAGATATGTCATTTTCGGATACCGCAAAGACTATCAAATCCAGGAACTACACTCTTACACATATACAGAGGGCTCTTCTACACTATGTGATGCAACTAACGAAAACGAATTATGATACCTATAAATCGAATGGATGGATATACTATCTACGTCTTATCGGGCTAAATACGCGTGCCGGAGGCATCGTAAAACAGATTAAAAAGAATTCATATATTCCTGTCATAACAAGAGCACCAGAAGCTGCATCTGTTCTGTCCACTGTAGGAAAATCAATGTTCGGTTATGATATCAAGTCGACAGCCATATATAATAGTCTCATCTACAGTGCCTACGGAACAAAACTGAAGAACGAATACGAACATACCATACCAGTGATAACCGATTGACACCCGAAGCTATAATTGACAATAATTGACTATCATTAATTCATATTCAGACTACGGTGTGCATATCTTACACGTATGAAGAATGTTTTTTATATGATAATCATAACAGCTATTGTAATATTTGCATGTCTGAACGCTTCTTTAATAACCTCAGGCTGCAGTCAGGGTATCTATCTATGGTATAGCTCCATAGTCCCTGTCCTGCTTCCTTTTATGCTGCTCACAAGTGTTATACTGAACTCCGCCGATCTAAACCATATGTCCGCCTACTGTGCATGTATGCTGACTCTTATCATAGGCTTGTTCTGCGGATTTCCAACCGGAACCATCACCATATCATTTCTGTACAAGAACGATAGGATAGGTCGTCATACCGCCCAGACAATGCTTCCCATCTGCAACAATGTGAGCCCAATGTTCCTGTACGGATACTTATACTCATCTTATTTATACAAATATATATCAATCAATACTCTTCTCGCATGTCTATACATACCGCAGTTCATATGTACCGCACTGTTCTTCCTTATACCTCGCATCATACACTTCATCTATGCTCATCCGCGCAGTCAGGCAATACTCAGGCAACTCAATATTAACATTGAAACTGCAGCCACTGCACACGTAGAATCGAAGTCACACGCGAACTTTAAAACAAACATTATATCCGAAACATCCGACTCATCAGATGACCGTCAGCGGCATCTGCTTGACAATGCTATTCACAATATAACTTTAATAGGTATATACATGGTTATCTTCGCTATATTAGGAAGCATCATAACCAACTACTTTCCCTGTCCATCCGCTCATATAGCTACAGCCTTTCTAGAGATATCTGCAGGCATCAAAACACTTGACGAGAGCACGCTATCTTTCAAAATAAAGACAGCCCTGTTTTTGTCGCTCACTGCCTTTGGAGGCTTATCCGCCTTGTTCCAAAGCTATGATCTTATACAAAAATCAGGGCTGTCTTTCACAAAATATATATTCGCTAAATGTATGTACGGTATATTATGTGGCATAACTGTATTTCTAATACTGTAGACATGGCACAAACAACTTATTCATCGAGATACTCATCATCGTCGTCTTCGTCATCATAGTCATCGTCATCATATTCGTCGTACTCATCATCATACTCATCTTCTTTAGATGTATACTCTGTCTTTCCATAGACATTATACTCATCTTCTTTGGTGTCAAATGCAGAATCAACCTGAGCCGACTGCTCTATAACTCCATTCATCTGATTAATGCTGGAGTCAAGCTCAGCCATATTGGATGCAACTCTAGTTGAATTATCCTCGAGTGACTTTATAAGATTCTCATAGTTTGCACGTTCAGCCTGAAGTGTTGCATCAATATACTGGCTTATCTCTGCAAGCTTATCCTTTGAATAATACATCGCACCTGTTCTCACCTGATCAGCTTCTTCGTTTGCCTCAGCGACAATCTGTTCAGCCTGGCTTCTTGCAAGATCTGTGATCTCGTTTGCGCGGAGATTAGCCTGCTCAACGATCTGGCTCTGATCAACAAGTCTGTTAGCCTCAGCGACAGATTCTGTGATTATAGAATCCGCCCTAGCTCTGGCATCCGCCAATATAGCTTCCTTGTTTCTCATGATCTTCTTACATCTCTCTATCTCATTTGGTATCTTGAGCTTGAGTTCACTAACCATCTGCATAAGATCCTCTCTTGGCACAATGATCTTACTGGAAGACAACGGCTGGAACTTGCAATTGTCAATAAATATCTCTATCTCACTAATCATCTCTTCAATACCTTTTCTTGCCATGTTATTCTCCTCCTAATTATCTATCGCAAATTACACTCGAATATCCGCAAATCTCTCTTTAAGAATATCCTGTATCGGTTCCGGAACAAAATCTTTTACGTCAACACCAAAACTTGCATACTCCTTAACAATACTCGAACTGAGATACGAATACTGTATATTCGTTGTCAGAAAAACTGTATCTATGTCTGGTGCAACCTTTCTGTTACTCTGGGCTATCTGCAACTCGTACTCAAAATCTGTGACAGCCCTGAGACCTCTGACAATGACCTTGATATCATTCTGTCTAGCATAGTCTACTAGAAGGCCTCCAAATCCAACAACTTTAACATTAGGTATATCCGAAACTACATTCTTTAACATATTAACACGTTCGTCTAAAGAAAACAATGGTGTTTTTGCAGTATTGTTCAGCACTCCAACTGTGAGTTCGTCGAACATTTCCGCCGACCTTTTTATTATATCCAAATGTCCAAGTGTCACGGGATCAAAGCTTCCCGGATATATAGCTCTACTCATCTTCCAGTCTCCTGTAAATAAATGTATGTTTATTTGTCTTGTATTTCTTTATCTTATATATCTCAAATCCTATGTCATTCAGATAATCAAACTCCGTATCAAGATCCGATTCCACAACTATTATGGTATCATCCGACACTATATCTGATCCCGACAATCTCATGAGAACATCCCGCTCAAGCGATCTTCCATAGGGGGGATCCATGAATATGATATCAAATACATCTTTTTGTCTTTCCAGCGTATTCACTGCACTGACGGCATCTGTGCTCAACACCTGTGCTCCATCACGCAGCTTTGTGAAATCCAGATTTTTGTTTATACACTCAAGAGCTTTTCTGCCATTTTCCACAAACACAGCTCTCTTCGCACCTCTGCTGAGTGCCTCTATGCCTATCGCCCCACTTCCGCTGAACAGATCAAGAAAACGACAGTCCAGAAGTTCAGGCTGAAGAATATTAAAAAGAGTTTCTTTGATGCGGTCCGTGGTGGGGCGTGTTTCCATGCCCGGCACGGTTTTAAGGTTTAGTCGTCTTGTATCCATAGAATCCACAGTAACCAGTTTCAAACTGCGTGCACGGCCCGCTATAACTCTCATCATTTTCTCCTAACCGACCACAGTGTTCTGCAGTCTCTATAAATTTACAGACATTTTTATAACACGATATATTATAAAATACAAGTCCGATGCGATTAGTTGCCGAGTATCTTGTCTCTAACATATTTACCCGTGTCCGACAGATCATCGATAGTTATAGTCGATGTCGCTGTGGAATCCGGTTTTATGAGAGCTGATGTCTCGTTCTTGTTGCACAAGCTCCAAGATGCATAGCTCAAATTATTGTCATTTATCAGATCAAACCACACATCAGATGAGTCATAATCTATGCCGCCATTTCCCGAGGCATCACACAGACTGAATTCACTGACAAACACCGGAAGTCTGTTTGAGATGG
>OKSA01003938.1_pt1 | contig 10415 bp, 9 predicted proteins | sample 1601181 | NCBI WGS metagenome assembly OKSA01 (sample SAMEA3541538, study PRJEB24748) | human gut metagenome | biome: human gut; feature: human-associated habitat; material: faeces | place: China | collected 2012 | reverse complement strand
GACGCTCCCGGCTGATGGGGATACGCTCAAACTGGCTGTGTCCCATGATGATGGCGTCGTAGTTACCGGTGGCAATACGGGCGCAGAACTTTTTGCGGTTATGGGTCTCAAAGTCCTTTTTGGTTGTGACTAAGATGTTGGCAGAAGGATAGAGGCGCAGAAACTCCGACGCCCACTGCTCGGTCAGGTGGTTTGGAACCACAAAGAGAGATTTCTGGCATAAGCCCAGGCGTTTAGCCTCCATCGCAGAGGCCACCATCTCAAATGTTTTGCCTGCGCCCACTTCGTGTGCCAGCAGAGTATTACCGCCATACAGCACATGGGCAATGGCATTCAGCTGATGTTCCCGCAGGGTAATGGCCGGGTTCATGCCCCCAAAAGTGATGTGGCTGCCATCATACTCGCGGGGACGGGTGGAGTTCATTTCCTCGTTGTACTGGCGCACCAGAGTCTGTCGGCGCTCCGGGTCTCTCCAGATCCAGTCCTTGAAGGCTTCCCGGATAGCCTGCTGCTTTTGGGCAGCCAGGGTGGTCTCCTTGGCGTTCAGCACGCGGCGCTCTTTTCCATCTGCGTCCTCTATGGTGTCATAGATACGGACATCCCGCAGGTTTAAGCTGTCCTCCAAAATCTTGTAGGCATTGGCACGGCTGGTTCCGTAGGTGGTGTTGGCAGCTACATCACTATAAGGAACAGAAGTTTTTCCTGTGATCTGCCATTCAGCGGTAAAAGACGAGTACTTGACCTCGATATTTCTCTGGAGATAATACGGTGTACGAAAGGTTTCGTACATAAACTGCTGGATGTACTCCTTGTCGATCCAAGTAGCGCCCAGACGCACCTCGATCTCCGACGCATCCAGGTCCTTGGGCTGGGCGGCGGTAAGAGCTTCCACATTGACTGCATAAACCGGGTCCTGCTGTGCCGCCCGCTGTGCCTGACGCCAGCACAATGCGGGAACAGTGTGCGTCTATCGAACTGTTTTCGTCAGAAAACGTTTCTCCAGATCGGAAATTAAAACACATTGAGCTCAATGGGATCACATTGGAAAGCACTTCTGAACTGGCAGGACAGTTTTATGCAGTAGTGTTCTCCCCTTCCCATCTTTCTTTGATCCGGGAAGGTCCTGCCTTTCGCCGGAAGTTTCTGGATACAGCGATTTCCCAGATTCTTCCCCGTTATGAGCATTACCTCCATGAATATCAGAGAATTTTGCTGCAGCGCAACACGCTGCTTAAAGATGTTATGCGTTTTCCTCAACTGATCGATACCATGGATGTCTGGGAGGAATATCTTGCCAGAGCTGCGGCAGCGGTTGCTTTCTGCAGGGCGAGATATGTCAGCCGAATCCGACCAAAAACGATTGAGGTGTACGACGGTATCTCTTCCGGCAAGGAAAAACTGGATGTTTTTTATCAGTGTGGATTGGAAAACCCACAGGACCGCACCAGAGAGGAGCTGCGGGAGTTCTTTCTCAGAGAATTGCAGAACACCCGCAAGGCAGATATCGAGCGTGGATCGACCCTGTGCGGCCCGCACAGAGACGATTTGGAAATTCTGGTCAACGATATGCCAATGCGTTTATACGGCTCTCAGGGGCAGCAGAGAAGCGGTGTGCTTGCGTTGAAGATGGCGGAGTGCGGTATGGTGGAGGAAGTTACCAGCGAAACGCCGGTTGTTTTGCTGGACGATGTCATGAGTGAACTGGATGCCGGCAGGAGAGATTATCTGCTCAATCATCTGGAAAAACAGCAGGTTTTTGTAACTTGCTGTGATGAAGACAGCTTCCGAGGCTTAAAATCGGGAAAACGTTTTCTGATCCAGTCAGGAGAGCTGATGGATACACAGACTTATTAGAGCGGGGAGGAAACCACGTGTATTTACATTTGGGACAGGATGTCGTGGTGCGCAGCCGGGATATTGTCGGTATTTTTGATATCGAGAACACTTCGGTGTCTAAAATCACCAAGGAATATTTAACAAATCAGGAGAAAAAACACCGGGTCATCAACGTTTCTTCTGAACTGCCAAAATCATTTATTGTGTGCAGTGAAGGAGAAAAAGAAGAAAAGGTTGTTACGGTTTATATTTCTCAGATATCCTGTGCTACCTTGAAAAAAAGAAGCGGTTATGTGGATAAACTGGGTCTTGCCTAGTTTCTGGTATTATTTAAAAAAGCACCCTGAAACTGGGTGCTTTTTTATGCGCTTAAATCCCTTAAAAAGACAAAATATTACAAACGAAAATCAAAGAAACAAAACCTTTGAAAAAAATGCTATTTAGAAGATAAGAATTCAATAAAAATATTTTACATAAAAGCCTTTTTATGGTATAATAAAAGGGCATTAAAAAAGAAAAATCCTGGGTTTGTCGTGCATGCTTTTTACTTCTGAACATTAGACTTTGGAAGGTCCAGGAAGGGTGAAAAGCAGCCGGCTTTTTTTATGTTGCAGGAAAAGCACGACGTTCAGCAAATAAACGATGGAGGGAATCACTTTGGAAAATACACCAGAAAAAAATCCGGAGATGATTGAAAATTACGACGCAAGTAATATTCAGGTTCTGGAAGGTCTGGACGCAGTACGCAAGCGTCCTGGTATGTATATCGGTTCCACCGGCCCACAGGGTCTTCATCATCTGGTCTATGAGATCGTGGACAACTCGATCGATGAGGTTCTGGCAGGAAACTGTACCAAGATTCTGGTCGACCTTCTGCCGGGAGATATTGTCCGTGTTAAGGATAACGGACGCGAAATAGGAGATGCTGCCCGTATCGCCAAAATAGATGTAGCCAAAGCTGGGCATTCCGGCTGTAACAGTTGTCTTTACCGTTCTGCATGCAGGCGGTAAATTCGGCGGCGGCGGATACAAGGTCTCCGGCGGTCTGCACGGTGTTGGTGCTTCGGTTGTAAACGCTTTGTCTGAATGGCTGGAAGTTGAAGTCTGTGACGGTCAGTACCGTTATTATCAGCGCTTTGAACATGGTAAAGCCGTTTGTGATCTGAAGAAGGTGGAGCCGACCACCGAACGCGGCACACAGGTTGCGTTTAAGGCAGATCCGGAAATCTTTACCGAAACCACACATTATGATTATGAAGTTCTGTTAAAGCGTCTGCGTGAACAGGCCTTCTTAAATGGCGGCGTCAATATTACCTTCACCGATGAACGCGGAGAAGAGCCGGTAAGCGAAGTGCTGCACTATGAAGGTGGAATCCGTAGCTTTGTAAACTTCATTCACGAAAAGAAAAAGAATATCTGGGATGTCCTGCATCCGGATGTAATCTATTATTCCGGAGACGGAGAGCGTTCCACCGTGGAAGTTGCGCTTCAGTATAACGACAGCTACAACACCACCATCCTCTCCTTTGCAAACAACATTCATACCGCAGACGGCGGTACCCATGAGATCGGTTTCCGTACCGCTCTTGTAAAGGCGTTTAACGACTATGCAAAGAAAACAGGGGTGTTTAAGAAGGAAAGCGACAAATTCACCGTAGAGGACGTGCTGGAGGGCTTGACAGCGATTATTTCGGTTAAGCTTGAGGAAGCTCAGTTTGAAGGCCAGACCAAAACCAAGCTGGGCAATACCGAGATCCGTACCCTCACCTACCGCATTACCTACGATAAACTGAGCACCTACTTCGAGGAAAACCCGGCAGTAGCCAAACTGATCATGGAGAAAACCCTCACAGCAGCTCAGGCACGTGAAGCAGCAAGACTTGCAAGAGACCGCACTCGCGAAAGAAAGTCGGCTCTGGAAGGCGTGAGCCTGCCTGGTAAACTGGCAGACTGTTCCGATCACGATAATGTCCGCACTGAAATCTACATCGTAGAGGGTGACTCTGCGGGCGGTTCTGCAAAACAGGGCCGTGACAGCTCGTTCCAGGCAATTCTCCCTCTTTGGGGTAAGATGCTCAACGTTGAACGTGCGCGTCTGGATAAAGTTTACACCAACGAAAAGCTTCTGCCGGTTATCACCGCACTGGGATGCGGTATCGGCGATGAGATTAATCTCGAAAAGCTGCGCTATGGCAAGGTTATCATCATGGCCGATGCCGATGTCGACGGTTCTCATATCCGTACTCTGCTGCTGACCTTCTTCTTCCGCTTTATGCGTCCACTGATTGAAGAAGGACATATCTATCTTGCACAGCCGCCGCTGTTTAAGATCTATCGCGGCAAGAAGGTGCGCTATGCTTATTCTGACCCGGAAAGAGATCAGATCATTGCAGAAATGACCGCAGACGGCGGAAAAGTGGATATCCAGCGATACAAAGGTCTTGGTGAGATGGATGCCGAACAGCTGTGGGAAACCACCATGGATCCGGAACATCGAACCATGATTCAGGTAACGATGGAAGACGCTGAGCAGGCAGATGAGATCTTTACCATCCTGATGGGCGACAAGGTTGCACCAAGAAGAGAATTCATCGAGCAGAACGCAAAATATGTAAACAACCTCGATATCTAGGGGAAACATTATGAAAAAAGAAAAAACACAGTCAATCAAGGAAAAGCGCTCTGTCACCAATTTTGAACATCGCATGACAGTAACGCTGGAACCAAAGCACTACATCAATTACGCAATGACCCATTCACGGGATCAGATCAAAAAAGCTCGCAAAAGAGCAATTTTCTGGGCGATTTTCTTCTTTGTATTAGGCGCGATTGCGCTGTTCAAAGGAGCTTCCATGGAAGGCAGCATGGCAGATATTTATCTGGTAGCAGGAATCCTGATGATTGTTTATCAGCTTTTCAACCTGTTTTATCATTTTGTCATGTTTCCGGTTGCGCTCAAACGCTCGGTCAGCAAAGAGCTGAAAAAAGATCCAAGCCTGCTTTCTCCAATGGAATATGCTTTCGAGCCGGATAAAATCGTGTGTTTTCTGGATGGAAAACATCGTAATTCGGTCCTGATGGAGGATATTTTGGGAGTGGAAGATCTGGAAGATACCCTGATTATACAGATTAAGGGCGGAAAACGGATGATCTTCCCGAAAAATACACTGGAACAGGCTGATCCTGTAATACAAAAACAGATAAAATCCCTTCAAAAATAAGAGTCCGACAGGATAAAAAGAGGTGTTTTTAAGTGGATAATCAGGAAAATTTGACGGTTGATACCGAAGAAAAACCAGAAGAACAGCAGAAAGAACCGGAAATGGCTGCTGAATCGACAGAAAATGTTTCCCGTGAAACATTGGACGGCTTCAAGATCTCCTTCGATGCAAAATATGACGATATTTTTGAAGGCCTGGAGGCTACTGATAAAGCAGATGGAACCAATCTGAAAGCAAGAAAGCTGTTTTTGGTCATTGCAGTACTGTTTTTGATGCAGGTGGTTTGGTTTGCCTACACCAGAAGCGGAATTGCACTGATTTTTGTGGTGCTTTTGGGCGCAATGTTGTATATGCTCAAGAAAAAGATTCAGAAATTCAACAAAGAGATCGCAAAAGAGTTTGAAGCAGAAGGCAAACAGAATGTCATTCTGGGAGAAGATGTGCTCCAGCTCAATGAAAAAACCGTTTCCTATTCGGAAATTGCGACCTTGTACGAATTTAAACACAGCTTTTCTTTGATTTATCAGGGAAACCATGTTTACATTATCCCGAAAAATGTTCTGGAAGAGGGCCAGGCTGAGCAGTTTGCTGCCTTGATGAAAGAGAAAATCGGGGATAAATATCAGAATATTTCCAAGAAATAAGCCTCACTTTCACAGGCCGAACGGCATTCAGGAAAGGAATGAGAAAGAATGAATACATCGGGTGAAAACCTGATCTTAAAAGATATCGCAAGTGAGATGAAGGATGCGTATCTGGACTACTCGATGTCGGTTATTGCGGCACGAGCTCTGCCGGATGTACGTGACGGATTAAAGCCGGTTCACAGACGTATCCTCTATACCATGTATGGAAATGGACTGTATCCGGAGAAACCGTTCCGTAAGTGTGCGGATACGGTTGGTAATGTGTTGGGTCAGTACCATCCACATGGTGATGCATCTGTTTATGATGCTCTGGTTCGTATGGCACAGGACTTCTCCCTGCGCTATCCGCTGGTTCACGGACACGGAAACTTCGGTTCTGTGGATGGAGACCCTCCGGCTGCTTACCGATACACCGAGTCCAAGATGAGCAAAATCTCGATGCGGATGCTCACTGACATTGATAAGGAAACCGTTGACTTCATGCCAAACTACGATGACCGTCTTCAGGAACCGGTCGTTTTGCCAAGCCGTTTCCCAAACCTTTTGGTGAACGGTTCAACAGGTATCGCAGTTGGTATGGCAACCAATATCCCGCCGCATAATCTGGGTGAAGTCATTGATGGTGCTTGCTGTTTGCTGGACAATCCGAATGCAGGACTGGATCAGCTGATGGAACATATCAAAGGACCAGACTTCCCTACCGGCGGTATCATTATGGGTCGTTCGGGTATCCGTGCAGCTTATGCGACCGGACGCGGAAAGATTATCCTCCGTGCAAAGACCCACATCGAACAGCATAAAAATGGCCGCGAGCGAATTATCGTTACCGAGATTCCTTATATGGTCAATAAAGCGAGACTGATTGAGCGCGTTGCAGACCTGGTCAAGGAAAAGAAGGTTGACCAAATCAGCAATATTCGCGATGAATCCAGCCGTAAAGGCATGAAAATCGTCATCGAGCTCAAACGTGATGCCAATGCGCAGATCGTGCTCAATCAGCTGTATTCTTTCACCCAGCTTCAGGATACTGTGGGTGTCACCATGCTGGCTCTGGTAAAGGGTGAGCCAAAAACACTCAGCTTAAAACAGATGCTGGAAGAATACATCAAGTTCCAGGAAGAGATCATCACCCGCAGAACCATTTTTGATCTCAAAAAGGCAAAAGAACGTGCTCATATCCTCGAAGGTTTGCTGACTGCACTGGATTATATCGATGAAGTTATCTCGGTTATTCGTTCTCATTATACCGTTCAGGAAGGTAAAGCAGCCTTGATGGATCGTTTTGGACTGGACGATGTTCAGGCTCAGGCAATCGTACAGATGCCTCTGGGACGTCTGGCTGGTCTGGAACGTGAAAAGATTCAGACAGAAGTGGATGAACTGCATGCAAAAATTGCAGAATACAATGCAATTCTGGCAGATGAACATAAGATTCGCGCAATTGTTAAGGAAGAACTTCTGGAGATCAAAGAAAAATTTAACGATCCAAGAAGAACCGAGCTGGCTACTATTGAGGGTGAAGTGGATATCGAAGATTTGATTCCAGAAGAATCCTGTGTGGTTACCCTCACCCGCTTTGGATATCTCAAACGTCAGCCTCTGGATGTTTACAAAACCCAGCGACGTGGTGGAAGAGGTATCAGCGGCATGACCCGCCGCGACGAGGACTTCGTCAGCGATATCTACACCTGCTCGACTCACGATTATCTGATGTTCTTTACCAACAAAGGTAAGGTTTACCGCATTAAGGGATATGAGATTCCGGAAGGTTCCCGCACTTCCAGAGGAACCAATGTGGTCAATATCCTGCCGTTGGAGCAGAATGAAAAGATTACCTGCGTTATCAAAACATCTGATATTGCAGCTGAAAATAAATACTATGTCATGGTTACCCGCAACGGTATCATCAAACGTACCGAATATAATGCCTATATCAATGTCCGCAAGAGCGGCTTGATTGCGATTAACTTGGATGAAGGCGACGAGCTTGCCTGGGTTAAGATTACAAACGGCAGTGATGACCTGATTCTGGCAACCAGAAACGGTATGAGTATCCGCTTTAACGAAGAGGATGCACGTTCGATGGGAAGAACTGCCCGCGGCGTAAAAGCAATTGCGTTGGATGAAGGCGATCAGGTTGTTGGTATGGTTGTTGCAGAAGAAGGAAAAGATATCCTCACCGTTTCTCAGTCCGGTTTGGGAAGAAGAACCGATGTTTCGGAATACCGAATCCAGACCAGAGGCGGTAAAGGTCTGCGAAACTACTACTGCGATAAGAATGGACCGGTGGCTGGATTTGAAAAGGTCGACAGTGAAAACGATATTATTCTTATCACCGATAGCGGTATTATCATCCGTATTCCGGCAGACCAGATTTCCAAACAGTCCCGTTATGCAGGCGGTGTTAAGGTAATGCGTGTGGATGAAGAGACCAGCATTATTGGTATCGTAGCGGTTGAAAAAGAAGAAGAATCGGAACAGGATAGCGATTCTTCTGCTGAGAATGAACTGTCTGCACAGACTGATGAAACCGTAGAGACAGCCGATCTGCCTCAGCCAGATCCTGAAAAGGAACAGGAACAGATTTCCCGCCTTCTGGATGCAGCAATGCAGGAAGAAGAGTAATGGTAACTTCTAATTTCTGTGAAAAGTGTTTTAGTAAATAAAAAAATCCAGGTGCAAAGCACCTGGATTTTTTTATTATTTTAAAGTTAATGACCATGCGGAAGAGTATTTAAACGATCTTTTTCCGTTGTAAGGTCAGCATGAATCAGATGAATCAACAGGATGGTCATCGGAATCGCTGCTGCCCAGATTGCCCGACCAGCAAACAGATTGCAGATAACAACGCCAACAACACCGCCGCCTACGAACATACAGAGCATTCCGAGATGATGCAGCATCCGTTTGACAAAGACGGTATCTTTGTGAGAAAGAAACTTGTAAAGATGGATTCCGACCTGACGGACATGGTTGGTACAAAAAGTAGTTGCCATAGGGATTCCTTCAGACTGGCGGAAGGTGTTATACTGCATGGAACAGATAAAGTTGATAGCAACCTGAGAAATCTGATACGGAGCAGAATCCGGAACAAATCCCAGAGCGATGATGAAGATAATTTCAATTGCAACCAGAATCGTTTCCCATCGCAGGAAATTTACTTTGGTCAGTCTCAGAGCGACAGCCTCCGAAACAAATGCTCCTGCCATATATGCGGTCATTGGGATGAAGTAGTAGGCCGCTTTGTACCAGCTTTTGTTTCCAAGTTCAATGGCAAACAGAACAAAATTCGCTGTCTGTGCGTTGCAGAATACTCCGCCCCGAAGGAGAAAAGTATATACTCCGTAAAAACCGGCAACAAACATCAGAAGCCAGAAAACCCAGTGTCGTTCACATTCCAGATATTCTGTTTCCCGTGAAGTCATGAATATCGCTCCTTTTCTTGATCATCTTGTCATGTGGGCTTATTGTGTATTATACTACTCTCATACTATTTTGCAAATACATATTTTTTTATTTATCCATACGCTTTTGATATGATAAATTGAGGAGGAAAACAGATGTCGGTCAATCTGGATTCATATAAAACGTTTTATTATGTGGCGAAATATCGCAATATCACACATGCAGCCAAAGCATTGTTTCAGACGCAGCCGACAGTTAGTCGGTGCATTGCTGGATTGGAGGCAGAGCTTGGGTGCAGGCTGTTTGTCCGCTCCAAAAAAGGGGTTATGCTGACACCGGAAGCGGAGCTTTTATACCAGCACATCAGTGCTGCCTGTCAGGAGATTTTTCTGGCGGAGGAACAGCTCTCGAAACATAAATCCTTTCAGGAGGGACTGATTCGGATTGGTGCCAGTGAGATGACCATTCATCACTGCCTTCTTCCCTTCCTGGGTGCATTTCGACAAAGATATCCGGGGATACGCATTCAGATTTCCAGTTATAACACCCCGACTGCTTTTGATGCACTCAAAAAAGGTGAGATTGATTTTGCCGTTATTATCTCCCCTTACCCGCAGATAAGCGGTTATCGGGTTACCAGAATATCCACCTTTCGGGATATTGTGATTGTGGGAAAGGATTTTTCCCATCTGTGTTCCGAAAAGATGGATTTTCATAAGCTGACCAGTTATCCACTGATCTGTCTGCAATCTGGGACAGGAACCCGTCAGTATCTGGAGGAGTTGTTTGAGCACTTTGGTCAGGAGCTTCGTCCCGAAATAGAACTTCCCACCACCGACCTGATTGTGCCCGTTGTGCAGCAAAACCTTGGCATTGGAATCGTTCCGGAAAATTTTGCACGCAAAGCCTTGCAGGAAAAAAGCGTGTTCCAGGTTCACTTAAAGCAGGACTTTCCACCACGACAGATCAGCGTAGTAAGTCACCAATTACATCCAATTTCTTTGGCAGGTCAGCAGTTTTTGCAGCTTTTAATGCAGCAAATGACAATGGATGACAAAAAGTCTACCCCGCAGGTAGAGTTATCAAAATAGACATGATTTATCTGTAAATTGGACATGGACAGGTGCTATAATAAATTTATCAACAGGTTTTAGAATAAACCTGACAGAAAGGAATGGATGTCAAATGAAATTGTGTGAGAATAAGGTTGCGCTGATTACCTCCGCAACACGTGGTATTGGACTTGCCTGCGCAAAGAAACTGGCAGAGAACGGCGCTAAAGTATATCTGGCAGTCAGAAGACTGG
>OKSA01003937.1_pt1 | contig 10417 bp, 10 predicted proteins | sample 1601181 | NCBI WGS metagenome assembly OKSA01 (sample SAMEA3541538, study PRJEB24748) | human gut metagenome | biome: human gut; feature: human-associated habitat; material: faeces | place: China | collected 2012 | reverse complement strand
TTTATAAAGGAAATTATCATACACAATGAAAATAAGAGTAATGATTGCTGTCTGTGCAGCAAAATTTGTAGGATACGTATGTAAGAAAATGGGAAGACAGGGTGTGACCTGGGCAGGAAAAGTGGCGATTAAGATCTGTCCGGACATTCTGGAACAGCTTTCCTCACAGGTACGAAAGGCTATTTTTGCAACCTGCGGTACAAATGGAAAGACAACTACCAACAATATGCTCTGTGCGGCACTGGAAGCGGAAGGACAGAAAGTAATCTGTAACCATACAGGTTCCAATATGCTCAATGGAGTTGTTGCCGCATTTGTGCTGGCTTCGAAATGGAATGGTAAAATTGATGCGGACTATGCATGCATTGAGGCCGATGAAGCATCTACCAGACATATTTTTCCGAGAATCAAACCGGACTATATGCTTCTGACAAATCTTTTCCGCGACCAGCTTGACAGATACGGAGAGATTGATATCACTATGAACATTCTGGAAGAAATGATGCGCAAGGTTCCGAAGATGCAGATTATTGTAAACGGTGATGATGCATTATCCGCATATCTTGCCATGGATTCCGGGAATCCATATGTAACTTATGGTATCAGTAAACCGGTGATCAAATCTGCGGCAAATGAAATCAGGGAAGGACGTTTCTGTAAGCGATGCGGTGAAAAACTGGAATATCGTTTCTATCATTACAGCCAGCTGGGAGATTATTATTGTCCAAAATGCGGATTTGCAAGACCGAAGCCGGATTTTGATGCGGAGGATGTAAAGGTAGGCGACCAGCTCAGCTTTTGTGTAGAAGGAAAACACATTGTAGCAAATTATAAGGGATTTTATAATGTGTATAATATACTGGCAGCTTATGCGGGAGTGAGGACTGCGGGATTTGCGGGAGAGCATTTCGGGGATATGCTCCGCAGATTTAATCCGGAAAACGGACGTATGGAGCAGTTTCGCATTAAGGGAACAGGAGTAACCTTAAATCTTGCCAAGAATCCGGCGGGATTTAATCAGAATATTTCCGCAGTGATGCAGGATCAGGCACCGAAGGACATCATTATTGCGATCAATGATAATGCTCAGGATGGAACAGATATTTCCTGGCTCTGGGATGTTGACTTTGATCTTCTCGGAAATGATTCAGTGAAATCTATTACTGTAAGCGGTATCCGCTGTCAGGATATGCGTCTGCGGCTGAAATATGTGGATATCCCGTCTGTCCTCGAGGGCGATGTTGAGAAAGCAATCCGCGACAGAGTAGAGGACGGAGTGGGGAATCTGTATGTGCTGGTAAACTATACAGCATTATTCAGTACCAGAAATATTCTGAAGAGACTGGAGGGCGAGAAATAATGAAAATTACAATAGGACATTTATATCCGGATCTTCTGAATCTTTACGGTGACAGAGGTAATATCCAGTGTCTGATGAAGAGATGCCAGTGGCGTGGGATTGAGGCTGAGACCATACCGTTTGAGCTGGATGATAAAATAGATTTCTCGAAGCTTGATATCGTACTTCTGGGTGGCGGTTCGGACAGAGAACAGATGATCGTATGTGAGAAGCTACAGAAAATCCAACCGGATTTTAAGGCTTATGTGGAAGATAACGGCGTTGTCATTGCAATCTGCGGTGGCTATCAGTTACTTGGGAAGTATTACAAAACAGATCAGGGAAACATGAAAGGACTGGACCTGGTAGACTTGTATACAGAGCAGGGCGAAGGCCGTCTGATCCAGAATATCGTTCTGCAGAGTGAGCTGTTTGATATGCCGATCGTTGGATTTGAGAATCATGGAGGAAGAACCTGCATTAATAATAACAAACCACTGGGAAAAGTACTTTACGGTGCAGGAAATGACGGTAAGTCAGGCTATGAAGGCGTAGTATATAAGAATGTGATAGGGACTTATCTGCATGGACCGTTACTTCCGAAGAATCCGCAGCTTGCAGACTGGCTCATTCAACATGCGCTGGAAAGAAAGTATGGAAAAGAAACAGAACTTACACCGTTAGATGACAGTCAGGAAAAAGAAGCAAATGACTATATATACCACAGATTTGTAAGAGGATAATTATGGCGAAATCATGTAATCAAAAAGGAAAAATACTGTATCTGCAGAAAATGCTGTCTGAGACAACCAGCCAAAAGCCTGTCACCATGCAGGAGATTCTGGCAAAACTGGAAGAACAGGGGATTCGAGCTGAGCGAAAGAGTATTTATGATGATATGGAAACCCTGCGTGATTTTGGAATGGATATACATTACAGAAGAGGACGGGAAGGAGGATATTATGAGGAAAAATCCGCTTCAGATAAAACAGAAGCGGATAATACGATAATACATCAGCCAGATGGCGAAACAGGAGAGAAATCTGAAAATGTGCAGGAACAGATTGGAAAAGAATCTGAAGCACCTGCAAAGATCAGTGCTCCGACACCCTCCCAAACAGGAGAGAATATAAAAGAGATCAGGCTTGTATGTCAGAATTCTACAAAGAAAAAAATTCAGCGTACCTTTGGCTCGGAGATTTTCTGCAAAATAAAGGGGGAGGATAATTTTATTGTAACTGTTGAGGTTGTGGTTGATAAGGCATTTTTTGGATGGTTGACTTCTATGGGGAGAAATGTACATATTCTGAAACCAAAGAAAGCAGCCGTTGCCTATCGGGATTATCTGAAGAACATTGCAAAAGATTATAAGGGAATTGATAAATAAATATGATATCAGAAAGGATCGTATTATGAAAAGAAGAGCAACAGCTATTCTGCTTGGAATAATGGTATCCTCCATGTTCCTGTCTGCCTGCGGGAAGAATGAGGCAAAAGAAGCAGCAAATGAAAGCGCCCAGGTAGAAGAAGAGGGCGTAGGCGAAGTAACTGAGGAAGGTGAAAAAGTAGAGGCAGAAAATAAAAATGCTTCTGATGCCGATGACAGCAGCAAGGCAGGAGACAGTGCAAAATCAGACGAAGACAATAAAGAGATATCAGTGAAGGAGGAAGAAGACGGAGATTCTTCAGGAAAAGATTCAGATGATGAATCAGAGGAAGATGCTGAGGTAACGGAAGCTTCTGCCGGAAAGATAGGTGTGCTTCTTTCTGATGACGATGAGGATGCAAAAATTGACAGCGAAGAGATGACTTCGCAGATTGAAGATGGAGGATATGAGGCAGATGTGAAGAATGCCGGCGGCGATCCTGCGCTTCAGATTTCCCAGATTCAGGAATTTATTGATGAGCAGGTTTCTGCCCTGATCATTGATCCGGTAGATTCCTATGGTCTGACAGATATCCTGAAAACTGCCAAAGAGCAGGAAATACCGGTTATTTCCTATGACAGTCTGATCCGGGATACTGCGGATATCAATTATTATGCAACTTATGATACCAGAGCAATAGGAAAGGATATTGCCAAAGAAATTATCAAAAAAATGGATCTGGATAAAGCCAGAGAGGATAAGAAGTCTTATACAATAGAATTTCTCATGGGATCTCCGGATGACAATGCTGCACTGTTTCTGTGTAATGGAATCCAGGAAGGGCTTCAGGAATATCTGGATGATGGAACACTTGTATGTAAATCCGGAAATACGTCATTTGATGATACAGGAATCATGAGATGGAGCGAGACATCTGCAAAGACAAAACTTGATTCGATTATAAGTGAGTTTTATGCAGAGGAGAAGGCTCCGGATATTATCTGTACTGCATATGACGGATTCGCGTATGCTGCAGAGGAAGTTTTAAGTGACAGTGGTCTGGAACCAGGAAGTGATGAATGGCCGATGATCACAGGATATGGCAGTGAGGCACAGGCAGTAAAGGATATTGCAGCAGGTAAAATGTCATTTACCATGTTTATGGACCGTAAGGAACTGGCTAAGGGCGGAGCACAGATGGCCATTGACTATCTGACAGGAGAGAAAGTTGACGTAAAAGATTATTCACAGTATGATAACGGAGTAAAGATTGTGGGAACTTTTACATGTGGAGCACAGATGATCGACAAGGATAATTATCAGATTCTTGTGGATAACGGAACTTATACGGAAGATGAGATCGCTCCCGATTCCACACCTGCGCCAGAGGCAACACCTGTGCCGAAAGTGACATTAAAGACAGCCTCAGAGGAAGATTCAAAAGAAGTGACACCAACTCCCGAAACAGAAGATAAATCAGAAGGTGAAACGAGAGAAAATCTGATCTATGATTCCGAAGATAACTCAAAAGTGGAGAAAACATCAGATCAGAAAAAATAAAGAATTCATAGAACAAAAAAAGGATGGGTTTTCCCATCCTTTTATAGTTAATCTCTGAAGGTTAAGGAATCGTCTGTCATGGAATCAACAATGGCAAGAGATTCAAGACGTATTCCCATATCGCGGATCTCCTGACCGCCATGCTGGAATCCTTTCTCAATAACAATACCGGCTCCTTCAAGAGTTGCCCCTGATTTCTTAACAATATCGATCAGGCCGAGAAGTGCACATCCGTTAGCAAGGAAATCATCAATCAGAAGTACATGATCTTCAGGTCCGAGAAACTTCTTGGAAAGGATCACATCATATACTTTCTTATGAGTGAAAGATTCTACTTTAGTTGTATACATTTCTCCATCCAGATTCACGCTCTGTGCTTTCTTGGCAAAAACTACAGGTACATCAAAGTACTGTGCAGCAATACAGGCGATACCGATACCGGATGCTTCAATTGTAAGGATTTTAGTGATTGGACAGTCGGAGAAGCGGCGTTTGAATTCTTTGCCGATTTCATTGATGAGGGTAATATCCATCTGATGATTTAAGAAACTGTCTACTTTTAAAATATTTCCCGGTTTTACAACTCCATCCTTAAGAATTCGGTCTTTTAAAAGCTTCATAGATTTCTCTCCTTTATATATGTAATTAGTTTGTAGCTGTCGGTAACTATCCGGTACACTGCTTCCCGAAAGTACTGAATAGTTACAGTTACTGTGAATATGCAGAATTCAAAAAAACATCAGGCTGCAAAATGAACAGTAACATTGCTGTTTTGATAATTATAGACTATGATACGCTATAATTCGTCTTCATGCAATTATTTTTGACAAAAAATCTAAAAATAATTATAATAGTCTCAGACTGGTTGGGAAAAACCGCAGGACAATCTGTGCAGATTGCCGTAAATCAGCCGAAGAGGGCTAAATAGTGAAACGGATTGTGAATATCCGTCTTACGGACTGGAGATGGAATATGAAAGAATATGAACTGATATGGGAAATTTTTAATAAATGTCCGCGGAATCAGATGCGTGATGTTTTTGTGGAAGAGCTGGAACTTGAGGATCCGGAAGAATATATCAGAAATAAGTTCAAAGGAAAAGAAGTTTCCTATGAAAAAACTGTCCTGGAGGATGGAACCATTATTTTTGATATTACGACTTCACAAATAAAACAGCGTTGCTCCTTTACAGAAATTTGACAAATGTGGTATAATATCATTTACGCTGTACGGAAGTGCTGTAAGCAGGAAAGCCACAGACAGTGTGTGAGGATATAAAGACAGATAAGCGGTAAAGAATCGGATATTCTGAAAGAGAAAGGGGAATGTTATGGCCGAGGAACAAAAGACACATACGCATGTACTGGAGGATGGGACGGTAGTTGAACATTCTCACGGGGAGCATGGGCATCATCACAGTCATGCGCATACAAAGGCAGTGCTGAATCGTATGTCCAGAGCAATCGGACATATGGAATCTATCAAACGTATGATAGAGGACGGAAGAGACTGTGCGGAAGTTCTGATACAGCTTTCAGCAGTGAAATCTGCTATCAATAATACAGGTAAGATCATTCTGCAGGATCATATCGAACACTGTATCGTAGATGCAGTGGAACATGGTGATAAAGAGGCAATTAAAGAACTTGAGGTAGCAATTGACAGATTTGTAAAGTAATATGCGTACTCTGGAGCTTGTTTGAAAAATGTTTTACGCAAGATGTGCGTCACAATTTGTGGGAATGATTTTTCAGACACGCTCCACACTGGCAATAGAGAATATTTTGTTATTGTTCACACACCACTATCCCGCGAGGTGTTTTGGCATGAATATGCCAAAATCCCGAGACATACAAGCCAAAATTCCATTGCCGCAGGCAATCTGGAATGAATTTTGGCTACGTTACTGTGAACGGAGTGAACAGTAACAATATTTTGTCAGTACAGCAGTGCGTAAATATAAAGGAGAAGATTAATTATGGCAAAAGAATGTAACAACACTTCATGCGACAAAGCAAGCTGCGAAGGTTGTTCAAGCAGCAAGAAACAGCAGAGCTTTCAGGCAGAAATGAATGCTCAGTCAAATGTAAAACATGTGATCGGGGTTGTCAGCGGAAAGGGTGGAGTTGGTAAATCCTTCGTAACAGGCTCTCTGGCAAACATGATGGCAGCACAGGGATACAAAGTCGGTATCCTGGATGCGGATATCACAGGACCGTCCATCCCGAAAATGTATGGATTAAAGGGTGCAGCAATGGCAAATGATGAAGGTATCTACCCGATGATCACAAAAAACGGGATCAAGGTAATGTCTATCAACCTTCTGCTTCCTACAGAGGATACTCCTGTAATCTGGAGAGGTCCGGTTCTTGCAAATATGGTAAAACAGTTCTGGACAGATGTTATCTGGGGCGACGTAGACTATCTGTTTGTGGATATGCCTCCTGGAACAGGTGATGTTCCGCTTACAGCATTCCAGTCTCTGCCGATCGAAGGAATCGTGATCGTAACATCACCTCAGGATCTGGTTAAGATGATCGTTAAGAAAGCCTTTAATATGGCTGAGATGATGAAGATACCGGTACTTGGAATCGTAGAGAACTACAGCTATGTGAAATGTCCGGACTGCGGAAAAGAGATCAAAGTCTTTGGTGAGAGCCATATTGATGAAATCGCAGCAGAGCTGAAGGTTCCTGTACTTGGAAAAATGCCGATTGATATGGATTATGCAACCAAGGCAGACGGAGGATTCTTTGCAGCAATCGATAATCAGTATATTACTGATGCACTGGCTGTAATGCCGAAATAAGAAAAAGAAGTTCTCATTCAGTAAGAAACGCGATTATAAAAATTGTTGTTTCAGTACTGAGTGAGGACTTCTTTTATTATATGGAAGTAAACATTTCAATAAAGCGTTCAGCAGCCTGAGAGACAGTAAGACTGTCATGCTGGGCAAGTACAAGCTGACGTCCGGGAAGAGGCTCTTTTAACATGAGCGGTGTCAGCTGATCATTTTCTTTTAACATATAATCAGGAACACAGGCAATCCCCAGTCCGATCCGTGCCAGGTCCAGAAGCAGGTCATTACTGTTTAACTCTACTTCAGGAAGAAGCTTGAGATTATGGGCTGTAAATGCTTCCCGCAAATATTCGCTGGTGGTACTTTTGGGGGAAAGCATCAGGATCGGATAGTTCAGAAGCTCCTGCAGTTCGGTCTGAACAGTGTGTACAGGAAAGTAATCCGTATTGGCAACGAATACATCGTGGAATTCTTTCAGCACACGTGTCTGAAAATGACTGCCAAGCCTGGAATTGGGACAGTTGCATACAATCAGATCTGCCTGACCCTTTTCCAGAAGCTCTGCACAGCCGATGGAGGTACTGTTTGTGACTTTAATGCGGACATCAGGATAGGTCTGATGGAATTTCTGCAGATAATCAATGAGAAAATACCGGCAGATCGTATCGCTGGCAGCAATACGCAGCTGGCCTTTCAGCAGATTGTCTCCGGACAGGAGAGATTCTCCCTCATCCAGAAGCTGGAGCGCAGGTTTTACATGCTGGAGCAGAAGTTCTCCTTCAGGAGTTAACAATACTTTCTTGGTACTGCGGATAAAAAGAGGATGATTTAGCTTCTTTTCCAGAGTTTTAATGGACTGGCTGACTGCTGACTGGGAGATAAAAAGCTGGCGGGAGGCCTCTGAGAAGCTGAGGGTGGTGGCAACATAGTAGAATACTTTGTATAGTTCAAGATTAATATCCATAGAAATAAATCCTTTCATAAAATAATGTGATGATACAAATGGTCGGCAGCAATGGAACTTTAGATTGTATGTCTCGGGATTTTGGCATATTCATTCCCAAATATCTCGTCGACAGTGGAGTGTGAACGGTGATTAATTAATTGTATTAATAAAAAATATAAGATATATTAATTTTACTAATGATATTTCCTATGATACTATAAAAGAAGCAATAGTCAAGCATTTTTAAAACAATGCATACATAAGAAAGGAGTTTCTATGAGTAACGTAAGACGTGTCTATGTAGAAAAGAAACCGGCCTTCGCTGTACAGGCAAAGGAATTAAAACATGAGGTCAGCAGCTATCTGGGAATTAAATCCGTAACAGCAGTACGTGTGCTGATCCGCTATGATGTAGAGAATATTTCTGATGAAGTTTTTGATAAAGCATGCAAAACTGTTTTTGCAGAGCCACCTGTAGATGATTTATATCTGGAGAATTTTGAGGCAGCAGAAGGTTCCCGTATCTTCTCTGTAGAATTTTTACCGGGACAGTTTGACCAGAGAGCAGATTCTGCTGTTCAGTGTGTACAGTTCCTGGATGAGAATGCACAGCCTATCATTCGTTCCGCAACTACTTATGTAATTGAAGGAACTATCACAGATGAAGAATTTGATGCTATCAAGCATCACTGCATCAACCCTGTAGATTCCCGTGAGACAGGTCTGCAGAAACCGGAAACACTGGTAACTGTTTTCCCGGAACCGGAAGATGTTAAGATTTTTGACGGATTTAAGGAAATGCCGGAAGCAGAATTAAAGGAACTTTATGATTCTTTAAATCTTGCAATGACATTCAAGGATTTCCAGCATATCCAGCATTATTTCAAAGAAGAAGAGAAACGTGACCCGTCCATGACAGAAATCCGTGTACTTGATACATACTGGTCTGATCATTGCCGTCACACAACCTTCTCCACAGAACTGACAGATGTAAAATTTGACGAAGGTGATTACAAAGCACCGATCGTAGATACTTACAAGAAATATCTTGCTGACAGAGAAGAACTTTACAAAGGCCGTAAGGACAAATTTGTCTGCCTGATGGATCTGGCTCTGATGGCTATGAAGAAACTGAAAGCAGAAGGAAAGCTTGCTGATCAGGAAGAATCTGATGAGATCAATGCCTGCAGTATTGTAGTTCCTGTAGACGTAGACGGTAAAGAAGAGGAATGGCTGATCAACTTCAAGAATGAGACACATAACCATCCTACTGAGATCGAGCCATTCGGTGGTGCAGCTACCTGCCTTGGCGGTGCGATCCGCGACCCGCTTTCAGGACGTACCTATGTATATCAGGCAATGCGTGTAACTGGTGCGGCAGATCCTACTGTTTCTGTAAAAGAAACTCTCAAGGGTAAACTTCCGCAGAAGAAACTGGTAAGAAGCGCAGCTCATGGCTACAGCTCCTATGGAAACCAGATTGGTCTTGCAACAGGTTATGTAAAAGAAGTTTACCATCCTAACTATGTAGCGAAACGTATGGAGATCGGTGCTGTTATGGGTGCTGCTCCCAGACGTGCGGTTATCCGTGAGAATTCTGATCCGGGAGATATCATTATCTTACTTGGAGGACGTACAGGACGTGACGGTATCGGTGGTGCTACAGGTTCTTCCAAGGTTCATACAGAAGCTTCTATTGAAGTGTGCGGTGCTGAGGTACAGAAAGGTAATGCTCCTACTGAGCGTAAGATCCAGCGTATGTTCCGCCGTGAAGAAGTCAGCCATATTATCAAGAAATGTAATGACTTTGGTGCAGGCGGTGTTTCCGTTGCTATCGGTGAGCTGGCAGCAGGTCTGAGGGTAGACCTTGACAAGGTTCCGAAGAAATATGCAGGTCTTGACGGAACTGAGATCGCAATCTCCGAATCTCAGGAACGTATGGCTGTAGTAGTTGACCCGAAAGATGTAGATACTTTCCTTGGCTATGCAAATGAAGAGAACCTGGAGGCAATTCCTGTTGCAGTTGTAACAGAGGATCCTCGTCTGGTACTTGTATGGAGAGGAAAAGAAATCGTAAATATTTCCCGTGCATTCCTTGACACTAACGGTGCACATCAGGAGACAACTGTAGAAGTAGAAATCCCTAACAAAGAAGGCAATCTCTTTGAAGAGCGCCCGGATGTAGCTGATGTAAAAGCTAAATGGATGGAAACTCTGGCAGACTTAAATGTATGCTCTCAGAAGGGACTTGTGGAAATGTTCGATGGTTCTATCGGAGCAGGCAGTGTATTTATGCCATACGGTGGCAAATATCAGCTCACAGAGACTCAGTCCATGGTAGCAAAGGTTCCGGTACAGAATGGTAAAACAGATACTGTAACCATGATGAGCTATGGCTTTGATCC
>OKSA01003932.1_pt1 | contig 10434 bp, 11 predicted proteins | sample 1601181 | NCBI WGS metagenome assembly OKSA01 (sample SAMEA3541538, study PRJEB24748) | human gut metagenome | biome: human gut; feature: human-associated habitat; material: faeces | place: China | collected 2012 | reverse complement strand
ATGAGCCTGCAGCCATCACCGCATCGATTGATGCCCAAGATCGCATCGACACCGGCGACCTTCCGGACGCCTCGCTCGAGGTTGATGTCCCCATGGCCGATTACTCGGGCCACGAGGGTATGTGGGCCGCCGCCACCGCGATTCTGGATGAGATTGACGAGCCTGCTCCTGTTTCAGCCCCCGCTCCCGTCGCTGCCCCTCAGCCTGCTGCCCCCGCCTATGTCGGCCGTCACAGCGCTGTGTTCCCCGAGGATACTGCCCGTATCTCGCGTGAGAGCATCGAGCGGGCCGAGGCTATTGCCGCCGGCATTATGGAAAATCATCGTCACGAGCGCGTCAATCAGATCCTCGAGGAAGAGATCGAGCGTCTTCAGTCCTCTACCGCCAAGCGTACGGGCCGTGCTTATCTGAGCGTTATCGAGGGCGGTACCGCCAGCTTCGCGCCGCTCCGTGCGGAGGCATAACTTCTGCATGGTTAAGATCAATCGAAAATGGGCGGTCGTAACCTGCCTGATGGCGCTCTTGATCTGGGGCAATTCGCTGGTTCCCGGCTCGGGGTCGGGCTCACTGAGCCTAACGGTCATGGAAGCTATCCGCGGTTTCCTGCACGGCGTGGGACTTCCATATGAATGGGTGACCAACTTTGTTGTTCGTAAGTGCGCGCATTTTACCGAGTATTTGGTGCTCGGCATCCTGGCAACGCACGCCTTTGATTTTGAGGGCCGACGCACCTTTGACGTGCTGCTGCCCACGGCAGTGTTCCTGCTGCTGATTCCCTCGATCGACGAGACGATTCAGCTCTTTGTGCCGGGACGCGCCGGCATGATCACCGATGTGATGATCGACTGCTGTGGAGCGGCAACGGGCGTTGTGCTCCGATATCTCTTACGGTCGCTGATGTGCGCCAAAAAGGCCGCCTAAGGACGCATTGTTTGGTCCTAGGCGGCCTTTTTTATTGGAGGGCTTATATGAGGTGTGGCGGCGTCGTTCCATAGGTCGGATTTGCCGGGTGCGCCACGCCCTGTAGGTGCGTCTGTTACTGAAGCGCCTGTGCGCCTAGGGCCAGGCAGCCCATGATGCCCTGCTTGCCCTCGAGGCTGTTGTTGACGATGTAGGTATCGATGTCGTTGACCTCGGGCGTGACGATATAGCCGTTGAGCATCTCGGCGCACTTCTTGCGCGCGAGCGGCACGATGGGGGTGTGGTCGGCCACGCCGCCGCCGATGACGATCTTCTGCGGCGCATAGCACAGGATGAAGGTCATGAGCGCCTGCGCCAGATAGCCGGCGAGCAGATCCATGGCCTCCGGGTCATCGGCCATGTCTCCGGCGCTCTTGCCATCCCAGCGCCTTTTAACGCCGGGGCCGGCGATGAGGCCCTCGAGGCAGTTGTCGTGGAAGGGGCAGGCGCTGTGCGCGCCAATGGTGTCGCGCGGGTCGCGCGTGACCAGGATGTGACCGGCCTCGGGATGCATCATGCCGTGCACGAGCTTACCGCCCGAGAGCACGCCAGCGCCCACGCCGGTACCGATGGTCAGATACACCACGTCAGTGAGGCCCTGGGCGCAACCAAAGGTGACCTCGCCCAGGCAGGCGACGTTGACGTCGGTGTCGTAGCCGCAGGGAATATTGAGCTCGTTTTGGATGGTGCCCAGCAGGTCAAAGTAGCGCCATGCCGTTTTGGGCGTCTCCAGGATCTTGCCGTATTGGGGCGAGGCGGGGTTGACTGCGGTGGGGCCAAAGGCGCCGATGCCCAGCGCGGCGATGCCCTTGTTCGCAAACCATGCGTTGACGGCCTCGACGGTCTCCTGCGGGGTCGTGGTCGCGATCTGCTCGCACTCCAGGACCATACCGTCTGCATAGCCCGTGGCGCAGACCATCTTGGTGCCGCCGGCCTCGAGCGCTCCGATAAGCTGCTGCTCTGCCATAGTGTTCCTCTCTCTATGACGAGTTGCTCTGTCACTAAAGTATAGCGCCCTAAACAATGTAAGAAAGCGCTATAAAAAGAATCCTCGCAACGCGGTGGACGGTGCGAGGCTTCTTTGGTTCCTATAGTTGTCGGGCTGTCCTTACCAGCGCGGCTTGATTTTATCTCGCAGAGACTCGAGGTTCTCCAGCGCCGCGTGATGGAGGAAGCAGAGTGGAAACTGCTGCCCAAGGCTGTCGCCCTCTTCTGCGAAGGCAGGCTTTCCGTTGAGGGCGGCACAGTGCATATCAGGGAGGAGTAAGAAAATGAACGTCAAAGACATGAAGGCGGAAATCGCCTCGACCAGCTATCCGGGCCGCGGCATTCTGCTCGGCCGCAGCGAGGACGGCAAAAAGGCCGTCATTGCGTATTTTATCATGGGCCGCAGCGCTAACAGCCGCAATCGCGTATTTGAGGCCATGGGCGACGACCTGAGAACCCGCGCGTTTGACGAGAGCAAGATGGAAGATCCGAGCCTCGTCATTTACAACGCTGTGCGTGTGCTCGGCGATACGACGATTGTGACGAACGGAGACCAGACCGACACAATCTACGATTTCCTCGCGGAAGGCAAGACGTGGGAGGAGGCGCTGCGTACGCGCACCTTCGAGCCTGACGGCCCGAACTTTACTCCCCGCATTTCCGGCGTCGTCTGCAACAAAACGGGCGCATACCGCCTCTCGATCCTTAAGAGCGACAACGGCGATGAGACCTCGGCCCAGCGCTTCTTCTATGAGTATGCGCAGCCGAAGGCCGGCGAGGGCCATTTCATCCACACCTATATGGGCGACGGCAATCCGCTTCCGTCCTACGAGGGAGAGCCTACGCCCGTGACGGTGCGCGGCGATCTTGCTCAGTTTACGGAGGACGTGTGGCAGTCGCTTGATCCCGAGAATAAGATCTCTCTCTTTACCCGTTTCATCGATCTTGAGACAGGCAAGTGGGAGACGGAGATCCGCAACAAGAACCAGTGACAATTCGAAAGGATGGAGGAAAGCAGCATGAGGAAACCCGACACCGACGAAACCATAGGGAACAACGTCCACGGCATAAGGATCGCACGGCGCATATCAATGCAAGAGGCTGTGAACGGCATGAGGGAACTCGGACACAGCTGGAGCAAAACCACTTTGTTCAGCATCGAGCACAACACCCGCCGCCTACTGGCATCAGAAGCATTTGATTTTCTCATCTGCCTTGGATATGACCCCGAAAAAGACCTCATGCTGATCTTTGGTGAGCCGCCGTCCCCAGCTGACTATTCCATACAACGCTGCGGCCGATGCGCCACCAAGGTAGAAGACGCCTGGAACGTTTATCTCGGAGCTCTGGAAGTCGCCGAAAAGTCGCTCACAGAAGAAACAGAAAAAGGCGAAATCACCAAAGAATATGCCGATGCACAACAGAAGAAGCTGCGGACTTGGGAAAGGTCGATGAGCGAGGCAATCAAAAAAAAAGACGCTCTGAACACGGCACAGGCACGATATCGCTCAAAACAAGTTAATCATTTATATGTTTCTCTCATATCATGCGACGGATACGAGTTAGATGCCGACAATGGACAAACCCGAAGCATCCACATAATTATGACAAGGTGTTGTTACCCTCGTCACTTATTTGACTAAGAGTCACGTTGGCATATGATTGCATGGTCATCTTTCTCGATGCGAACATGTATTCAGAATAGTATCCTCTTTTATTCGCTGAATAAGCTATCTGATATTCATATTGTTTAACGTTCTTATCGGAATACAACCTGCATATTTGAGGCGCTTTGTCATAAGTGAGTATCCAGTTCCAATCCGGTTCAGCGACGAGGCGCTTCGCGACCAGAGAGTGGATGGTTGCGGTTGCATATGAATTATAAAGATTCCGTCCCTGCACATAGTAAGGAGGATCCGCAAATATGAGACTGTTCTTCATATCGCAGAATTTGCCATCAGAAAGCAATTTGAAGAAATGGCTGGCCTCTAGGTTGCTAACAGTGATTCTCTCTTTTTCCGCTGCTATTCGCTCTATCCTCTTCTTGAGTGTGCTTTTGTTAAATCGAGAAGAAATGTTGTATTTCCCGTCTTGGGCGGCACCTCCTATCGGCCCACCTTTGATGATGCCACTTACGTTCATGCGATTAAGCATGAAGAAGTCGAATCCTTTCCGTCGAATATCCGAATAATGGTTGAAATCGTATCTTTTCCTGATAGCCTTCCAGTATTCCGAGTACTTCGAAGATTGAGCCGTGGGCTTTTCATCCGAATAGTCGAAGGGGACGCGGTCGATTTCACGTAGTAGATATTCGGGTTCGTTGACGAGAGAATACCAAAACGAATATACGCCGTCATCAAGGTCGTTGATAATAACTGCATCTACACGACCCGACAACAAAAGATTGATAGCGACGCCTGCTCCGCCTGCAAAAGGCTCGATATAGGTTCCGGTTATATGGTTAGTCTCCAACACGTTTGCCACGAAACGTGTGATTTTGCCTTTCCCGCCGGGGTATCGCAACGGGGTATTGGAACCGTTTGTCAGCTTGCTTTGCACCATAAACATGAATGATATTAGAAGATTCCCATTTTGGCCAGTTCGTTCGAGTCATACACCCTGTTTTTTGAACTGCACATATTGCTGACAGAGCATAGCAAACAATACCGCATCATTCGACAGCCTCATGATGGTATCTATGTCGTAATCCTTCATAGACTTGTGCGACCCAAGCGATGAGTATTCAACGGACTCGCCGAAATCGGTATTTTCGATTACATTATGAGCCTCTTGGAAGGTGTCGAATACAATCCTCCCGGCCTGCAGATAGTCTTGGAATTTGTTGTTTTTAAACAGGCTATGGACATATGAGACATTCTCTTTATGTTTTGCGCTGACCCCTTTTTGGGGAAGATGAATCTCATCGCAGGATTTGTCCAATGCAAGAAGGGACAGTTCGAAGATCACACGTATCGCCGGCGCAATCAAGAATGCTTTCGCCCATCTTTTGGTGCTGTCGTCCTCCAGTACCCCATATGCGTTCAAAGCGGAAAGCATAAAGTTCGTGTCTTCGAATTCCGGCGCGTCGGTCATCCATTCCGGATTGTTGTACATCGCACCAAGGTGCCGGTCTCGATTTGTGGCGAACTTGCGGGCGAAATCATGATTGAGGCGTTTCGTGGCAAGTCTTGGCGACCTGACCGTTCCTTGGCCCTTTTCCTGAAGAGGAATGATTATGTCCTGCTTGATGGCATCTTTCTTGAGGCGTGAAATAAGGATGCCGTTCTCTTGACAATATCCCTTAATCTCATCAGCAAGTTCTTTGACTTTGTCCAGTTGCTCGGGGGTTATTTTATCCGGATTCTTGATATCAAGATATTCCTTGACCGGAGCCGAGTTGAAAACCCTTCTCGTGCTGGTCGTAGCGTTCGAGCCTCCGAGATAGCTTGTCAAGGACTCTCCAAATTGATTCTGGAACGGCGTTTCAAGCTTGTCCGAAAACGTCTGCCTTCCTGAAAAGCGGGCTTTGGCCTCAGTGCTCCATGGAATCGTGCCGGCACCGTCCTGAGGGCCGTTGTGCTTTCGATTGAGGATTTCCCTCAGCTTATCCTGTTCATCGTCGCCGAAAACAACGATGTCCAGACTGCTTGGAATGTTCTGCGGATATTCCGCAACAAGGTTCTTCAATCTCTTGTAATCTCGGTCATCAAGAAGTTCACGGTAACAATCTGGGTTTTGCAGCAATTTGATTGCAGACAATCTCCTATTCGCATCGTGAATCACATACTTGTCGCCGGCCCTTGTCGCAAGGATCGGCTCAACATCGTTCTGATAGCCATTCTCCGCTATTGACGATGCAAGATTCATCAATTGCCGCTTTGATGTCGATTGAGACTGTGCGCTGAAGTTATAGATTTTATTGAGTTCATCCATCTGGTCGATTGATGGTTCAACTCTTGGGTTCGTCTCCCAGAGACATAAATCCGATACATCGACATTTATACGTTCCATAAATAGTTCCTCCGCTCCACCGAAACAAACTCGATTCATTACCTTATCCTATGTCCAATGATATCCCCAGACCTCAGTGTTATCCTCTCCCCGTTATCTAATTGAAAGTACAACACACCCGTTAGATTCAGCTTGATGATCCCGAACACCGCGCACGCTTGGAGGAGCTGTGCCGGCGGTTGAGAGCACCCATGCATGAGTCAGTGCAGCCAACATGCGAGGAGGTCGCCGACTGGGTGCGTAACCTCGCGTTGTCCGTCTGCCGGAGGGAGCATGAAGTCTTCGGCATTCCCCTGCGGACGGCCTCGCATTGGCTGACGTTCATGAAAGAGCGCGTCCCCGAATCAGTTTCGATGAAGCTCCTGTCATCCATCACCGTTCACGACGAAACCGTATAACCGCGATCAAAAACGGAAAACGGCTAAACGCAGCCATGATACGAGCCGACTGCGTTTAGCCGCATAAATATCGCCAACGCGACGATTGAGCGGTCTACAATGGCTCGGAAACAATGATACGCGGATCAGGGAGCATCCGTCAAAGGAAGCCCGTCCATCACCTATTCTTTCGTTCTCAGCCGACGGTCGCGCCGTCGGTGCCTGATGGCTTCGACGGGGTCGACGGCGCAGGCTGCGGGGTCGGTGTGGATGGCGTCGATGGGGCCGATGGCGCGGGCGTGGTGGTTCTTCCGGTGGTTCCCCCGTAGGTCCGGCCGGTGGTGCCGCCATACGTGGAGCCGCCGCTGCGGCGCGTGGTCTGGTCACCCGTGGACGGCACGGACTGCTGGGATTGCCGCGCCTGCTGCTGCGCGGCCTGTGCCTGGGCCTCTTCTTCCTTGGCTTTGTCGTCGTCCTGCTTGGCCTTGATGGACCGGTTCACCTTGTCCATGGCTTTGCGGATGGCGTCCGCGTCGTGGCTTTCCATCGCCTTGGCGAGGTCCGTGCGGGTGCTCTCGTCGGCGACCTTCCCAGCGGATTCGTCGTGGAGTTTTTTCGCGTCCTTCACGGTTTTGTCGAGGATGGACCGGTTCACCTTGTCCATCGCGTCGCGCAGCGCCTGGGTGCGGCGTTTGTATTCCTTGCCGGCCGTGGAGACGCGGCCGGTATCCGGGTCCGAGGCGGGGCATGAGGGAAGCTTCGGGATGGCCTTGCCGGCGAGTTTGTCGAGGGCGTCGAGGGTGGATTGGTCCGTGACCTGGTCCTTGCCTGTGGCGGATGTGAGCCGGCGGGCCTTTTCCACCGCCTGTTCCAATGCGTCCCGCTGCCGGCCGGCCGTGTCGTGCGCCTGCCGGCAGTCGGCCGTCGCCTGGGCGAGCGTCCGCCGGGCCGGCTCCTCGCCGTGGTGGCGGGCGAGCATGACTCCCCCGCCGGCCATGAGTCCGACGGCGAGAAGTGCGGCGACGGTGATGCCGATGGCCTTCCATGGGATCGCGCGGCGCACCCTGACGTCGGCGAAGGGGTCGGTGTCCGTTCCGTCGTCCATCGGTGGTTCGGTTTCCGCCGGTTCCGGCAGGGGCGGGATGTCCATGGTGGACGGCTCGGTGTCGGCGACCTGTTCGAGCGCGGCGAAGTCGTCGTCGGCGTCGTCCAGAGCCTCCCGCATGGTCTCCGGTTCCGGCTCCTCGCGACGGTCGGGGTCCGGGGATTGCCGCCCGGCGTCCTCTTCCGGCTCGGGCGGGGACGGTGCCGGATCGGCGGCGAGACCCTCCTCCGATGCGAGGGGCACGGATTCCCATCCGTCGGTGGATCCGACGGGGTCGGCCGCTTCCGGCTCGGCCCCGTTCTCCGGCGGCAGCGGAGCGGCCGGTATGGCGACGCGGCGGCGGCCGCGCATGGATTCGGGCGGTTCCGGCGCGGCACCGGCCGTGTCGAAGCCCTGCTCCTGCGCGGTGCGCCACCAGTCAACGAGTCCGGGCCACGCGTTTGGATGTTCGGCGATCAGGCGCATCCATGGACGCCAGCCGGGGTCGTTGGCCATGGCGTGCAGCTGGTCGGCCGAGAGCCTGGGGCTGAGGATCGGCTCGCCCGTCTTCCTGTCGGTCCTCATTCCTCGCCCTCGCCCTTCTCATCCGGGGTCTTGTCCCCGAGTGTCGTGTACGCGCCTTCGAGTGGACCGCTGATTCCGGTGCATTTCCAGCCCTTGTCGGCGGTCCACTGGTATGTGAGGGTCCATGGCGATTCGAGCCCGGTCCATACGCTGCATGTCGCGGTCGTGTCGGTGCCGGCGTTCATGCCGCCGGACGCCTGCACGTCGGGTTGTTCGGCGATCCGGTCGGTGGGGATGTTCAGGCCCTGCGCGTCGGCCGTGAAGTACCGCTTGACGAGCCGGTCGCGGTCTTCGCCCTTGGAGGTGTATGCGGCGGCGGCCTTCGGGGCGAGCCTCTCGCACACCTCCAATGGCTTCTGGTGTTCCACGGCGGTCTTCCTCTTGGGGGCGGAGGTCCCCGTGCCGCCGATGGCGGCCGTGGATGTCGTCTCCTCCGCTTCGCTCGTCCGCGGCGTGGACGTCGCGAGGATGTGGGCGATGTTCACGCCGGCGAGGAGGATGATGGCCGCGGTCGTGGCCGCGATGATGAGGATGTTCCTTTTGTGCTCGTCCATTTCTTTTCCTTCCTAGTGGATGAAGCTGACTCCTCCGGCGTTGGCCTTGAGCTGCGCGGCGCTGATGGTCTGGGTGACGACGGCCATCCAGCCGGTGCCGGATTGGCTGATGAGGATCGAGCCGTCGGAGTTGACCTGTTCGACGACCGCGACGTGGCCGTAGTATCCGTCGGCTCCGAGCACGCCGGCCTCGAAGCACATCACGTCGCCGGGTTTCGGGGATCGTCCCACCTTGTAGCCGAGGCGGGCGGCGGTGTCGTTCCATTGCGCGCCGTTGCCCATGTGCGCGTCGACGGGCTTGCCTATCTGGTTGCGTCGCATCGCGGCCCACCAGGTGCACTGGTAGGTGTCGTAGTCGGGGAAGCGCGTGTAGTGCAGGCCCATGGCCTCGATGTTCACGTGCCAGCTGTCGCTCATGACGAGCTTCGGGCTCAGCGTGCCGACGGTCGCCCCGGAGTCGTCGCCGCCGGACGAGGTGTACTTGGTCTGGGCCAGGTCGATGATCCGCTTCACGTAGTTGGTGGTCTCCGTGAAGGGCGGTATGGTGCCGTATTTCAGGACGTTGCCGAGGCCGGCGTTGTAGGCGGCGAGGGTCAGCTGGAGCGTGTCGCCGGTCAGTCTTCCGGATTTTTTGGCCGTCTCGACCTGCGAGGCGAGGTCGCACATGTAGTTGCCCTGGCTCCAGATCGCGTCGTGCGGGTTCCAGATGTCGGCCTTGCCGTCGCCGTCGCCATCCAGTCCGTGGGCGGCCCAGGTGCCTGGCATGAACTGGGCGATGCCCTGCGCGCCGGCACCGGATCCGGCCTTCGGGTTCCAGTTGGATTCCTGTTCGATCTGCGCGGCGATGATGCTCGGCGTGACGGTCGGGCAGATGGATCCGGCGCGGACCACGTCGGCCTCGTATTCGGCGGGCACGTTCGCGACGCCGGTGGATTCGCTGGCGCTGGATCCCAGGAACGCGCCCATGACGGCCAGGAGCACGCCGAGCACCGCGAGCATGGCCGCGATGACGGGCAGGATGGGAAGGCTGATGGAGGCGGCTCCCGCGATGACGCGGGACGCGGCCATGCGCACGAAGTTCGCGGCGACGCGGGCGGCACGCACGGCGGCCTGTCCGGTGGCTTGAACGTCGCGCGCCGCCTTGACGGGCGCGCGGCGGTGCCGCCAGATGAATTTGGCCGACGAGTTGACACCTTTCACGCCCGCGCGTGCCGCTTTGAAGGACAGGTCGCGTGTGGTGCTTCCCAGCTTCGACGCGAAGTCGTCGTCGGCAGCGGTGAGCCTCGCGCCGGCTTCGTCCATCCAGCCCATGCCGGTGGATCCCATCCGTTTGACGCTACGGCCGGCTTTCCCAATGCCTGTGCCTATGTGCTTGCCGATCCGCTTGCTCGCCTTGCCTTTCGCGGCGAACTTGCCGATCTTCTCGCTGGGCTTCGCCTCGGACAGCGCCTTGGGTTTGCCGGCCGTCTTGCGCATTCCCTTGCCTGACCGCAGGGCGCGTTTGCCACGGTTCATGATGCGCCGCGCCCTGCCGGCCGTCCAGCCCACGCCGTGCATGGTGGAGGACATGCCGTACATGACGGCGCGTCCCGCCATCTCGGCGGCGGTGTGGCCCATGGAATCGGCGATGTCGGCCCGGTCCGAGCCGAACTGCGCGGCGCTGGACACCACGCCGGTGGCCGCGCGTCCGATGCGGGCGCGTGTGCCTCCGGCGTGGTGGGCTTGGGTTCCGCTCATGCGTTTACTTTCCTTCCTGGAAGGTCGTGGAGTACAGCCGGTAGAGGTCGCCGCCCGCGGGGATGCGACCGTCGAACGGCACGTAGGCGCTGCCGATCTTCATGAGTCCCTGGCCGGGCAGCACGCCGGTGAAGTACTG
>OKSA01003930.1_pt1 | contig 10440 bp, 6 predicted proteins | sample 1601181 | NCBI WGS metagenome assembly OKSA01 (sample SAMEA3541538, study PRJEB24748) | human gut metagenome | biome: human gut; feature: human-associated habitat; material: faeces | place: China | collected 2012 | reverse complement strand
GCGGCCGCGAGTTCTACGCGCCGAGTGCCGAGGACCTTGCCTTTAACAGCGGCGGCGCGTGTCCTACTTGCGGCGGTACCGGCGTCATGCGCGAGGTGGACGAGGCGAGTCTGGTGCCCGACGAGTCAAAGACCATCAACGAGGGCGCGGTGCTTCCCTGGGGCACGCTCATGTGGGATCTGATGAAGCAGGTGGCTGGCGAGATGGGTGTGCGCACCGACGTGCCGTTTAACCAGCTCACGCCTGTCGAGCGCGATATCGTGTTTCATGGTCCGGCGGTTAAGAAACACATTCTCTACGTTCCCAAAAACGGCGAGGGCGCCACGCCGCTCGACTTTACCTATTACAACGCCGTCTATACCGTTGAGAATGCGCTCGCCAAGGTTAAGGACGATAAGGGACTTAAGCGCGTAGCTCGCTTTTTGCGCGAGGGCCCGTGCCGCGATTGCGGCGGCACGCGTCTCTCCGAGGCTGCGCGCCAGCCCCAGGTGCGTGGTATCAATCTGGCACAGGCGGCGGCCATGACGCTGGGCGAGGCGATTGAGTGGGTGCGCGAGGTGCCTTCATCCTTGCCGACCGAGATGCGGCCCATGGCGACGGACATCTGCGATTCGTTTTTGAGCACGGCGCGTCGCCTGGTCGACCTGGGGCTCGATTACCTTTCGCTCGACCGCGCCGGTGCCACGCTATCCACAGGTGAGCGCCAGCGCGTGCAACTTGCCCGCGTGGTGCGCAACCGATCGACGGGTGTGCTCTATGTGCTGGACGAGCCCTCGATCGGTTTGCATCCTGCCAATGTCGACGGTCTGGTAGGCGTGATGCGCGATCTGGTGGATGTGTGCTGGCATCCGCGTCGCTGCGAACCGAACGCAGTGTGCTGTTGACCGTGTCGAGCAGCTGGTAGGACGCGGTGAGCGTTTTGGTAGTGGTGTCGATCAGCTCGGTGCCCTTGTCGATGGAGGACGAGGTGATTGAGGTCAGCTGGTTGAGCGACTCGGTCAGTGCCGGAATCTCGGTCAGCTGCTGGTTGACGCGGCCGAGCGTGGTATTGGCGAGTTCGGTCAGCTTTTTGCCCTCGGCGGTGAAGTCCTGACCGAGACCCTTGTAATCGTCGAGTACATCGCAGATATCGTCGAGATTGTCGAGGATGGAATCCGAGGTGTCGAGGAAGCCGGACAGCGAGCTGGAGGCACTCGACAGGTTGCCGGCTGCGCTCTGCAGCGCGTCCAACAGATTCTTGGTGCTGCTGGAGATTGCGCTGAGCAGTTGACCCATGCTTGCAGCCATATCCTCAGTAATCACACCTTTTTTGACCAAGGTCGTCAATATGTTCGTCATTGCGGTATTGATAGAACCGTTCAGATCATTCAGAGCCTTGATACGGTCGTTCAGATCATTCATATCGCTCTTAATGTTCTTCAGATCCTTCTTCATATTGGAAAGATCACTCTGCAGCTCACTGATATACAGCCACTCCGAACCGGTCTTATCATCCAGATCATCCATGAGATCCTCGAGATTATTCAGCGAGGTACGGATATTCTGCAGCAGCGTCTGGTACTCGGTGATATCCGCACCGGACTCCTCGAGCGTATCGAGAATGCTGTTCGTAGTCGCGTTCAGCTTAACGAGCGTGTCCTTGGTGTTATTCAGTTCCGGGATCAGCGAATCGCTTTCGCCGGTCAGCTTTTCCAGAGCGGTCAGCGCGGCATCCGTTTTGGGATCAATCGTGCCGCGGTCCTTGATCAGCTGCTGGCGCACGGCGTTAATGCCCGAAATACCGCTTGACATCGTACCCATGCCGTTCTGCATGGACTGCATGGTGTCGAGCATGTTGCTCATGCCGGAGTACAGGCTGTCGCCGGAATCGCTCAGGCGGTCCTTGACGTCCTTCAGGTCGGAGATGATATCCAGCGAGGACAGAGTAGCCGGCGTCATAAACATGAACATACCCATGTTCTCAAAGTTATCCGAGCCGATACGCACGGTGAACGTGCTTTCCTCGCCCGGCATACCCATGAATACGACCAGCTTGTAGGTTCCCACAGACTGAACCTGTGCACCCGGTGCATCAATGGAAAGCGCCTTGCTCATGTCGATACCGGTGCCGCAGACGAGCATCATATTGTTTTTGTAGTAGTCGCTCGCGTAGCTGTTCGGCACCGCGTGAATGGTGATCTCTACCAGACCGTTTGCGCCTGCACAGTCCTCCGCCTTGACCGAAACGCCGTTCAGCTTGTAGGAAACATCAAAGTTCCACGGCATCTGGATATTGACCTTGTCGGTCGGGATGCACTCATAGTAGAAGCGCTGCTTGCTGGTGTCGGACAGCTTCCAGTACACCGAATTGTCCTTGATGACCGGCTCGTCGTAGGTGCTCATGTTGTACACATCTGCGTAGCTGCCGAAATCGGTGAACTCGGTGTGGCCGTTCAGGCTGACACCCTTTACGATGCGCGTATTGGTCGGCGCACCGTAGTAATCCATGTTGATATATACCGATTCGTCGGTTTCTACCGTGGGCGCGGCGGCCTGTGCCGCCTGCGGCAGCGTGAACGCAAGAACAAGCGAGGCTGCGGTCAGTCGGCGCAGCTTATCTGTTTTCATGGTCGTTCTCCTCCGTATTATCGTTCTGGTTGTCATTCTGGCTGTCGTTCGGCTTATTCTTGTCGCTGCCGAGACGCTGGGCCAGCTGTTCAAGCTGCTCCTTGCGCATCTCAATGCGGTTATGGATACGCATACGCAGTTTTTTGCCGATCATGCGCTTGTGTGCGGATTCTTCGGTCTGCTGCTGTTTGGACGGCTCCTGCGTCGGCGGCGTGTAGTTCTGCGGCAGCTTGAAGCCATCGCCGTTCATCAGGTTCTTGAGCTTGAGGCGCAGCTCCTTGTTGCGTGCCTTGCGGTTTTCGCGGATCTGGTTCTGCAGGTTGACGCGCTGCTGGTGCAGCTCGCTCAGGATCGGCAGCTTGATCTTGGTCGCGCGGATCTTGTTCATCTTGGCGTGCTTCTTTTCTGCGTAATCCGACTTGACGATCCAGCGGTCGAACAGCATCAGGCACATCGGCAGGAAGAACAGTACGAGAATGACCGAGATCAGCGCACCGCGGCCGATCAGCTGGCCCAGACCGGAAATCGCTTCGACCGAGGTCATGAAGTACAGACCGTAGGCAACCGTCATAACGATCAGGCCGGAGGTCATAACCGATTCGGCGCTGACCGATACCGCCCGTATGGCGGCTTCCTTTTTATCCCCTTGTGAGCGGGCATCCAGATAGTTGCCGGTCATCAATATTGAATAGTCAACCGTAGCACCCAGCTGGATACAGCCGACGATGATAAAGCCAAGGTACATGGTTCGCTGACCGTAAATGTACGGCAGAGCGGTGTTGATGAAGATCGCGCATTCAATCGGGATGAGCACGACGATCGGCAGGATCAGTGCCTTGTAGGTGATCGCGATAACGAGTGCTACACCCAGCAGGGAAACGATGTTGACGCGGTTGTAGTCCGGTACAATAATATCCTTAATATCCTGCGTGGACGGCGTTACGCCGACAAGGTAGGTCGTTTCGTTCGGGTAATACTTATCAATAATCGCGCGGATATTGTCCGAGAATTTGAAGGCATCGTCACTTTCACCGGCGGAACGCACGTTGATGATCACGCGTGCCCAGTTTTTCGAGTGCATCAGGCTGGTGATGTTCTCCGGCAGGAAATCCTCGGGAATGCCTTCCGGCAGAACGGACGACAGGCTGAGCGCGTACTTGACGTAGGACAGGTCGTCGATCTCCTCGGTCATCTTTTTCTCGGTGATGTTGCTGTCGGGCGGGACAAGCGCGATCATCATGTTGCTTTTGCCGAACTTGGCATTCATCTGCTGCTCGGCCTCGTAAACCGGTGTACCAGGTGAGTTTGCAACGGCCTCGTTGCCGTAAGAGAAATTCGCCATACCCTGTGCAATATAGCACGGAATGATGATGATAAGAACCACAAGAAATACGATATGACGGATTTTGTACGCAAATTCACCGATGCCGCGGCCCTGTTTGGGGATAAACGGACGGTGCTGCGTCTTGGCAATGATGTTCTGCGAACGCAGGATGAGCGCCGGCATGAGCAGCAGCACGGTCAGCAGACTGAGCGCGATGCCCTTTGCCAGTACGAAGCCCATATCCGGGCCGATGCCGAAGTTCATCAGTGCCATGGCGGCAAAGCCGACGATGGTCGTCATGCCGGAAGCACCGATGGATGAAAAGGCGGTTCGCCAGGCGTTCGCCATCGCCTGTTCGGGTTCTGCACCGGTTGCGCGCTCCTGCGTGAAGGCGTGCAGCAGGAAGATGGAGTAGTCCATCGAGCAGGCCAGCTGCAGCACCGCACCAACGGCGTTGGACAGGAACGAAATCTCGCCGAAGATGATGTTCGTGCCCATGTTGATGAGGATTGCAATGCCGAGCACGGACAGGAACAGCACCGGTTCAAACCACGAGGTGGTCGTGATCGTCAGAATGATGTAAATAATGACGACGGCCAGTGCCATAACACGGGCGACCTCTTTGTTAATGGTCGGGCCGAGGTTGGTATCCGATACAGCGGAGCCTGCTACCAGACCTTTATCGCCGACGATGTTTTCAATCTCATGCACCGCCTTGTGGGTCTGGTTGGACGAGTCCTTGTCGGTGAAGATAACATCCATATAGGCGGTGTTATCCTTGTAGTAGTCGTCGATATTGTCGTAGTTGATGAATTCGCTCGAGCCGTAGATATTGGTGGCCATATCGCACCACATGACCATATCCACGCCGTCAACGTCCGCGATGCGGTCCTTTATATTTTTGGCTTCGTACAGCGTCACATCCTCCAGCATGACGCGGCCCATGCCGGGATAGGTAAATTCGTCCTCCATGATGTCCAGCGCCTGTGCGGACGGAGACGAATCCGGCAGGTATTTTGTTAAATCGTAGTTGATCCCAACCATTGGCACACAGATTAAACTGAAGATGATCAGTACGATATAGATCTTTTCAATCAGTTTTCGATTGTTAATGATCAGGTCAACAGGGCTATGTCCTTTAAGTTTCACAAAGAAAACACCATCTTTCTCAGAAATAGATATTGTGTAGGATTTCTTTTCGTGATATAGTATAGTACATAAGGATAACGAACGCAATAATCAAATATGATAAGAGTGAATGATAACGCACAAAAATATTGTATATGTTCGTTAAAATGCGAATTACGGAAATGGACGGAAAAAGCAATATGAATGGAGTGAAATACCATGGCAGAAGTGGAGGATAAGCGCATCCGACGAACGAAAAAGCTGCTGCGGCAGGCACTGACGCGGCTGATGCAGCAGAAGGACTTCCAGAGCATCACCGTGACCGACGTAGTGCGCGAAGCGGATATCAACCGCGGCACATTTTATGCGCATTATCGGGACGTGTATGACCTGCGCGATAAGATCGAGACAGGGATGATCGAGGATTTCCGCGGGATGATCGCAGCCATCCGTCCGAGCGAGACGGTAACGCTCAAGCTGGTGCTCAGCCGTCTGATGGATTATCTGGAGGAGAATCGTGAGATCGTCACCGCACTCATCAAGGTCAATGCGCCGGATGGTTTCGGCAAAAAGATGATCGGCGTTATCGAGGAATGCCGCATGGAGCTGCTGCCGTACCGCAGTGTCGAGGATGCGTATGCTGCACGCTTTCTTGCGACCGGCGTCATCGGCATGACCGAAAAGTGGATCACTGAGTCGCAGCCCATCCCGAAGACCGAGATGGTCAGCCTGATCACTAAGCTGCTGACACCGCTGACACCGTTGGTGCCGCAGTCGGATGCAGTGCAGAACTGAGTAAATCAGTAGGAATTTAACGGCACGAAAGGGAGTACCCGCAGGCGGGTACTCCCTTCACTGTATTATCGTTTACGCAGGACAAATTCAGCCAGCCGCTCGGTGGCATCCGGATGGGCAATCTCGCTCATGGTTCTCCGCACGGTCTCCAGCCGCACCGGATTGCAGAACAGCTCGTACACCGCCTCGTCGATCGGGAAGTGCTTGGTAATGAGCGCCGCCATGCCGTTGTTGACCAGAAAATCAACATTGCGCTCCTCGTGACCGGGGATCGGATCGAACAGCAGCATCGGCAGGTTTTTCGCCAGAGCCTCGGACACGGTAAGACCGCCCGGCTTGGATACAATGCAGTCGGACGCGCTCATCATCACCTCTACGTTGTGTACAAAGCCGTAGGGATAGATCCTGCAGCTGCCCTGATAATGCGCGGCAAACTGCTCTACATGGTAGAGCATCTTTTTGTTGTTGCCGCATACCACAAGAAACTGGAACGGCGTGCCGATCTGCGACAGGCTTTCGATGTTCTTCACATGGTCGGCGTGGCCCATGCTGCCGCCCATCAGCAGGATGGTTTTCTTATTCGGGTCAATGCCGAGCTGTGCCGCCGCGTCCTCGCGGGACAGCTTTTCGTTGAATTTCGGGTGCACCGGAATGCCGAACGGCAGGATGCGGTCCTCCGGAATGCCGCGCTGCACACAGCGGTAGGTGAGCAGTTCACTCGCGGTGACGATGTACTGCACGCGCGGCACATCCTCCCAGTACGGGTGGAGCGTGTAGTCGGTAACAATGCCGATGGTCTCGATATCGGCGAGTTTTTTGCGCTTTTTCAGTTCATCGACCATCTGCGCCGCAAAAACGTGCGTACAGATGATAACATCGGGCACATGGTTCGCAATGACCTTGGCAAACTTGGACGCACCGAGTGCGTTGATGATATTGATAATGCTCGGCGCAGAGTTAAAATAGCTTGCGCCGTTGTTCTCGGCCAGTTGGTAGACCAGACGGTACAGCGTCTGCATGTGTTTGGAGGAGAACAGATAGCCCTTGTCGATGGTGGTTTTGATCAGGTTGCTGATATAGGCGTAAACATCCAGCGTGTGAACTTCCGCGCCCTTGGATTCCAGCATGTCGCCGATGGCCTTTGCGGTGGCATGGTGGCCGAATCCGGCGGTGACGGATAAAATCAGTACTCTCATACAATGCCTCTCCTTATATTGCGGCGTTTGTGCTGACCGAACCGGACAGCACGCCTAAAGATATTTTATCGTAAACATGTGAAAAAATCAAACTACACTTTCGTTAAATGTATGCGGATAAGCGATATGCAGCGGTATTTCCGGTATCATATATTCCTTTTTTTCAGGTTCGGCAGGAGTTTTTCTCGGTTAGCTATTTTATTCCGGGCGATTTTGTACTATAATAAATCTGATAAACAAAAATACAGGAGGCTTAGGGAAATGGCTCTGTCTATTAAGCCCTACATTGAAAATAAGGAACGCATCCACCTGATCGGCATCGGCGGCGTATCCATGAATTCGCTTGGCGAGCTGCTGCTCAGCCGCGGTGTGCCGATTTCCGGCTCCGACCGTCTGCGTACGGATGTTACCGCACGGCTGGAGGCTCTGGGTGCAAAGATTACCTACGAGCACAAGCCGGAGAACGTCGAGGGTGCGTCGCTCATCGTGCGCACCGCTGCTGTGCATGACGAAAATCCGGAGATTGTCCGCGCCCATGAGCTGGGCATTCCGGTCATGGAGCGTGCCGAGGCATGGGGACACCTCATGCGCGATTATGACAACGTGGTCTGTCTGGCCGGCACGCACGGCAAGACAACTTCCACCTCGATGATGACGCTCATGACCATGGAGGCGCAGATGGATCCGACCGTTATGGTCGGCAGCAACCTGCCTGCCATCGGCGGTACGCTCCGTATCGGCGGCAAGGGCTGTTTTGTGGCTGAAAGCTGCGAATACTGCAATTCGTTCCTGCGCTTTGCACCGACCGTTGCGGTTATCCTCAATGTGGAGGAGGATCATCTCGACTTCTTCAAGGATATCAACGATATCATCCACTCGTTCCATGAGTTTGCCGAGCTGACCCCGATGAACGGTCTTGTTGTCGTCAACGGCGATGACCCGCATGCAATGCGCAGTGTGGCAGGCATCAACCGCAAGGTTCGTACCTTCGGCACGAGCGCAACCTCGGACGTTTACCCGACCGACGTGCGCGATGAGAACGGCTACTACCGCTTTACCGTTATGGTAGAGGGGAAGGAGTACGCTAAGGTGGCGCTGTCCGTTCCGGGTCGTCATAACATGCTGAACGCTCTGGCGTGCTGCGCCGCTGCCGAGTTTCTCGGTGTGCCAGGTGACGCTGCGGAGCGCGGTCTGAACAAGTTCACCGGTTCGTCCCGCCGTTTCCAGCTGGTCGGCAAAATGCCGAACGGCGCAACCGTCGTAGACGATTACGCGCATCATCCGAGCGAGATGAAGGCCACGCTGAACACCGCGAAGGAAATGCACTTCGACCGTATCCTGTGCGCATTCCAGCCGCACACCTATACCCGCACCAAGGCGCTGTTCCACGAGTTTGTGGACGCGCTCAAGCTGTGCGATCAGGCGGTTCTTGCTCCAATCTACGCCGCCCGCGAGAAGGACCCCGGCGACATCAAGGCCAGCCAGATCGTCGAGGGCATGCGCGCCCATGGTATCAATGCCGTGCACACCCCCACCTTCGATGATACCGAAGCCTACCTCCGCGCCCACTGGCAGCCCGGCGACCTGGTGCTCACCATGGGCTGCGGCAACATCAACCAGCTCAACGACCAGATCTGGGAACACGAACAAGCAAAGGAGACAAACGCCAAATGCTGACCCTCACCGACATCTCCCTCCAGTTTGCCGGCGATCTGCTCTACAAGCACGTAGACCTCATCTTCCAGCCCGACCACTGCTACGGCATCATCGGCGCCAACGGCGCGGGCAAATCCACGCTGCTTCGCATCATCTCCGGCGAGCTTGCGCCCACCACGGGCAGCGTGTCCATGCGCAAGGAGGACCGCATGAGCGTGCTGGAGCAGGACCACTTCAAGTACGACGCCTTCCCCGTGATGGATACGGTCATCATGGGAAACCGCCGCCTCTACGACATCATGAAGGAAAAGGACGCGCTCTATGCCAAGCCGGATTTCAGCGACGCCGACGGCGAGCGCGCGGCGGAGCTGGAGGGCGAGATTGCCGAGATGAACGGCTGGGACGCCGAGACCGAGGCCGCCCAGCTTCTCAACGGCATCGGCATCCCCACCGAGCTGCACTACGCCCAGATGGCCAGCCTCGACGGCCGCCAGAAGGTGAAGGTGCTGCTGGCGCAGGCGCTGTTCGGCCACCCCAACATCATTCTGCTGGACGAGCCCACCAACGGTCTGGACGTGGAGAGCACCGAGTGGCTGGAGGACTTCCTGGTGGACTGCGACGCCATCGTGATCGTCGTCAGCCATGACCGTCACTTCCTCAACGCCGTGTGCACCAACATCGTGGACGTCGATCACGAGACGTGCAAGATGTACGCCGGCAACTACGATTTCTGGTACGAGTCCTCCACGCTCATGCAGCAGCTCATCCGCAACCAGAATAAGAAGCGCGAGGAAAAGATCAAGGATCTGCAGGAGTTCATCCGCCGTTTCAGCGCCAACAAGTCCAAGAGCCGCCAGGCCACCAGCCGCAAAAAGGTGCTTGACTCCATCCAGCTGGAGCAGATGCCCGCTTCCAGCCGAAAGTACCCCTTCGTGGGCTTTGAGCCCGAGCGCGAGGCCGGCAAGGACATCCTCTTCGTGGATGGCATCAGCAAGACCATCGACGGGGTCAAGGTGCTCGACAACGTGACCTTCACCGTCAAAAAGGGCGACAAGATCGCCTTTGTGGGCGACAACGAAGCGGGCGCAACGGCGCTGTTCCGCATTCTGGTGGGCGAGCTCAACCCCGACGAGGGCAACTTCCGCTGGGGCGTGACGATCTCCCAGAGCTATTTCCCCAAGGACAACACGCGCTTCTTCCAGGACTTTGACGGCACGCTCATCGAATGGCTCAGCCAGTTCTCCCACGACACCACCGAAACCTATCTGCGCGGCTTCCTGGGCCGCATGCTCTTCAGCGGCGATGACGTCTACAAGCCCGCCAAGGTCCTCTCCGGCGGCGAGAAGGTGCGCTGCATGCTCAGCCGCCTGATGATGAGCAAGGCCAACGCCCTGATTCTGGACCAGCCCACCGACCACCTTGATCTGGAGAGCATCACGGCGCTGTCCAACGGCCTGCAGGCCTATCCCGGCAACCTGTTCTTCGCCTCGCACGACCATCAGTTCATCGATGAGATCGCCAACCGCATCATCGAGTTCCCCCTGGGCAAGCCCGGCTGCCTGGATTACGAGGGCAACTTCGAGGACTTCCTGCAGTGGAAGCGGGGGCGCGCATGAGCGGGCCCAGGCCGGGCGTGTACCGGCATTTCAAGGGCAACCTCTACCAGCTGATCTGCACCGCCATTCACTCCGAAACGCTGGAGCGCATGGCCGTCTACCGCCAGCTCTACGGCGA
>OKSA01003929.1_pt1 | contig 10441 bp, 8 predicted proteins | sample 1601181 | NCBI WGS metagenome assembly OKSA01 (sample SAMEA3541538, study PRJEB24748) | human gut metagenome | biome: human gut; feature: human-associated habitat; material: faeces | place: China | collected 2012 | reverse complement strand
AATTAATAAGATATAATAGTATTTTTATAGCTGAAAGTGAAAATACACGAAAGGACGGTTAGTTTATGCCGAAAAAGAAACAGGAATACGGAAATGACAGCATAACAAGTCTAAAGGGTGCGGACAGAGTAAGAAAGCGTCCTGCTGTAATATTCGGTTCAGACGGTCTTGAAGGCTGTGAACATTCTTTTTTTGAAATATTATCAAATTCAATAGATGAAGCTCGTGAGGGCTACGGAAGTTTAATAGAAGTTACGCGTTTTATGGATAAATCCATAGAAGTAAAGGATCACGGCCGCGGAATACCTCTTGACTATAACGAGGGCGAGGGCAGATTTAACTGGGAGCTTGTATATTGTGAATTGTACGCGGGCGGTAAGTATGATAACAATAAAGGCGGAATGTATGAGTACAGTTTGGGTCTTAACGGTCTTGGCGCGTGTGCAACGCAGTACAGCAGTGAATATATGGATGTAACCGTTGTGCGTGACAAAACGCAGTACACATTGCATTTTGAAAAAGGCGAAAACGTCGGAGGACTTCAAAAGGCTGAAACAAGAAGTGTTCAGACAGGAACGGTACAAAAATGGAAACCCGACACCGAAGTTTTTACCGATATAAATATACCGCTTGAATTTTTTCAAGATGTTTTTAACAAGCAGGCTATGGTTAATGCAGGCTTGAAATTCGTTCTTTACAACGAAACCGAAACAGGTATGGAAATGTTCGAGTATTATTACGAGAACGGTATTGTTGACTATGTTAAAGAAACTGTCGGCGATGATAGCTTTACAACTGTTGAAACGTGGGAAATGGAACGCGAGGGACGTGACAGGGCGGACAAAGAGGATTACAGAATGAAAATGCAAGTTGCATTCTGTTTCTCAAACAAAGTCAATATGCTTGAATATTATCACAATTCAAGTTACCTTGAACACGGCGGTTCACCCGATAAGGCGGTAAGAAACGCATTCGTATATGCGATTGACAGATATTTGAAACAGAATGACAAATATAATAAAAACGATTCAAAAATAACATTTGCGGACGTAGCGGACTGTTTGGCACTTGTTATAAACTCATTCTCAACTCAGACAAGTTACGAAAACCAAACGAAAAAAGCGATAAATAACAAATTTATTCAAGACGCAATGACGGAATTTTTACGTCAACAGCTTGAAGTTTACTTTATAGAAAACAAAACAGACGCCGAAAAAATCGCAAATCAAGTTCTTGTCAATAAAAAGAGCCGTGAAAATGCCGAAAAGGCAAGAATTGATATAAAAAAGAAACTTACAGGTACAATGGATATAACGAACAGAGTTGAAAAATTCGTTGATTGCAGAAGTAAGGACGTTTCACAACGTGAAGTTTATATAGTGGAGGGCGACTCGGCTTTAGGTTCGTGTAAATTGGCGCGTGACCCGATGTTTCAGGCGATTATGCCGATTAGAGGTAAGATACTGAATTGTCTGAAAGCCGATTATCCGAGAATTTTTAAGAGCGATATTATAACCGACCTTGTAAAAGTGCTTGGCTGCGGTGTGGAGATTAAGTCTACTCATAATAAAAATATTGAAAGTTTTAATCTTGACAATTTGCGTTGGGACAAGGTTATTATCTGTACAGATGCCGACGTTGACGGTTTCCAAATCAGAACGCTTGTTCTTACAATGATATACCGCCTTATGCCTACACTTATCGAAAAAGGCAAGGTGTATATTGCCGAATCACCGCTTTACGAAATAACGATTACAAAGACAAAGCGTAAGGGTGAAAAACATTTTGCGTATACAGACGGCGAAAAGGAAGAAATATTAAAGAAATTTACAGAGGACGGATTGTCGAAAGAACGTGACGAATACGACATTAAACGTTCAAAAGGTCTTGGTGAAAACGAGCCTGATATGATGAGTCTTACGACAATGCACCCGTCAACAAGACGGCTTATAAGAGTAACGCCGGAAAATGCGGAAAGCACATCGAGAATGTTTGACGTATTGCTTGGCGATAATATTACGGACAGAAAAGAATACATTGCCGACAACGGCGGAAAATATATGGAAATGCTTGACTTATCATAAAGGATAGGAGAATTTTATGGCAAGGAAGAAAAAGAAAGTAGAAGAAAAAGAGATTATATATGCTCCGATAGACGAGCAGCCCATTACCGAAACACTTGAGCAGAACTATATGCCCTATGCGATGAGTGTTATCGTATCGAGAGCAATTCCCGAAATAGACGGACTTAAGCCTGCTCACAGAAAACTTTTGTACACAATGTATACAATGGGACTTTTGGGAGGAAAACTTACAAAATCGGCTAACGTAGTCGGACAGACAATGAAATTAAACCCTCACGGTGACAGTGCCATATATGAAACAATGGTACGTTTAACACGTGGTAACGAGGCACTTTTGCACCCGCTTGTTGAGTCGCAGGGTAACTTCGGTAAGCAGTATTCGAGAGATATGGCATATGCGGCGTCAAGATATACGGAGGTAAGACTTGATCCGATATGTGCGGAACTGTTTAAGGATATTAATAAGAATACGGTTGAGTTTACAGACAGTTATGACGGTGAAATGAAAGAACCGACGCTTTTGCCGGTTGCGTTTCCGAATATTCTTATAAACCCAAATCAAGGTATTGCCGTAGGTATGGCAAGTAATATTTGTTCATTCAATCTTAAAGAAGTTTGTGACGCGACTATCGCTTGTATGAAAAACGAAAATGCGGACGTGATTAAATATATGCCTGCACCTGACTTTTCAATGGGAGCGGACCTTATTTACTCTGAAAGCGAAATGCGTAAGATTTACGAAACAGGCCGCGGAAGTTTTAAACTTCGTGCAAAATATACTTACGACAAGGCAAATAACTGTATCGAAATCAACGAAATTCCTTATACAACGACAGTTGAAGCGATAATCGGCAAGATTATGGAGCTTGTAAAAGCGAACAAACTGAAAGAAATTTCAGACGCACGTGACGAAACAGGTCTTGACGGTTTTCAAATCGCACTTGATTTAAAACGTGGCGTTGATCCCGATATGCTTATGACAAAGCTTTATAAGCTGACACCGCTTGAGGACAGTTTTAGCTGTAACTTCAATATCTTGATTAATGCAAGACCTATGGTTCTGGGCGTTAAGCAGATTTTACAGCAGTGGATACTGTTCAGGATGAACTGCGTTAAAAACGGTATTAAATATGATATTGATAAAAAAAGCGAAAAACTTCATCTTTTAACAGGTCTTAAAAAGATTTTGCTTGATATTGACAAAGCGATTGCAATAATTCGTCATACGGAAAAAGATACCGATGTTGTTCCTAATCTTATGGAGGGCTTTGACATTGACGAAGTTCAAGCGGAGTACATTGCGGAAATCAAACTTCGCAGTTTGAACAAGGAATATATCATAAACAGAACCGCAGAGATTGAAAAACTTATGGAGGAACTTGAAGAACTGAACCGTATTTTGGGTGACGATAACGAGGTTAAGAATATTATCGCAGACCAGTTAAAGAAAATCGCAAAGAAATACGGTCAGGAAAGAAAGACGACTTTAATCAGCGGTGAGGAAATAACGGAGTATAACGAAACGGAAAATATAGACGATTATCCGCTTACAATTTTCGTAACAAGAGATAATTATATTAAGAAGATTTCAGCCGTATCACTTCGTTCAAGCACAACGGAGCATAAATTAAAGGAAACAGATGAAATTGTTCAGTCAATGGAATCGACAAATAAATCCGAACTTATATTCTTCTCAAATAAGTGCGTTGCATATAAAATGAAAACATATGACCTTGCAGATGCAAAGGTAAGCACTATGGGCGAGTACCTGCCGGGAATACTTGGACTTGAAGAAGATGAAAAAATAGTGTATACTGTTGTAACAACGGATTATAAGGGCGAAATGCTGTTTACGTTTGAAAACGGTAAAATGGCGAAAGTTGCGCTTTCAAATTATGAAACTAAGACAAACCGTAAAAAACTTATCGGTGCATACGGAAATAAGTCGCCGATATGTGATATAAGACTTCTTGATGAAGATAAAGATGTTGTTCTGATGTCGGATAATAACAGAGTGTTATTGGTTAATACGGAAAAAATTCCGCTTAAAGCGACAAAGAGTACACAGGGTATACAGGTAATAACGTTGCGTAAAAAAGACGCAAAAGTTGTTAAGGTTGTAGACAAAGAACAATGCACAGTTGAGGACATTGAGCATTACAGACCAAAAAATATTCCGGCAGCCGGAGGAATTTTAAGGGGAGAGGACAATCAAATAAGTCTGATATAAATTTCAAGCTCTGATATAGCGGAGCGGAAGGGAAGTGGAGATATGTTAAAGGAAGAGGATAAAAAGAGATTACAAGAGAGATTTCAAGAAGAGGCATCAGATGTGTATCAGCCGTTTTCAAAGGAACTTTTTAAGCAGTACAGCGTTAAAAGAGGTTTGAGAAACGATGACGGTACAGGTGTAATGGCAGGACTTACTTCTGTCGGTGCGGTTTTGGGTTACTATATTGATGACGGTGAAAAAATTCCTATGGAAGGTCATTTGAGATACCGTGGTTATGACCTTACAGATATAGTTAAAAGCTGTGAAAAGGAGAAGAGATTTGGTTTTGAAGAAGTAGCATATCTGCTGTTGTTCGGACATCTTCCGGATAAAAAGACTTTGGACGATTTTTCAAGACTTATCGGGAATCTTCGTGTATTGCCGGAAGGTTTTGCGGAAGATATGATTTTGAAAGCTCCGAGTAAGAATATAATGAATAAAATTGCCCGTTCCGTACTTGCATCTTATTCGTATGACTCAAATCCTGATGATATTTCAACGGGTAATATCTTGCGTCAGTCAATAGAATTGATTGCAAGACTTCCTGTAATGGCGGCATACGGCTATCAGGCGAAGAGCCATTATCATGACGGAAAAAGCCTGTATCTTCACACACCGCAGCCAAGATTGTCAACAGCTGAGAATCTGCTTTATATGATAAGACCCGATAATAAATATACTCGTGAAGAAGCGGAAATGCTTGATGTATTGCTTATGATACACGCTGAACACGGCGGCGGTAACAACTCGGCATTTACAACAAGAGTTGTTTCTTCATCGGATACTGATACATATTCTGCTATTGCGGCGGCTATCGGCTCACTTAAAGGTCCTAAGCACGGTGGTGCAAACGCAAAAGTTATGGGTATGATGGAAGAAATCAAGGCAAACGTTAAGCACTGGGAAGATGATGAGGAGGTTAAGGCATTCCTTGCAAAAATTCTTCGTAAAGAGGCTTTTGACGGTTCGGGACTTATATACGGTATGGGACACGCTATTTATACATACAGTGACCCAAGATGTATTTTGCTTAAAGAAAAAGCAGGTCAGCTTGTTTCAAATCACCCTGAATTTGAAAAGGAATTTAAACTGTATTGCAGTGTTGAACGTCTTACACCGGGTGTATTTGCGGAAGTTAAAAATAATCATAAGGTTATGTGTGCGAATGTTGATATGTATTCGGGCTTTGTTTATAAAATGCTCGGCATACCTACCGAAATGTATACACCGCTTTTCGCTATTTCAAGAATTGTCGGCTGGTGCGCACATAGACTTGAAGAAGTTATCGGCTGCGGCAGAATTATCAGACCGGCATATAAGTCGATGGTACACAGTAAGGAGTATACAAAAATAGATAACAGATAAGAGAGAATAGAGAAAAGATAATAGTTATTCGTAGTGGCGATCATTGGTCACCCGAAAAAGCCGCCCCACAGTCAACGAGAACGACAGCTCCCCTCAATGGGAGCCGAAAAGCCTCTCCTTGAGGAGAGGTGTCACGAAGTGACGGAGTGGTGGCAAATAAAATATATTCAAAGCAAGGAGAAGAACATGGATAAAGTAAACATACTTGGTGTTCACGTTGACATGGTGAACATTTCACAGGCTACTGACTGCATTATGCGTTTTTTGGACGAAGATAAGTTTCATGCGGTATACACGCCTAATTCGGAAATAATTATGCTTGCATACAAAGACGAAAAATTTTGTAAACTTCTTAATAATGCTGACTTGCTTACTGCCGACGGCATAGGCGTTGTGCATGCGTCAAAGATTTTGAAAAAGCCTATAAGCGAACGTGCGGCAGGATATGACATTGCAAGACAGGTTTTGCAAAAAATGAACTACACAGACCACAAGCTGTTCCTTTTTGGAGGTAAGCCGGGTGTTGCGGAAGAGGCAAAGAAAAAGCTTTTGGAAGAATACACCGACCTTAATATTGTCGGTACAAGAAACGGATATTTCAAGCCTGAAGAAGAAGCTGAAATTGTTGAGGAAATCAACAATTCCGGTGCGGATATTGTTTTTGTATGTTTGGGCGCACCTAAGCAGGAACAGTGGATTGAAAGAAACAGAGATGCACTTAAAGTACGCGTTGCGATGGGCATTGGCGGAAGTCTTGACGTATTTGCCGGAAAAGTTGAACGCGCACCTGAAATATTCTGTAAAACAGGCATGGAATGGTTTTACAGACTTTGCAAAGAGCCTTGGCGTATAGGAAGAATGATGGAATTGCCTAAATTTGCGGCAACGGTAATTGCAAAAGGAAAAAAATACAAACAAGACTGATTTTAGGAGAAATTATGGGGATACTTATAGCAATTGACGGCGTTGACGCAAGCGGAAAGCAAACACAGACGGAACTTTTAAAAAAACGTCTTGAAAATAACAAATTAAAAATAAAGTCTGTGTCGTTTCCGGCGTATGACAACCCATCATCAACACTTGTAAAGATGTACCTAAACGGTGAATTCGGCGACAAGCCATCAGATGTGAATGCGTATGCCACATCAACGTTTTTTGCGGCTGACAGATTTGCGACGTATAAAACCGATTGGGGAAAGGATTACGAAAACGGTACATTGATTTTGGCAGACAGATATGTGTCGTCAAATCTTATACATCAGGCAAGCAAAATCGAAAATCAAGAAGAAAAAGACAAGTTTTTAACGTGGCTTGACGACCTTGAATACAATGTTTACGGACTTCCGCGTCCGAACGTTACGATATTTCTTGATATGCCGCCAAAGTACGGTATAGAATTAATGAAAGACAGGGCGAACAAGTCAAACGGTGGGGATAAAAAGGATATACACGAGAGTGATATATCGTATCTTCAAAAAAGCTATGATAATGCAGTATACGTATCAAAACGTTTCGGCTGGAAACATATTTCATGTGTTGAAAATGGAAAAATAAGAAGTGTCGAAGATATAAATGATGATATTTATGCTGTAATAAAGGAGCGATTATCTTGAAAAAACTGATTGCACTTTTGATAAGCGGAGTAATTATGTTGCCGTGCGTAAATGCTTTTGCTAATGACGTTATAGAAGTATATATTGACGGCGAAAAATTGGAATGTGACGTTAATCCGAAGAATATTGACGAACGTGTACTTGTACCGATGAGAGCGATATTTGAGGCTTTCGGTGCAAATGTGTCGTGGGACAATAACGGCAGAACGGTTTGGGCAGAGAGAAACGGCGAATTTATATGCGTGCCTGTTGATAATCAAATTATGAGTACGGGAGTATATAATTCAGACGGTTCGGCAATTTGGGTTGACCAAATTCAGCTTGACGTACCTGCTAAAATAATTGATGACAGAACATATGTTCCCGTAAGAGCGGTTTCCGAAACTTTAGGTGCAACTGTCGGTTGGGACGGTGAAAACAACAGAGTTGTTATAGACAGCCGTATAAACGAAAGCGGTACGGTATACTATGCATCTGATTCTGACTATCAAAAGCTATATTCAGTAGACAAAAACAGTGCAAACAGACAGAAATTATCTGACAACAGCGTCTGTGAACTTGAGATGTATGACAATAATGTTTACTATTTGTCTAAAAATGACAGACACCTTTACCGAGCAAATGACATATCGGGTGAAGAGGAACTTATCAATAAAACGGTCAATAAAATTGCCGTTGATGATGGGTGGATATATTATCAGGAATCGGACGGCGGAAAAAAGAGCGGCGTTCTTTATCGTATGAATATTGAACGACTTACGGACAATTCGGTCAGATACCCTAAAAAGTACAAGGATTACATATATTTCAACTTGGATAATGACAATATAATGTACGGAATTACTCTTGACGGAATGTCACTTGTGAAATTAAGCATGGGTGACAATGATGTTAAGCTGTATCCGTTTAACTGTTTTTATTACGGAGATTATCTGTTTGTCGAAAACGGTGTTTGGTACGGTAATTTGATGAGAATTAGCCGTGACGGAAGTGAAGTTAAGACCTTAAATCAAATTAATTCGCTTATTTGTAAAAAGCAAACGCCGACAGATAAAATTCTGTTTGTAAATCAAGATAACGGAAAAGATATTTATTGTATGAACATAGACGGAACAGATCAACATTTGGTCGTAAAGGGCGACGCGTCATGGATAAATATTGAACTTATTGCACAGTGGGGAGATACGATTTATTATAAAAACCCTTTCCGTGAGGAGGTTTACCGCGTAAATCTTGACGGCAGTGACAATAATTATGTTTGTTATGCAGACGATGTGAAGACTGCGGACGGCAGACTTATAACTTCGTATAACGGACTTTATATAGGCAGTCTTGACGCAAGCGACTTGACGTGTATTTATGATAAAGCAGTAAAAAAATTCGATGTTGAAAATGATAAAATTTACTTTGTGGATAAAAAAAGCGGTAAGCTTTATACGTCCGATTTCTCCGGAAACGTAAATGTTGTAACAAACGAATCGGTCGGAGAATGGGTAAGTAATTAAGCCTGTTGACAGCTCCAAAAATCACATCTTGCGATGTGATTTTTGATTATTTTTAGAGAAAGGTATTGACAACACAGACTGGTTATGTTAAAATAATCCTCGCAATTTAATAATGCTTTGGTATATAATTGGAAACGACACATTGTGCTTAACGATGATAACGAACAACACGGATGTGTTGTTTTTTTGCGTAAATTTAAGAAAAGAGGGTAAAAATTTATGCCAAAGACAAAATTTCAAAACATTATTTTCACACTGATTATGGCTTTTATTATGGTGTACGCAATGATATGCTATAATATCAGCCTGAACAAGGGACAGATGAGCAATGAGGTGTTCTTGCTTGCATTTCATGAAATGGTTATAATGTGGCCTGCCGCATTCATACTTGAGTTTTTCGCAGTCGAAAAACTTGCGACAAAGCTTGCATTCAGATTTATAAGACCGGGAGTGGATAATCCGTTCTTTATCACGCTTGCAATTTCGTCAATGATTGTATGTATTATGTGTCCGACAATGAGTATGATTGCAACATTGTTGTTTAAAAATCCGGGCAAAGAAATTGTTGCGGTATGGTTGCAAACAACAGCTATGAATTTCCCAATGGCATTGTGCTGGCAAATATTTTTTGCAGGACCGCTTGCAAGATTAATTTTCAGAACAATATTCAAAAACAACTTCAGCAATAATAAAAAGCAGTGTTAATCACTGCTTTTTTGATTTCTCTTTTAACATACGTCTGAATTTTTGCGGTGAAACATTGTACACTTGCTTGAAAATTCTTGATAAATGCGCACTTGACGAAAAGCCTGTACGAATAGCGATTTCGTTTAAGTTTAAATTTGTTTCGGCAAGCAGGGAATGGACATTTACAAGACGCACATTGTATAAATATTGCAGAAACGTTGCACCCGTTGCTTTGTGGAAAAGTCGTGAAAAATGATATTTGCTGATATGCACGACTTCGGTTATAATGTCAAGGTTTATGTCCTCTTTATAGTGGTTGTTTATGTAATCTATCGCCGTAACTATTTCGGGCGGAGTGTTTTGACTTGTGATAATTTCGGCATTTTTTGAAAGGTCTTTAATTACAGAAACAAGCTGAAAAACACTGCTCAGCGCAAGTTTTTCGGAAAGCAAACCTATTCTGTTTGAAAATGCGTCAATTTTTTTGAAGTAATCGAGAATAAGAGTAAATTGCTCATCATTAAGATGGAATACGCACGACTTGATGTTATCGAAAAGAATATCGGTTTCTGTTTTTGTCAAAATTCCGCTCAGCATATCACTGCTGAAATTCAAAACATATCTTTCGTAAAAATCAATGTCGCGGCTTTCCATATAGTGAATGTCAAACGGCTTTAAAATTACCAAATCGCCTTGCTTTAACGTGTAACAAATATCGTCAAGGAACAAGTATCGCTCACCGTCCGCCTGCAAATATATTTCATATGCGTCATGGTAGTGCTGTATCTTCATATCATATTTTTCCGATGATTTAACGTGATTTATATACATTTCCGAAAACGGAAAAAACACAGCATTTAACTGGCCATGCTTGTTGCATTTCCAATAAATGTCAACACCGAAAGACTGTTATAA